>Ga0097691_1000626_pt1 | contig 29667 bp, 22 predicted proteins | sample NGESurdeep072012_8_FD_72858 | JGI IMG/M metagenome (GOLD analysis project Ga0097691, IMG submission 72858) | Arctic peat soil microbial communities from Barrow, Alaska - NGEE Surface sample 210-1 deep-072012 | ecosystem: Environmental > Terrestrial > Soil > Wetlands > Peat ... | reverse complement strand
CTCGTATCGGCGCTATGGAGCTTTGCAGCGATAGAGTCGGCTAAAAATCGACTTTCGCGAGATTTTTGGCGCTGTTCGATTTTCGACTTTTGCAACAGTATCGGCACCAACCGGACCTCCGGAGATGTCCGCAGTTCGGTCGCTAACGGGGGTAAACCGGACATCGCGGGGATAGCCCAATTTGGTCGAGAATGACCCACTTCGGTGTGGCAGTGGAGCGCCGGTTCAGCGTCCAAGTCTCACCGGATCTTGCGGCAACGCGCTCGTTGCGATTGGATAAGCCCCTTAAACGCGGAATTTCATAAATGACAGGTCCACGCCCGGCGGGGCGCCCTTGGACACCGGCGGAAGAGGCTCAATTGCGCGAGCTTATTATATCCCGGGTCAAGGTCGGTCTGATTGCCAAAAAACTGAAACGCTCTCCGGGCGCCGTTTATGCCAGGATCAACTCACTCAAAAAGCCACCACGCAATTTGCCTGTCGGTGCGCAGCCCCGCTCGCTCCCTTCCGCGTATGCGCAAACTGAGATCAGCGAACTCAAAGACGGCAAATGAGCGGCGCTGCTTTGAAGTTCGAAGGTGAGCCTTGGCACCAACCGGACCAACCGGGCCGGTCTGTTGCTGTCCGTTATTCGGGGTAGACCGGAAGTAGCCGGCAGAGGGTCAAACCGGAGCTTTTGACCCGAGCAGTCATTGCCAGGTCGCAGCATATTCTCATTCGATTACATCGTCGGCGCGGACCAGGATGGAGGGCGGAATCGTCAGACCGAGCGCTTTCGCTGCTCGCGAATTAATCACAAGCTCGAACTTGGTCGGCTGCTCAATCGGCAATTCTGCTGGATGGGCACCATTCAGTATCTTGTCGACGTATGTTGCGGCGCGTCGCCAGATATCCTCGATATCGGCGCCATAGGGGACGAGCCCGCCGACATCGACGAAGGGCCTCAACTCATACATTGTTGGAAGGCGGCTCAGCGCGGCGAGTTCGGCAATTTGGCTAGCGCGGCTGAATAGAAGTCCCGAGGCCGGAATGAGAAGCGCGCCAGCACCTGCATCGACCGCTACCTTGAATGCCATCGCAATTTCTGACGAATTGCGAATTTCGACAGACAACAACTTCCAGCTCTGTGTCTGACCGAAAGCTTGAGCTACTGGCCATAATTCGCGGTTAGTCGGGTCCCAAAAAACCGCCACGGTCCGGGCGCCCGGGACGAGTTCCTTAAGTAGTTGCAGACGCTTGCCCGTGAGCTCCAGACTCTGCAAACTCATCCCGGTAAAGTTCCCTCCCGGCCGGGCAAGACTCTGCGCAAACCCTTGGCTCACCGGGTCGGGAGCAGCCGTCATGATAATGGGAATAGTAGTCGTCGCCTGCTTGAGCAAGGATAGGGTCGCGCCGCCGCCGGTTGCGACAATCATATCAAGCTGGAGATCAGCCAGTTCAGCAACCACTGGAATGCTGTCGGTACCGCGTGGCTCGGTCACAAAATCACGGCCAAAAACGTAACCCAGTTCGGCCATTCCGCGCAGGAACGCACGCACATTGCGGTTGCGAGGTAGCGAGCCCGTCATGTCGGCACTTGGCCCGCCGATGCTGACAATGCCGATACGCGCTACTTTGCGTGCAGGCTGGGAGCGAGCTGATGGCGACCAAGCCAGAGCCACAACGCCGATCGATCCGATAACCCTGCGACGATCTATCATTCGATCAGTCTTTTTCGTGACAGCAGGAGGAGATTGAATAGCCATGCCCTTGCTGCAATGCAAGAGTCTCTTCCTGGCACTTTTCGGACATGGGGCGGTGTTGAGCGATGTCCGTTGTTGGTCACCTCATGGGTAACAATGAGATGATGCTTGGTGTCGACGGCACTTTGCACGTTGTACCCGACCATCCCGCTGCCTCGGCCACTTGTGGCCATCGAGCGAGCATCGGGATCGGTCAGCGATATCTGCTTGTCCTCGGTCTGCATCATCAGAGTGTTCAGACCGTTCAAGCGTTGTATTTCCTGACGCAGCGTCGCAATCTTCTCGTTGAGCCGGGTGATCTTGGCCTCCGGTACCGCTTCCCCCTGACGATCGGCGCTGTCTAGCTGCGAGAGATAGCGGGCTATGCTCTCGTCAATCTGCGCCAGCCGCCGCTGCATCTTGGCCTGGGTGAAGTTCCGATCCCGCGTGTTGACGGCCTTGAACTTGCTGCCGTCAATCGCAACGCTCGCTTCGCTGAACAGCTCAAGGCGTCGGCACAGCACCACGAACTCACGGCAGACCTTGCGGATGGCGTCACCGTTGTCCTTCCGAAAGTCGGCTATTGTCTTGAAGTCCGGCATCAGGCGACCGGTCAGCCAGACCAACTCGATGTTGCGCTGGCACTCCCGCTCCAGCCGCCGGCTCGACTGCACCCGATTGAGGTACCCGTAGACGTAAATCTTCAACAGCGTCGCCGGATGGTAGGCCGGCCTTCCCGTCGCCTCTGGCTCGACCCCGCCAAAGCCCAGCCCGGCCAGGTCAAGCTCATCGACAAAGACGTCGATCGCCCGGACCGGATTGTCCTCGCCCAAATAGTCGTCCAGCCGCTCGGGAAACAATGTGCTCTGACTGCGATCATCGCCAACGACAAAGCGCGTCATCGAATCCTCCCGCCAAATTGCAAGGAGAATCATATCATTGAGGGCCGTTTTCACACAGCCTTGACCCATTTCGGACATTGCCTGGCGAGGCGAATACCCAGCCGCATTCCATCATGCTAGTTAAGACGAGCGATGGGTCGTTTCCAGCCTTGGGTAGAGAGCGCGGATGCAGCGACGCGATTTTATAGCGGTACTCAGTATAGCTGTAGCGTGGCCCTTGGCTGTGCAAGCACAGCAGCCCAAGAAGGTCGCCCTAATTGGCTACTTAGCGACAGGATCGCTCGAAACTCCCGAAACGCGAGCCTCCTTCGAGGCTTTCCGCCAAGGACTGCGCGAACTGGGCTATTTCGACGGCGAGAACATCGGTCATAGAGGTCCGAGCGGCGGACTCGAAAATGGAACGGTTTCCGGCACTGGCTAACGAACTGATCGGTCTCAAGGTCGATATCATTGTCGCATTGAATTCGCTATCCGGCCTTGCCGCAAAGCAAGCGACCAGCACGATCCCCATTGTTGTTCCGGTCATGGGAGATCCAGTTGAAGATGGGCTCGTCGCGAGCCTCGCACGACCGGGCGGGAACGTTACGGGCTTAACGTTCCTCGGTCCTCAGCTGGTTCCCAAGCGCTTGGCCTTACTCAAGGAGGCGCTTCCATCGGCTTCCCGGGTAGCGGTCCTCTGGCATCCGCGCGCTTATGGCGAGCGCACGATGGATGACATGGTCGCGGATACAGAGACCGCCGGAAAGACTTTGGGACTGCAGCTCCAATTTGTTGCCGTGCAGGGACCCAATGAATTGGATCGCGCATTCTCCACGATAGGCGCAGCGCGTGTTAATGCCGTTATGGTTTTTCCAAGCCCGATGCTCTTCAATGAGCGAACACGCATCGTCGATCTGGCTCGAAAGCTCCGGTTGCCGTTGATATCCCAAGGCAAGGAATTTGTGGAGCTTGGTGGACTGATGTCGTATGGCGCGGACATAACCGATTTCATTCGGCGTGGGGCCACCTCCGTGGACAAGATCCTCAAAGGTGCCAGTCCAGCGGAGCTCCCGGTCGAGCAACCGACCAAGTTTGGGCTATCCATCAACCTCAAGACTGCGAAAGAGATTGGCATCGACATTCCAGCCACGCTACTGGCCCGTGCCGACCAGGTGATTGAATAATCTTGTTCTACTTGAGTCCGCATTTGACCCATCTCGGAAATCGGTGTTTTGATCGACATGGGGTAGGACAATCTAAATTCAACGCTGAGGTCCCATGAAGCGATGGGCATGCTCCGCACACAAGAGATGATGATGCAGGTTAGCTATCCATTGTCGGCCGGAATCGGTCATATTCAAATATTTCAGACCGTCCTCGATGTGCCCTGCAACGCTATTCCAGAAAAAGGTGGGGGATGGAGTCACGTTTGAAGTGCAACGATTGATTTGAGTTTGGAGAATGCCTCAGCGGGTGTCTTGAAGTCCAGGCATTTGCGTGGGGTATCGTTGAGGCGTTGAACGTGCCGCTTGAGGGCGGCTGCCGTGATGAAGTTGAGGTCAGTTTTGCGGGGCAGCGAGCGTCGTAAGCGCCCGATGGAGTTTTCCACGCCGCCTTTTTGCCAAGGACTATGGGGATCGCAGAAGAAGGTTTGGACGCCGAGGGTTTTGTGAAGCCTATGGTGCTCGGCGAACTCGTTTCCGTTGTCGAAGCTGATGGTTTTACGCATCGCCTGTGGAAGTTTACCGAGTTGGCGGGCGATGGTCCGAGCGGTGAGGACAGCTTTTCGATCAACCGGATGCTGAACCATGCTGAAGCGGGTTTGTCGTTCGTGGAGAACCAGCAACCCTTGACCACATCGGGCGAACAGCATGAAGTCGGCCTCCCAATGGCCCGGCGCCCCGCGGCCTTCGGCCTCAGCGGGTCGTTCGGTGATCGAGCGCCGTTGTTTGATGAGGCTGGCGGGGCTGCCGCCTGGGCGGCTGCGGCGCCCTCGTCTGAGTTTATGGCGCGGCAGCAGGCGATACCAGTAATCCTTCTGGGCCGTACGATGATAGATGAAACGATAGATTGACTCGTGGCTGATGATGACGCGACCATGTTGGCGCGCCAGTCGGCCAGCGATCTGCTCCGGGGAATGTCCCATCGCAAGGCTTTTGCCCACGCTGTTTCGCAGGTCCGTCTGGCGCGCCAGCTTGAAGCGGCCATCCCACCGTCGCCGGCGCTCGGCCAATTGCTGAGCCCGGACAGGCTCGTAGCCCCCTGTCCAAACTTTCGTGGGCCGGGAGTTGCGCCGCAGCTCCCGACTGATCGTCGACGGCGCCCGGTCAAGCGCAGAAGCAATTTCGTTTTGAGATCTACCGCCTGCATGCAGGCGGTAGATCTCAACGCGCTCCTCAAGGCTGAGCTGGCCATAACATTGTCCCATCGCCACAACACCCTAGCAGGTGTTGCACTTGTGTCGTGAACCCAAGGGGTATCCAGTACACCGCGGCTTCCCGATTCCATCACTGACGTCTCGGAATACTGGATCGCCCGCTTTCGCGGGCGTTCGTACTCAACGAATTGCCATCGATTCAAATTTCAAACAGCCAGGAAAAGATACGACTCCGCGATCTCGCGGCGCGATGCGCCCGAGTTGTGCATGAATCCTTCGCCCCGAAAACCAGAGGGCGTGGGGAATGCCGGGTGCCCGCCGCACCCGCAGCCTCGCGTGCGATAAAAACAAAGCACACGAGCATAGTCACCACAGGTCCACCGGATTCACCCGGCATTCCCGCACGCAATGGTTTTAACGGTTTCCTTCGTGCTCTCCCCGGTGATCGGGCTTGTTTGTCACCGTCGCCAGCGGACATGGTTTTGTCAGTACCCGGTCGGGCCGACTTAACCTCCGCAGACTTGACGCCGGCGTCGAGGCGTCAGGACCACACGACTTCACCGTCCGCAGCAAGCATCCCTCGTCAGCGTGCCGTTGATCGCTCACAGGTCCAAATAAATGAAAACCCGCCCTGCCATCACGTTGCGCGCCTGACGCTGCCGCGTCCACCGCATCCCGCCCCGCGTCCGTGACGATCGCGATACGCCCCTCTGAGGGACGAGACGGTAAGCGATATAGATTTGATTTGGGTCAGGCGAGAACGGAAATATTTTTGCAAATGGGACTGGACGGGTGGAATCAGATTGATCCGTCTCAACAAATTCCGCCGCGCGCGCAAGGGGCATAGCCCGGCTCCGCGGGTAGCCCGATCCCCGCCTCTGCAAGGCTCGTTTAGGGCTTCCCTCAGAAGCCAGATCGCAACCTGTCAGCAAAATAGACCAATGCGATCACGGCAAACGAGAGACAAAACAATTCGCCGGCAGATAGAAAAGCTTGCGCAGCACTGGTCATGGGTCCCTCCCTGATTTGCTTTATTTGTTCGCAGGTACCGGCGCCTCTGCGACATTGCCGGCGAAGGTAAATCTATCCCGTAAACGAAAGACGAATTGATTTGGAACAATAGTGCAATGCGAAAGGAGCGAGTGCTGACCATCCGCCTCCGTCGTCAAGGCGTGATCCGTCGTTATGTGCAAAAAGAGACAACGCGGGCAAATCGAAATGGTGAAAGTGGCTACCAACTGGTGCGGCCTCGTGAATTCGGCGCGATATCGAAACTATGAAGACGACGGCCCGCACAAGGATGACTGCGATAGCGGCCATCGCTGCTGCTGCCGGCAGCGAATACGTCAGCAAGAATGACCCAACTTTAGTTGGAGGATGACGTTGACACAAATCAAGGCAATTTCGTCTTTCAGCTTGATATAGTTTTTTGTCCAAGACGAATGGAGGCGACATAACACAACTTAATCAAACCGGGGGGCAATATGACGCGTGAAATCCCGCAGGATTTTCGCGGCTACGGAATGTGCTCCTCCGCTAACATGGGAGGTAACTATGGCTGAGCGCATTCCTGCGAACTTCCGACGCGTCATCACTGCCGCGGCGGGGGGAAACGTTATCGAATGGTATGATTTCTATATTTTCGGGAGTCTGGCCACAATCTTGTCGGTCAAATTCTTCGAAAAGAGCAACCCGATCGCCGCCCTGCTCAGCACGATCGCGCTGTTCACCGCCGGGTTCCTGGTCCGGCCGCTGGGGGCATTTGTGTTCGGCTGGCTGGGAGACGTGGTCGGCCGCAAGTATACCTTCATCATGACGCTCGTCGGCATGGCTCTCGGCACCGGGGCGATCGGGTTGATTCCGACCTACGATCGGATCGGCTTGAGCGCCGCGATTATCCTGTTCTGCTTGCGGATGATCCAGGGTCTTTGCCTGGGCGGCTCATATGGCGGCGCCATCACCTATGTTGCCGAGCACGTGCCCGAAGACCGCCGCGGCTACTATACCGGCTGGTTGCAGACCTCGCCGACCCTTGGAATCGTGCTGTCGCTCGTCGTGATCATCGCGACCCGCGGCTACTTTGGCGAAGCCGTGTTCAACGACTGGGCGTGGCGGATTCCGTTCTTGTTCTCCTTCCTGCTGGTGTTCGTCACCATGTACATGCGGGCCAACTTCGAGGAGTCGCCGGTCTACGCGGAGATCAAGGCCAAGGGGCACACCAGCAAAAATCCGTGGCGCGAGGCCTTCCTCAATCCCCAAAACTTCAAATACGTGGTGATCGCCACCATCGTGGTATTGGGCGAGGGCGTGGTCTGGTACAGCAGCCAGTTCTGGGCGCTGTTCTACCTGCAGACGGTTTCCAAGGTGGACACGCTCACCAGCTCCCTCATCGTGGGAGCCGGGCTGATCATCGGGACCCCGACACTGATCTTGTTCGGTTGGCTGTCTGACATCATCGGCCGCAAGCCGGTGATCCTGGGCGGATTCTTTTTAGCGGCGGTCACCTACTATCCGCTGTATACGTGGCTCGGGTCGGTCACGCAGCCGGGCCATATCAACATCCCGATTGCGATTCTCATTGTTGCCATTCTGGTCGCCTATGTCGGGATGGTCTACGGGCCGATCGGCGCGTTCCTCGCTGAATTTTTCCCCAGCAGGATCCGCTACACGTCGGTATCCATGCCGTATATGATTGGCAACGGCTGGGGTGGCGGGTTGGTGCCATTCATCACCACGGCGGCTTACACGGCGACGGGCAGTCTCGCCTATGCGCTGATCTACCCGATCGCAGTTCCTGCGGTGTGCCTCGTGCTCTCGCTGTTCCTGATGCCTGAGACGCGCAAGATGAGCATCTGGGATGAAGATCAAAAGGCGCTCTTGAAAACCTAGGAATCCAGGGCATGTGCGGGGCCCGTTCAGCCCCGCACTTTTTTATGGCGCAACGGGTCCGCGCAAGGCGCGGTCCAATGACAGGCTCCGGCGTACCCACCTCTTTATCGTCGGTGAACGGCGGATTAGACCTAGTTCGTCATTCCGGGATGCGCCACTTGGCGCAGGCCCGGAATCCATACTCCCGATCGTGGTTATGGATTCCGGGCTCGCGACTTTGTCGCGCCCCGGAATGACGGTCCAGAAATTGCGCCCGGATCATTTCAAAGTGACGCAGGTCTAAGTAACAACCGTCCGCTTCGGCTCGACGATCTCGAACATCCGCGGAAATTCGTCCATCAGCGCCATCAGCTCCGCAAGCCGCATCGCATTGCCTGAAAATTTGATCTTGCCGCTGGCGACGGCTTCCGGAAACGACGTCTGCTCGCGATCACCTCGTCGGCGCCGGCGAAAGGCTCATCATTGACAATCAGTCCGAGCCGAGCGCCGGCCTCCCGAGACCCGCTACTTCGCCAGCGGATCAGGACGTATCTGGATATGCACGGCGCGCGGCTTCGAACCCTTGCCACCCTCCATCAACCATGGCACGCGATCGCCGCTCGTGCTCCACAGCCCGCGGCCCTTCCAGCCTGCGTTGGGATCGTCGATCCGCCCGTCCAGGCCCTTGGCGAAGAAGCCCAGCGGATACGGAATCCGCAGCATCACCATCTGCCCGTCCTTGAAAGCGACGAAGGCGTCATTGAGGTTGGCGGTGGAGATCGGGATATTCTCGCCAAGGCCGACCGTGTTGTGATGATCGACCCAGGTGTAGTAGCTCGCTTCGGCGCTGGTGTTTTCGAAACCCTCAAAACCAGGTCCCGGATACTTGTGGAAAGCAAAGCCCTCGGGGCAATGATTGCCGGTCGCATTCGGCCCGTTCAGCGGGTTCTTGCATTTGCTGCGGTCGAAGCTGATCAGAGTGCCGTTTGAGCCCGAGCCCCAAAGCACACCGTTCTTGTCAATGTCGCCGCCGCGCACGCCGATGCCTTCCTTCGGAATGGCGTAAAACTCGGACAGTTTTGTTTTGGGGTCGAAACGCATGAAGCCGGGCTGACCTGCGAACACGTTGAAGGCGTACCAGACCGAGCCGTCGGTCGGATGCGGCATCACGGCGTAGGGGCCGGAGCCCGCGATCCGCATGTCCTTGCCCGGTTCCGCCGGCTTGCCGGGCTCGGTGTATTCATCCACCTTGCCGTTGCCGTTGGTGTCGAGAACCCACGGCGCCCAGCCTTGCGCCTTCACGGCATCGCCGGTCTCGTCCCATATTTTTGTGTTGACCCAGCCGGCCACGGGGCCGGTCCCGGAGAACCACAACGTATTGTCGGCGTCGTAGCCGAATTGCGGGTGATGGGTGCCAAAGCAGGTGTCGATGAAACTGTACTTCATGGTCTTGGGATCGAGCATCGACACTTGCCGCGGCGAGCGTTCCAGCGGAAACGCCTTGGCCGAGGGGTGGTCGGAGCCCTTCTTGCAGAAGTCCGGATTTTCAATGCCACGCACGGCGGCGGCGAACCAAACCCGGCCCTTTCCGTCGAACATGCCGTTGTGATTGTTCGCGCGCTGGCTCCAGATTTTCTCGTCGCCCCAATAGGCCGAGGCGCCGATCGGATTAAGGGTGGCATTGGGATGCAGCGGCGGTCCAAACATTTCCGGCATGTTTGGATCGGCGACCGGCATTTTGAAGAATGTCACCTTGCTGGTCTTCGGATCGAGGATCGGCATGTCGTCCGATGAGTATTCGTTCGAGCCGTACAGCGGGCCGTAGGCGTTGACGGTCGGATTGCGCCGGTCCGAGGAAATCAGATCGTGGACGAAGTGCTTTTCGGTGGCCCATTCCCACGACGAGATGACGACGTTGCGCTCGATGCCGGCCGGACGCGGCGGCTTGGTCTTGGGCAGTTCACCCTTGGCCACCCGGTCGGTCCAGTCACCGAAATACTTGAACGGCACGCTGCCGAGCTGCCCGGCAAGCCGGTTCACCATCCACTCGCCGGTCTGCCCCGAGGCGACGCGGCGCATCCACGCCTCTTCGCCCGATTTAAATTCGCCAAACGCGGCCGGGATGGTGCGGGTGGCTTCCTGGCCAAGCTGATGGCAACCGACGCAATCGACGTTGTTCATCCGCTGGCGCCAGATGTCCTGCGTGATGTCCTTCGGAATGTCGGTGCTGCCGCCGAAATCCTTGGCCGGCGGAATCTTCAGCAACGTGAACCAGTAGATCGCCGGATAATAATGCGCCGCTGCCGCCTCGTCCGGCGCCGGCACCGCCGTCAGATTGACCTGCTGGCCGGGCTTCGCGCGCAGTTTGGGTGAATCCACCAGTCCGTAGCCGCGTACCCAGACCTCGTAGTTCACTTTCGGCGGCAGGTCGGGGATCACATAGCGGCCCTGGTCGTCGGTGACGACGATCTTGGCGAATTTCGTGGGCAGTTCCGTTGTTTCCGCGATCACCCAAACGCCGGCCTCGGGCCCGGCTGGACCGCGCACCACGCCGCCGATGTCGTCATTGTCGATGGCGACCGCCGCTTGCTGGGCATAGGCTGGCGCCGAAACCAGGGCCAGCAGGCTAGAGGCCGCCGCCAAACCAATCGCGGCCAAGGTGAAATAGGACAGGACCTGCTTGAGATTCATCATTGCTCTCCCCATGACCGCGAGCTTGCCGCCCGCTGTTTGGCGTCAGCCTACACCATCCCGCCGCTGACGCCAGAGCCTGCCACTTGCGCGGGGGAAGGATGAGGGGACGTGGCCTCATAGTCCGAGACGGCGCAAGAGCGCCTCCTCACCATGAGGAGAGACTCGTAAGTCCTAGCTCACCGGCGTCCGCTTCGGCTCCACGATTTCGAACATGCGCGGAAATTCGTCCATCAGCGCCATCAACTCCGCAAGACGCATCGGATTGCCGGTGAACTTGATCCTGCCGGCTCCGACGGCTTCCGGGAATGTCGTCTGCTTCGCGATCACCTCGTCGAGCGTGCCGCGCGCCAGCGTGAAGCCGGCGTCTGCCGTGGCCACCTGGGCGCCGGCGATATAGGTCAGCGCGCAATTCTCCAGCGTGAGAACAAAGGTTTCGCTGGTATCCGTAAAACTCCAGTTCAGCACGATGTGCTTGCCTTCGGCCTTGGGGCCATTGAGCCTGATACCGAGCACGTCCCACAATTGCCCGGTGCGCAAGGCGGCCAGCGTTTCACGCGGCATCGACGACCACGGCGACGCCTGCGGCATGCCCTGCCGCAGCTCCTGCGCCCCGAACAGATAGGCGTTGCGCCAGGTCGCGCTCTCCGCGGCATAGCCGAGCTGCTCCAGCGTATCCGCAAGCAGCGCGCGGGCGGCCTGATTGTCGGGCTCGGCGAACACCAGATGGCTGACGGCTTGAGCGACGAAGCGAAATTCGCCCTTCGCAAGGTCCTTAGCCGCGCGCTCGAGGATCGCAGCCGCGCCGCCCATGTATTCGACATATTTCTTGCCGGCCTCGACCGGCGGCAGCGGATCGAGATTGACGGGGTTGGCGTCGTACCAGCCGAGATACTTCTGGTAGATCGCCTTCACATTATGCCGGATATGGCCGTAGTAACCCCGCGCATGCCACGCGCCTTCGAGGCTCGCCGGCAGTTTTATGGTCTCGGCGATCTCGGTGGCCGTGAGGCCGTGATTCATCAGGCGGATGGTCTGGTCATGCGCGAATTTGTAGAGATCGCGCTGCTGCCGGATCATGGTATCGATACGCTGCTGGCCCCAGACCGGCCAGTGATGCTGGCCGCACATCGCATCAGCCTTGCCGCCCCACAGCTGCAGGGCCTCGCCCAGATATTTCGACCAGGCCAGCGCATCGCGGACATCGGCACCGCGGAACGGCAGCAGATTGTGGAAATTGTGCGTGCAGTTTTCCGCGAGATTCAAGAGCTTGTAGCGCGGGATGAAGAAATGCATTTCCGCCGGCGCCTCGGAGTTCGGCGCCATCTGGAATTCGAATTCGAGGCCGTCGATGGTGCGCTTGTCTCCGGTCGCCATGATGAGATCGGTCGGGCGCAGCAGCGCCACCGAGCCCGCCGCCATCGACTTGCCGAGTCCGCAATCGACCTGCCCGCGCGGGCCCTTCGCCAGGAACGGCCCGAACTGATATTGCGCGCGCCGCAGCATCGCGGGGCCGGCGATGATGTTTTCGGAAACCGCATGCTCCATGAAGAGATTGGGCGCGATGATCGGAACGCGGCCGCCCGCCAGCATTTCGTCATCGAGCACGCCGCGCGCGCCGCCCCAATGGTCGGTATGGGTGTGGGTGAAGATCACAGCGGCCACCGGCCGGCGGCCGCGGTGCTGGAAATAGAGCTCCATCGCCGCGCGCGCGCCTTCGATCGACGTCAGCGTATCCACCACGATCACGCCGCGCTCGCCCTCGATCAGCGTCATGTTGGCAATGTCGAGCCCGCGCACCTGATAGACGCCGGGCACCACCTCGAAAATCCCGTGGTTCATGTTGAGGCGCGACTGCCGCCACAGGCTGGGGTTGACCGTCGCAGGCGCCTCCGCGTCGGCAAGGAACCCGTATGGCTCGAGGCTCCAGACCACCCTGCCCTGCGCCGAAGCGATCCGCGCATTTTCCAGCGTGCCGAGAAAGCCGCGCGACGCATCGTCGAAATCGCCGGTATCGGAGAACGGCAGCGCTTTCAGCATCGCCGCATGCCGCGCGACCACCGATGCCGAGGCTTCCTTGGGTGCTTCGCAGGTGTCTGCTTGGGTCATATCGTTGTCCTCCCTCGAGGGTCACGGAAATCAAACTCGAAAATCTGAGGTCATGACGGACGCGCCGACAGATACGGCGAATCGGCGATCGACCACACTCTATGCGGGGGCGTCATCGGTGACCGGCGACGTGATCACCAGAAACACCAGATCGATCAGGCCTGAATTCGAGATGGCGTGTTCGACACCGGGCGGCAAAAAGATAAAATCGTGTTTACGCACCACATGGTTCTTGCCGGCGATCTCCATCATCCCTTCGCCCTCGAGCACGTGGTAGATCTGTTCCTGAACCTGATGCTTGTGCCGGGCGACATGCGCCATCGGCTGATACATCGAAATCCGGTAATCGAGCTGTCGCGAGCCTGCCGTCTCCGGCATCACCAGGGGCTTCGACAACGCGCCGCCGAAATGGTTGGGAAATTCGCGCCAGGGCACCTCGGCGATATTGCGGATGAAGGCGCCGTTATTTTCCGAGATCATGGTCGTTGTTTCCTTCTCCAAGTCGTATCAGGCGGGGGCCGGGTCCGATGTTACCGGCTCTGCAGGAAGCCGACAGCCTCTCGTCCCGCAATTTGTCCGAAAACCAGAGCGCGGAGCAGCGCAACGGCATTCGGTGCGGTGCCGTAGAAATGTCCGGTGGTTTCTCCTGCCGCGTAAAGGCCTGATATCGGCCCCCGCTCGCACAGGACTTCCGCCTTTTCGTTGGTGGCGAGACCGCCAAATGTATAGGCGACGGCGCCGATCAAGGGGTAAGCCAGAAAGGGCGGCTTTGCGATAGCGCGCGCCCAATTCGATTTCGGCGGCGTCAGATGCCCGGCCGCCGCCAGTCCATCGCAGCGCGCCGCGTCGAACCGCGCAACGTCGCCGGTAGCGGCAGCATTGAACGTATCGACCGTCGCTCTCAGAGAGCCTGCGGGAACGCCGATCTGCGCCGCGAGATTTTCGAGAGATTCGGATTGATACGGCGGCACGTCCGACCTGATCGCGCGCTCGAAGCCCTCGATTTCGAACAGCCGACTGTCGAGGATCGCGTAGGCAATGCTCTTCGGTCTGGCGAAATGGATATCCCGGGCGAAAACCTCCCAGGTCTCGTGCACGAGGCCACGGCCTTCGTCAAAGAAGCGACGCCCGTCCTGGTCGACCACGATCCCGTAAGGGTACACCAGCACGACCGGCGCGGAGTGCTTGCTGCGCGGATCGATCGGCTCCATGTGCATGCCGTTCCAGTCGCCCGAAACGCTCGCGCCCCGGTCCGTGGCCATGCGTATGCCGTCACCGCTGTCGAAGCGCGTTCCGGGCGAGATCAGCCGCAGCGTCTCGGCGCCCGGCCCGAACTGCGTCCGCATCATCGCGAGGTCACCCTGAAATCCACCGCAGGCGAGGACGACGGCATCGGCATCGAGCGTTGCCGTGACGCCGTCACCGGACCGAATGTCCACGCCGCCAATGCGCTGCCCTTCCGCCATCACGAGCCGGATCGCCCTGGATTCGTAGCGAACCTTCACCTCTGCCCTTTTTGCGGCCTTGAGAAGCTTTTCGACGATGGCGCTGCCGCCCCCGACCGGCTGGATACGGGCCGGACCGGCGCTGAGATAATAGACCGGAGTGACGAATTCGACGCCGTGGATCTGCAGCCATCCAATCGTCTGGACCGCGTTCTCCGCAAGCGTGCGAAAATAGTTTCGATCAGCCAATCCGCCGGACACCTCAAGCATATCGTCTTCGAAACCGGGGTCGAGCCGATCAGGCGCGGCGAGCCGCATGTTTGACGGACTCCAGCGGGTATTTCCGCCGGCTTCGTCTTCCTGTGATTTTTCAAGCAATGTAATTTCGATTTGCAGGCCGCGGCTGCGAGCGTGCTCGGCGGCCGAGACAGCGGCTGCGAGGCCGGCAGCTCCATGTCCGACGACGACCAGCTTTTGAGGATTTCGCGTCATCTATGGAAATCGCCGTTCTGGACCTGACGATCAGGTTATCAACGCGCCTCCATCGATATAGACGATCGATCCCGTCGCAAAGCCGATCGTCATGAAAGCGAGGATCTGCCGCGCGATATCGTCGCCCGCGCCGACGCGGCCAACAGGCAGGCTGGCTGCCGTCTTGGCCAGCATGTCGCGGCGCGCCGCTTCCGGCATCGCCGCGCGGATCGGCGTGTCGATGATCCCGGGCGAGACGGCGTTGACGCGCACAGGGGCAAGCTCGAGCGCGAGACTGCGCGCAAGCGATTCGAGCGCGCCGTTGGCCGCGCCGACAATGGCGGAGTTCGGTCGCGGGCGAATGCTCAGGTAGCCGGAGACCAGCGTGAGCGATCCGCCCGGGCGGATTTCAGCCGATCGCGCGACGCGCCAGGCGCCCCAAAACTTGCTTTCCATGGTGGCGCGCACGTCTTCCATGGCCACGGTCTTGAAGGGACCGGTGCGGAGCTGCGCGGCGGTGACCACCACATGATCGACCGGGCCGCAACTGCGGAACAGACTGGCGATGCTCTCATCGCTGGTGACGTCAGCCGGGATCGCGATGGCGTCCAACTTGGCGGCAACCGCATCGAGGCGGTCGACGTTACGGGATGCAATGATGACATCGGCACCTTCCCGCTTGGCCAGTTCGGCGGTCGAAAGACCGATACCGGAAGAACCCCCGACGACAACGACTTTCTTGCCTACTAGCATCATGCTGTTTCCCCGATCTCAGTGTTTTTGACAGTTCTGTCGCGATGACCGCCCGCCCGCTTCCGACTGGTGGCGCATCAGTAGACCTGAAAATTCCGCATCGACGCGAATGGCGATCAGGTCGGTTCGTATCGCATCCCGATGCCCGGCTTGCTTTGCCCGAGGCCGGGAAGCTCCCAAACGCCGGCGCCAGAGGGATTGATATCGGCGGCGATATCGACGTCGATCAGATAGGGCTTGTTGGCGGCGATGCCTTTGCGAATGGCTTCGCCGAGATCGCCGGCGCGATCGACCCGCACGCCTTCCACGCCGCAGGAGCGCGCCATGGCGGCGAAGTCCGGATTGTAACGCGCCCCGGTCGTCGGATCGTGGAAGTCGGTGGCCAGTTCGCGGCCCCCGAGGTAGCCGCGCTGCAGGCCGCGGATCGAGGCATAGGCATAGTTGTTCCAGACCACCCAGACCACGGGCAGATTATATTCGACCGCCGTGCCCAGCACGTTGGCATGCATGAAGAACGCGCCGTCGCCGCACACCGAGACGCAGGGACGGTCGGGTGCGGCGAACTTCGCGCCCATCACGCCGGCGACGCCAAACCCCATCGGGCCAAAACCCATCGAGCCGATCAGCGAGTCCGGCCGCTTCGGCTTGCAGAAACTCAGCAGCCAATTGTGGTGCACGCCGATGTCGCTGACCAGGATCGCGTTCTCGGGCAGCGCCTTGTCGATCTCGAGCGCGGCGCGCTGCGGGTTGATCGGCGTGGTGTCGTCGGAAAAACCCGGCGCGACGAACTTGTCCCATTCCTTGCGGTAGGTGTCGATCTGCGCCAGCCATTTTCTGCGGGCATCGGCGCGCTTGGTGAGATCGGCGCGGCGGTCGAGTTCGGCATGAACCTGCCGCAGGAAGGTGCGCACATCGGCCATCAGGCCGAGCGCCACCGGATAATTGCGGCCGATTTCCTCCGGGTCGATGTCGACGTGAATCAGCCGGGTCGGCGGAATGGTGAAGGAATAACCGGGTATCCATGAACTCGAAGTGCGATCGTCGAAGCGCATGCCCATCGCCAGCAGCACGTCGGCCTGGCGGGTCGCATGATTGGCCTGGTAATGGCCGGCGCGCGCGACCAGACCGAGCGCCAGCGGATGATTGCAGTCGATGGCGCCGAGACCGCTGGCGGAAGCCGCCACCGGAATTTGCAGCCGCTCGGCCAGCTTGCGCAACTCGTCGGCGGCGCCGCCGTAGCGCACGCCCTGGCCGACAATGATTACCGGCCGTTCCGCGCCGAGCAGCATATCGACCACCTTGACGACGCCTTCCGGATCGGCGCCGCAGCGGCTGGAGATATTGCCGTTCCAGGCTTGCGCGTTCGGCGCTTCCTCGGCGGCCGATTCCAGAAACACGTCAAAGGGAACGTCGAGCACGACCGGACCCGGACGGCCCGTGGTCATGGTCTTCCAGGCTTGCCGGATCGCGAGCGGCACCATCTCGCCACGCGTCGGCTGGAACACCTTCTTGCAATAGGACCGCACCGTGGAGGGAAAGTCCGCCTGATAATGCCGGTACAATTCCTGAAACGCGCCGCGATTGAACTGGCTGGTCGGCACGTTGCCGGTCACCGCCAGAAACGGCACCGAGTCGAGGAACGCATTGCCGAGCGAGATCGGCAGGTTCGCCGAGCCCGGCCCGCAGGATGTGAAGGTCGCGGTCGGCCGCCCCGAAACGCGGTAATAGACGTCCGCCATGAAGCCGGCGACGCTTTCGTGATGCACCGAGATGGTCTTGAGTTCGTCGGAACGCTCATACAGCGCGTCGATGAACTGGATATTGCCGTGACCGCACAGGCCGAACACCTGCGGCACTTTCTCCTGGATCAGATAGTCTACGATAACCTGAGCCCCATTGAGCGTATTACCCGTCGACATCAGATCACTCTCCAAACAAGGGGAAACGGCATTCGCTCGCAGTATGCGAGGCCTCAAGTCATCGCCGGAAGCTATTTCTCATAATGCTGTACGTCAATTGATATTGTCGCATTGCGCTGGCGAGCGACGACGTCGTGGGCGGTCTCAGGCATCACGGCAATTGCGCGGCGCGTTGCCCGGCCGTTGTGCCGGCGATCTTGCCGAACACGGCGCCATTCATCAGGCCGGTGCCGCCGGGATAGTTGAAGTAGAAAATACCGCCGACCAGCTCGCCGGCCGCGAACAGGCCGGGGATCGGCGCGCCATCGGTGTCAATAACGCGCGCGCTGGTGTCAATCTTCAGTCCGCCGAAGGTGAAGGTAAGCCCGCAGGTCACGGCGTAGGCTTCGAACGGCCCTTGATCCACCGTGTTAGCCCAATTCGATTTCGGAATCGCGAGGCCCTTGGTGCCACGGCCGTCCTTGACGTTCGGGTCGAACGGCACCTCGGTCATGACGGCCTTGTTGTAGTTCAGAATCGTCTCCAGCGCCTTTTCGGCGTTGACGTCGTCGAGCTTCTTGACCAGTTCCTCGAGCGTATCGGCACGAACCTTGGTAACGCGCTTGATGCGGTATTCGTCGCGCAGCATCGGGATGATCTTGCTGTCAAACACCTGCCAGGCGAACTGCCCGGGCTGCATCAGGATCACTCGGCCGTATTTCGCATAGGTGTAGTTGCGGAAGTCGGCGCCCTCGTCGACGAAGCGCTCGCCATTGGCATTGATCATGATGCCCCAGGGATACGAGTGTTTCTGAAAATTGTCTCCGACTGTGAGATCGCCGAACTCCGGCGCATTGCGATCCCAGCCGACGGCGTGGCCGCCCGACCAGTTGCCGGTCGGCATCGCGCCGATGTCGAGCGCCATCTTGATGCCGTCGCCGGTGTTGAAGCGGGTGCCGCGGATCTTGGCAAGCTCCCACAGCGGCCCAAGATAGCGCGTGCGCATTTCGGTGTTGGCCTGGAAGCCGCCGGCGGCCAGCACCACACACTTTGCTTTCACCTCGACGGTCTTGCCCTCGTGTTTAACCTTGACGCCTTTGACGCCGTCATCGTCGACGATCAGCGAAATTGCGCGCGCGCCGTAGGCGATCGCGACATTGTTCTTGCGTGCGACCTTGGTCCAGCCTTCGACCAGGCCCGGTCCGCCGCCCCAAGCCTCCACCGTCAGCCCGCCCCAGAATTTGAACATGCCGTTGATCTTGTAGGCCTGGCGTCCCCAGATCGGCATGAAGCGCATCCCCTTGTCACGCATCCACAGCATGGTTGCCTTGCTGCGCGTGACCAGCAGTTCGCACAAGTCGGGATCGGTGCGGTATTCGGTGACGCGGCCCATGTCGTCGAAGAATTTTTCTTCCGTATAGGTTCCAAAATCGGACTTCGACACTTCCTCGTCGGTGAGATCCGGCATCAGCGCGCGCAAGTCTTCGACGCCGTCATAGACGCAGCGGAACGCACCGGCGGTGAAACGGCTATTGCCACCGGCCTCGTCCTCGGGCGAGCGCTCCAGCATCAAGACCGAGACGCCGCTTTCTGTCGCGGCAAGGGCTGCACAAAATGCGGCATTACCGGCGCCAACAACGATCACATCAACGGAAGCGGGTAGCGCTGAGCTCATTTCTTAGGGTCCTTTTTATTGAACTCGACCTTGAACTTGTTTTGGTAGCACAAAACCAAGCACCGCGCGTTTGCTGGCCCTTTCTCGCGGCGACTGCCACTCATAACGGCGCAGGCGTTTGAGTCAATCTCTATCCGGAACTGTGAGTTGGCATTTGTCATTACGGAATATCAGGTGTTATGATCCCGATAGCGAAGGGCCGAGCGAGGCGATGCTCTCGCCGCAGAGGAACGCCGTTCCCATGAGCATTAACCGGGAAGCCTGAGATGAGCCCAATTTCCGCTACAAAAGCCACCGCCGAAGCCGGCCCAACCGAAATTCCGATGCTGATCGGCGGCGAATGGCGCGCCGCGGCCGAGACCTACGAGGTGCGCGACCCCTATCGCAACACTGTCGTCGCAAACGCCCCGCGCTCGGCCCTGACCGACCTCGACGATGCGCTCGATGCGGCAGTCAAAGCCAAGGCGAAAGCCGCCGCCACCCCCGCTTTTGAGCGTGCCGCGCTGTTGCGCCGCGCCGCCAAACTATTGGTTGAACGCGCGGATCGGATTGCCGAAATCATGGCCCGGGAAACCGGCAAGGCGATCAAGGACGCCAAGGCCGAGATTATCCGTTCCCAGGACACGCTCACATTGTCGGCCGAAGAAGCCGTGCGTATTGAGGGCGAGCATATCCCGCTCGACGCCAGCGCCATGGGCGCCGGAAAAATATGTTTCATACTGCGCTTCCCAGTCGGTGTCGTGGCGGGGATAACTCCGTTCAATGCACCGGTGAACCTTGCCTGCCACAAGATCGCGCCCTCGATCGCGGCCGAAAATACGCTTGTGCTGAAAGCGCCGCCGCAATCGCCGGGAGTTATCCACGAGCTGGCGCAGATCTTTGTTGAGGCCGGCACTCCCGCCGGCGTGCCCAACGTGCTCTACGGCGACACCGTTGGCCCGGCCCTGGTCCGTGATCCCCGCGTCGATTTCATCACCTTCACCGGTTCACCGCGCGCCGGGGCACAAATCAAGGCGGCATCGGGGTTGCGGCGGGTCGCGCTCGAGTTGGGCGGCAACGGCGTCACCATCGTCCACGAAGACGCTGATATCGCCGAGGCCGCGCCCGTCTGTGCTCGCAACTCCATGCGGCTCGCCGGCCAAAGCTGCATCTCGGTGCAGACCGTCTATGTCCACCGCAGCCTCTATGAGAGATTTGTCGACATCGTTGTCGCCGAGGTCAAAAAGCTGAAGCTTGGCGATCCGCTCGATCCCGCGACCGACGTCGGCACACTGATCGACGAAGGCGCCGCGCGACGCGTGGAATCCTGGATCGCCGAGGCAGCCGCTGGCGGCGCAAAGGTCCTGACCGGCGGCAAGCGTCACGGCGCCCAGATCGAGCCGACCGTGATCGGCGGCGCCAGTCCGGAAATGAAAGTCGTTTGCGACGAGGTCTTCGGGCCGGTTATCAGCCTGGCGCCCTATGACGATATCGATGCGGTGTTCCGCACCGTCAGCGAAAGCCGTTTCGGCTTGCAGACCGGCATTTTCACCAAATCGATGGAGCTCGCGATCCGTGCCGTTCGCAGCCTGCGCACCGGCGGCGTCATCATCATCAACGGCAGTTCGACCTGGCGCACCGACCAGCTCGCTTATGGCGGCGTGAAGGACTCCGGGATCGGCCGCGAGGGCCCGCGCTATTCGATCCGCGACATGACCGAGGAGCGCATGGTGCTCTTCAATTATTAGTATTAGGCCCGCCGCGCAGGGGGGTTGTATCAACCCGCCGCAGCGGCCAATGATAGGGCGCCAGCACAATTTCGCACCGTCGCATGGAGGCAAGATCCTGTGAGACCGCGTACCAAGCAAAAGACCAGTGAGAAGCCGGCCGCTCCGCGCAAGGCCGCCATCGCCAAGCTGGTGCAGCCGCCGCAGGGCGACATCGACAACGACGCCGACGACCGGCAGCGGGTCGGCGTCCAGTCGCTCGGGCGCGCCTTCGCGATCCTCGAGGAGGTCGCGCGTCACCGCGAAGGCATCGGGCTTGCGGAACTGAGCAAGCTGGTCGGCTTGCACAACTCCACCACGTTCCATCTTGCCAAGACGATGGTCTCGCTGGGCTATCTGCGCCAGGAGAAGGATTTCAAACGCTACCGCGTTGGCCGGCCGCTGTTTGCGCTCGCCGCCAGCGCGCTCGACGAAATCGAAATGGTCAATGTCGCGACGCCAATCCTCGAGGAGCTGTCGCGAGAAACCAGCGAAAGCGCCCATTTCGCGGTGCGGATGGGCGACGCCGTCGTCGTGATCGCCCGCACCAGCGGCCCCGGCGCATTCCAGCTGACCGACCGCGTCGGCGTGGTGCGACCGGCGCATTGCACCGCACTCGGCAAGATTATCCTTGCCTCGCTGCGTCCCGATCAACTGAAGCGCTTCCTCGAACGGATCGACATGAAGCCATCGACCAAGAAGTCGATCACCGACGTTGCGGTGCTGTTGCGCGAAATCGCCGAGATTAAACGCAGCGGCATCGCCTTTGACGATGGCGAATTCAATCCGGAAGTGCGGTGCGTCGCTGTGCCGGTAACAGATTTTACCGGCCAGGTTATTGGGGCGCTCGGTATTTCCGGCCCGATCTGGCGCCTGTCCAACCAGACGTTACACAGCAGCGCCAAAATTGTTCAGGCGGCCGCCAATCGCCTGTCCGCTGAATTTGGCAGCAAAAGTGTCGCGAAATCTTCCTAAACGAAGCCGGACGACGCTTTTGGCGTTGACAGCGGGCACCGCGTCCGGAAATATCATCCAACATTAGAAAAACGTCTCTCACATTCTCGCATAAGCCGGAATTGAAGGGGGACATCGCCAAGCGCCCTTTGGGAGGAGACCAACGATGACCCGCTACAGCCGACGAACATTACTGAAAGCAAGCGCCGCCTTTGCCGGAGCTTCTGCCCTCGGATTTCCGGCGATCAGTTATGGCCAGACCGACAAGATCAAGATCGGCCATCTCACGCCGCTGACCGGCTTTCTCGGCGCACTCGGCGCCTATGCCGTACTCGGCATGAGAATGGCCGAGGAAGAAATCAACAAGTCGGGCGGCATCATGGGACGCCAGCTCGACGTGATGTCGGAAGATTCGGTCAATCCCGCCACCGCCGCGACCAAGGCCCAGCGCCTGCTCGAGCAGGACGGCGCTACCGTGCTGATGGGCGAGGTCAATTCGGCCTCCGCGCTGACCATCATGCAGGTGGCTGACCGCAACAAGCGGCTGTTCATACAGACTGGCGCACGATCCGACGCGCTGCGCGGCAAGAACTGCAACAGATATACCTTCCACACCGATATCCCGAACACGGTGATGGTGAATGCCGTCGGCAAGGCGCTGCTGCGCGACAACATGGTGAAGGACAAGAAGTTCTTCGGGCTGACCGCGGACTATATTTTCGGCCATGATCTGTTGGCCGCGGCCAAGCGTTTCTTCGCGGCCAATCAGGGTAACCTGATCGGCGACGAGTTGATCGCAACCGACGTGACCGACTTCAGCCCCTATCTGCTCAAGATCCGGCAGGCCAAACCCGACGTGGTCTGTTCGAATCTGGCCGGCAATCAGGTGACGACCCTGATCAAGCAATATGCCGAATTCGGCCTGCCCTATCCGATCGTCGCCTTCAACCTCAATACCGCCGACGCCTGGGCGGCAGGTGAAGGCAATCTCTCCGGAATCTGGCCGACAGTCTGGTATCACACCCTCGACGTCCCGGCCTCCAAGACCTTTGTCGACAACTTCACCAAGAAGAACGGCAAGCCGCCGGACAACCATGCCTGGATCGAATACGTCGCGTTCAAGATCATGGCGCAGGCCATGAACGAGACCAAGTCGACCGACACCGACAAGCTGATCGCCTACTTCGAAAAGGAAACCCAGTTCGACATCCTCAAGGCGCGCAAGGCCTATTTCCGGTCGTGGGATCATCAACTGGTCCAGGAAGCCTACACGTTCTCGCCGAAGCCCAAGGGCCAGGCCAAGGATAAGTGGGACCTCATTACGCTGGGAGCCGCCGTACCTGGGCCGAACGAGCCGATGGAAGTCCTCAATCCGACCAAAGAGCAGAACCCCTGCTCGTTGTAACCGAGCGTCGGTCACCCGGTGCGCCCTGTTCAGAGCGCGCCGGGTGACCGCGTATTACGCGCATCGCAGCGCGGCTGATATCAAGATCTCCCTGGAGCGAGAATGCAGTTCGGGTTCTTGCTGGAACAGGTAGTGAATGGCCTCGTGCTCGGAGGCTACTATCTGCTCATCTCGCTCGGCCTGTCGCTGATCTTCAGCGTCGGCGGCGTGGTCAACCTGGCCCATGGCGCGTTTTACGCGCTTGGCGCTTATCTATCGCTCGAAATCACAAACTCTCTCGGCTTCGGCCCGGCCGTCGTGATCTCGCCGATCGCGGTGGCCATGCTGGGCATCTTGTTCGAGCGATACATATTGCGCCGTTTCTACACGGCCGATCCGATTCTGAGCCTGCTGGTCACCTTCGGCCTTGCAATGGTCGCCGAGCAGACGATCCGCATCATCTGGGGCGCCTCCCCATTGCCGGCATCGATCCCACCGATGTTTCGCGGCTCGGTCATCGTCGGCGATTTTCTGTTTTCGCGCTACCGCGTGATGCTGCTGGCGGTGGTGGCGGTGGTGCTGATCGGGGTCTGGCTGTTGCTGCACAAGACCTCGTTCGGCCGCGTGGTGCGCGCCGGCATCCAGCGGCCGGACATGGTCGCCGCGCTCGGCATCCGGCTGCAGCCCTACATGACCGCCGTGGTCATGCTCGGCGTCGGCATGGCCGCGATGGGCGGCGCGTTCTTTGCGCCGATCACGATCGTGCATCCGGCGATGGGCGCCGAGATCATTACCGTCGCCTTTGTGGTGGTGGTGATCGGGGGCCTTGGCAGTTTCTGGGGCGTGGTGATCGCAGCCTTGTTGGTCGGCATTGTGCGCGGCATCACCATTCATTTTGTTCCTGCCGCCGGCGAAGCATCGATCTACGTATTGATGTTTCTGGTGCTGCTGGTGCGTCCGCGCGGACTGCTCGGCGAGCGTATCGAGAAATTCGAATGAAGACCGCCTCACTTACCCAAAAGTATCGGCCGTTGCTGCTGGCAAGCCTCGCACTGGTCGCTCTGCCCTTCGCCTTGCAGCTACTCGGCCTCTCGCTGAACACCGGGACCATGGTGGTGATCCTCGCGATCTCGACCATGGCGCTCAATCTATGCGTCGGCTACACCGGATTGGTGTCGTTCGGCCACGGCACCTGGTTTGGCATCGGCGCCTATGCCGCGGGGTTGATCCAGCTGCACTGGTTCGGCGGCGAGATCTGGTTGCCGCTGCTGTTATCGATGGCCGTGGTTGCAGTCTCATCGGCGATCGTAGGCATCATCATCTTGCGGCGCCGCGGCGTTTACTTCTCGCTGCTGACACTGGCGTTTGCCGCGCTCACCTACACTGTCGCGTTCCGCTGGAGCGAGGTGACCGGCGGCGAGGACGGCCTGGGCGGCCTGAAGCGCGGCAGCATCGGGCCGCTCAGTCTCGATAATGCGCTCGTCTTCTACATCACCGTCGCGGTGATCGGGCTGGCCGTGCTCTACATCCTGCTTCGACTGGTGCGATCGCCGTTCGGCCATGTCCTGGTAGCGATTCGCGAAAACCAGTTGCGCGCCACCTTCCAGGGTTATCCGGTCGAGCGTTACAAGCTCGGGGTCTTCGTGATCTCGGCCGTGGTGACCGGGCTCGCCGGTGCGCTGCTCGCGTTCCAGACCTATCTGGTTTCGGCGGAAGCGGTTTCAGTGCCCTTCTCCGGTGAGCTGCTGGCCATGGTTGTGATCGGCGGCATGCGCAGCATGCTCGGGCCGGCGCTCGGCGCGCTGTTCTTCATCCTGTTCCGCGAACTGTTTTCGATCTGGACACCGAACTGGCTGCTCTGGTTCGGACTGATCTTCGTCGCCTTCGTAATGTATTCGCCGGATGGCCTGGTCGGCATCTGGAGCACGTTCGTTCGGCGCTGGCGGCCTGCGCCGGAAGAAGCCGCCGCCATGAGCAAGCGCAAGATTTACGAAGGCTTGCCGCTGCCGGGTTTTCTAATGCCCGAAAGCCTCAAGGGGGCCGTGCTGGAGGTCAAGGGCGTCTCCAAGCATTTCGGCGGCATCCGCGCGGTGTCCAGCGCAAGCCTTCAAATCGGCGCCGGCGAGATTCACGCCTTGATCGGCCCCAACGGGGCCGGAAAGACCACACTGTTCAACCTGATATCAGGCCTGCACCCGACCGATGCGGGGACCATCCGGCTTAACGGCCACGAGATTCAAGGCGTGCCGTCCGACCTGATCTGCCACCGGGGATTGGCGCGCTCGTTTCAGATCACCAACCTGTTCCGCGGCCTGTCGATCTATGAAAATCTGCGCCTGTCGCTGCAGGCGCAAAGTGCCGGGCGATTCAACATCTGGCGCGATATCGACAGCTATGCCGACATCCACGCCGAGACCGCGGAACTGACAAAATTCCTCGGCCTGCAAGGCATCGAAGAAATCGAAGCCGGCGAATTGTCTTATGGCGGGCAACGGCTGGTCGATTTGGGAATTGCGCTCGGCTCCAAGCCGCAGGTGCTGCTGCTCGACGAGCCGCTGGCTGGCCTCGCCGCAGCCGAGCGCGAACGCGTCTCGAACCTGATCAAAAGCGTGGCGACAAACATTCCGGTCCTGATCGTCGAGCACGACATCGATCGCGTGCTCGGCTTCTCGCAAGCTGTCACCGTGATGAACCAGGGCGAAGTGCTGATGACCGACTCGCCGGACGCCGTGCGCGCCGACCGGCGGGTGCAGCAAATCTATACCGGCACCGGCATCCCCGAGGTCGAGCACAGCCGCAGCGATCAGGCCAAAGAGGCAGCTCCGCAAATTCTCCGTTTCGAAGGCGTCAACACCTTCTACGGCAAAAGCCATATCCTCAATGACGCGACCCTGGACGTGCGCGAAGGCGAGATCGTCGCACTGCTCGGCCGCAATGGCGCCGGCAAGTCCACGCTCCTGAAAACGCTCGCCGGGCTGATCCCGCTCGCATCGGGCACGATCGAATATGAGGGCCGCAATATCGCTGGCCTTCCGGCTCCCGATATTTCGCGCATGGGCATCGGCTATGTGCCGCAGGGGCGCGGCCTGTTCGCGGGCATGACGGTGCGGGAAAATCTCTCGCTCGGCCGCCTGGCGCGCAAGACCGACGGCAGCCATGGCGTGGTGTGGAGCGAGGAGCAGATCCTCGAATATTTTCCGCGCCTGAAAGAGCGCATCGATGTCGCTGCCGATTATCTGTCCGGCGGCGAGCAGCAGATGGTGGCGGTGGCCCGCGCGATGTCGGGCAACGTAAAACTGCTGCTGCTGGACGAGCCGTTCGAGGGCCTGGCGCCGACCGTGATCCTGGAGCTGTTCAAGGTGTTCGACCTGCTGCGCCGGCACACTTCCATCGTGATCGTCGAGCACAATCTCGATCTGGTGCTGGCGCTGGCCGACCGCGTCTTCGCGCTGGAGCGCGGCGCCGTGTTCCACCAGGGACCCGCCGCGCCATTATTGACCGATCTCGAATACCGCAAGAAAATCCTGTGGCTTTGATGCTCGAGGAGGCGACGATGCGATATCTGGCAATGGCAGTGCTGACCGGTTCGATGGCGCTGTTCGCAAGTCACGCCAACGCGGCGGACGAGAAGATGACCATAGCCGTATTCACCAAGAACTCGACCAATCCGGCCTATGAAGCGTTCCGCATCGCCGCCGACCAGATCGCGCGCGCGGCAGGCGCCCGTACCCTCCACTTCGTTCCCAAGCAGCCGGATAATGTCGACGAACAGAAGGCGATGGTGGAGCAGGTCCTGAAAGACAGGCCGGACGCCGTCATCTTCATCCCGGTCGACGACGTCGCGATGATCTCTTCGGTGAAGAAGCTCAACGAGGCGAAAATCCCGATCGTGCTCGTTTCCAATCCGCTGCCCGGGAGCTTCGTCACCTATGTCGGCGCCGACGACTTCGAGATCGGATACCGGGAAGCGCGCTATCTGTTCGACAAGCTCGGCGGCAAAGGAAAGATCGTCGTCATCGAGGGCACCCCGGCCGCCCCGACCAACCGCGAGCGCGTGCGCGGATACAAGCGCGCCTTCGCCGAATTTCCGGGCATCGAGGTGCTCGGCTCCGGTGTCGGCAACTACCAGCAACCCGACGCCAAACGCGTGATGGAGAAATTCTTGGGCGAGTACCCGCAGATCGACGCCGTACTCTCCGCCAATGACGGGATGGCGCTCGGCGTATTGGAGGCGCTGAAGGAAGCGAAGCGTACCTCGATCGTGATTGGCATCAACGGCATCCTGCCGGCCGTGAAGCAGATCGAGACCGGCGCGATCCTCGCCTCGGTCGATTTCAACATGTTCAAGATCGGCTGCACGGCGACGCGCGCGGCGGTGCGCTACCTCAAGCACGAACCGCTGCCGGAAAAGGTCATTTTGCCGGCCGAGATCATCGACAGGACCAACTACAAGGTCTGGCTGGTCCCGGTGAACCAGCAGACCTGCCCGGAATGGAGCGAAATAGTCAGGTGAGAGACGGAGCCTACGTCTCGTTTCCAATACCGCCACTCTTTCGGTCATTGCAAGGCCCATCCAGTCAGAGCGGCCGCCGCATGTCTGGTATTGAGCGCTAAACGGACTCGGCGCAGACATCGCTTGAGGTCAGCAGATGACAATCGGATCGATCGGGGCCAAGTGGTACAGTTCAAATAGGGAATCCAAAACGGCGCTGCATGATGCAAGTCGCACTTTCGGAACTGAGTGGCCACGCTGACGATCTCCGTTCACGGTTGCGCCCCATAAGCGACATGCTCCGTAGTGGCGAAAGCGATCCTGAAATGACCGCTACATTTTTGTTCGACCAAGTAAAATCTTGCAAGGGCGGCCCAACTCGGCTGCCCTTTCCTGAATCGCTTGTGGTGCTTGTCCATTCGTCACGATGTATGTCAGCTCGTCGGGAGTGGCTGATGCGGCCAAAGCCTCGGAGACACAACCGCAATACAGTGAAATCTCGCGCTCCGTGATGCCGATCTCAGTTCTAAATTTGCTCGCGTGCTCACTATCAAGACAACTGAGCTTGGACCCTGAGAGAACCAGGTTTTTTGAAAGCACAGTGACTTGGACATCGCGCTCAAGCCTTGCGCCAACCTCCATAAAATATGCCAGTGCGATGCCGATAAATGCCCATGACGCCATCGTCCGCCAGGCATATTGAGGCCTGAACCGATACAGCGCCCAGCCGAGGAATGGCAACAGTCCCGCTCCTACGAATAGCAGCAGAGCTCCTCCGATTGCCTCTCCAAGAGTTAGCGCATCTAGACGGGCAAATAACGGATTGCTGAACACCCGGAAAAGGGTGAACGCCAAAGCTGAGAGAAAGTAGATTCCGAGCAGAATACCTATCGACTTCCGGGGCATCTTTCGACCTCGCGCCGTTATCCAGCTGCTTGACCCGTTTGGATGGGAGGCAAACAATATTCCACACATCACTCTTATGTCGCGAATAGTTTCCTATTAAACCGCTGTCCGGCAATCGCATGTGAACTGCTTCACATTCCGTTTGCCTCCTGATGCGGCGAGCGGCTTCCGACCAAATTCAATTTGGCGATCAACCTCAGGACAGCCAAAACACTCAAGGTTGCGCCGCCAACACTGCTGGTCCGACGGTGTGATCGAATGAGGATTGTGACTTCCGAGGTTGGCACTTCTTCGGATCTCGCGCGATGCCCGACTAGACTCCGTGATGCGCACCAAAGCGGTCGTCCGCCAATGCCCATGGATTTACGAGTTCACGCCCTGGCTGCCGGCTTGACGCCAGCGCCTGCTCAAGCCGCGAGCACGTCACCGATCCGGCTTCGAATGAGCTCGCGTTGTTCCCGGCCGGTGCCGCCGTCAAAGCTGACATCGTAGGCAATCATCGCGGGACGTTTCAGCACCACGATCCGGTCGCCGATCTCCAGCGCCTCGCTGATCGAATGGGTGATGAACACGGCGGTCTTGCCGTTTTCCTTTACCAGCCGGACAAATTCGGCGCGCAGCCGCCCGGCGGTCGATTCATCGAGCGCCGAGAACGGCTCGTCGCACAGCAAAATATTGGCGTTGGTTGCAAACGCGCGCGCGATCGAGACCCGTTGACGCATGCCTCCGGACAGCGCGTGCGGATAGTCATTCTCGTGTCCGCCAAGTCCGAGCCTGCTGAGCCACAGCTGGGCCGTCGTCCGCCGCTCCGCCGAGGGCATTTCGAGCATCTCCAACCCCAGTTCGACGTTCTGGATCGCCGTTCGCCATGGCAGCAGCCGGTCGTTCTGGAACACGATCGCCATCTTGCCGCGAAACGAATCGAAATCCGCGAAGGGATCGCGCCCGCTGACGCGCACGGTGCCGCTGGTCGGCTCGGTCAGCCCGGCGATCACGTTGAATATCGTCGACTTTCCGCAGCCGGTCTTGCCGAGGATCGCCAGCATCTGGCCGGAGCGAACCTCCAGATTGAGACCGTCCACCGCACGGTATGCCGCGTCGGTACCTGCCTTGCCGAACACTTTGGAAACCTGGTCGAGGTGAATAGCAGCGTCATCAGGCGTGACGGTATCCGTCATATCGCGCGCTCCGACACGGCGCGATATCGAAACGCTGACTTTTCGATCAGTGTCACCGCGCCCTGCACGATCAGCACGAAGAACACCAGTTCCAGCGTCCAGGCCAGCGCGCCGGCCAT
>Ga0097691_1000625_pt1 | contig 29710 bp, 28 predicted proteins | sample NGESurdeep072012_8_FD_72858 | JGI IMG/M metagenome (GOLD analysis project Ga0097691, IMG submission 72858) | Arctic peat soil microbial communities from Barrow, Alaska - NGEE Surface sample 210-1 deep-072012 | ecosystem: Environmental > Terrestrial > Soil > Wetlands > Peat ... | reverse complement strand
GTCCGACCGCAGGCGCGTCCCAGTGACGCCCGGCTGGCGTGACGGCTGGCCGGGACCCCAGTGGCCGGTGAGGACGGCTGTCTCGATCGCTGGCACCAGCCTCGATGGTGCCAGCTTCTGCTCCCATGCTGGAGCGCCGGGCACAACCCAGCATTGACGAAGTCAGGACGTTCGGCCCTGATCGAGGTGCTGGTAACGGTGCTGTCACCCGCCCCAATGGATGTCCGCGTTGAGGCACTCCCGATTGGCGCTCCGTCCGTCTGGTTGGGGTATACCCCAACCAGACATAACCTCGCCGCATCCTCCACCGCGAGACCGACGAACAGGCAAAGCCGTTGTTGGCGGGGTTCCGCAGAGAATGGGGTCATTTTCTGCGGGTCAGGCGATGAGCGCCACCGCACGAAGCAGTCCCTCGCGGTGCCCCGATATCGTCCCGTTGCGAGCTGCCCCACGCTGCGTGTTGATCCACGTGCCGAGGCGCACCTCGTCCGCGTCCCCGGACTGTCGGGGCCAACGGCCCTCGCGAACGCGCCAGGTCAAGGCGGCAGTCAGGCTGTCTATCCACTGGGGGTCGTCTCGTGGACGATGGATCCGGCGGTCCTGGGTGAAGATCCCCGTCTCTCGAACCAAGGCATCAACACGATTAGGGGTGACCCAAGGCGCCGGGCTGACGCTGCCCCGCGTTGCCGACGCCCAAGCACGCGGGTGCATCGCCATCACCGAAGTGCACCCGTGAAGCCCCCGGCTTTAGCCGCGGGGAGGTAAGGGCGTCGGTGGACGACGATGCGCAGCCGGGGTTGTGTCGCACGACCGGCGCAGTATGCTGCCCAATACAGCGGTATTCTGCTCACACCTTGGAGGCGACATGGACATTGAGCGCACGGCGCGAGTAGGCGGCCGGGCACGCGCGAGGAGGAACTGATGACGGTCTTGCCGGGTGCGGGCGCGTACTGGTTCGAGGGCAACGACGTCGGCTGCTTGCTGGTGCACGGGTTCACCGGCACTCCTCAGAACGTGCGGCCGCTCGCGGACTACCTGGCCCGCCGCGGGCTGGCGGTGTCGGCGCCGCGCATGCCCGGACACGGCACCACGGTCGCCGACCTCGACCGGACCGGGCCGGAGGACTGGCTCGGGGCCGCCGAGCATGCGCTGACCGAGCTGCGGGAGCGTTGTTCGACAGTGTTCGTGGCCGGCATCTCCTTGGGCGGGACCCTCACCCTGGAGCTGGCCCGTCGGCACCCGGACCTCGCGGGTGTGGTCGTGATGGCGGCGCCTGTCCTGGCGATGGAGGCGCTCGAGCCCCTCGTCAACGACCCGGACCGTCCCGTCACGGTGCCGGCGCCGTGGGCGACCGTGGGTGTGCTCACCGAAGACGTCGGCGTCGGCGGTATCGCCTACCTGGAGATGCCGCTGGGGGCCCTCGAGCGCGGCATGGGGCTGATGAGCCAGGTCAGGGAGGGGCTCAGTGAGGTCAGCGTCCCGACGCTGCTCGTCTACGGCGACGCGGACCAGGTAGTCGACAAGGCCAACGGTCCGTTCGTCCTCGAGAACATCGGATCGAGCGATAAGCGCCTGCTGGCCCTGCCCGACTCCTCGCACGAGGTGACGCTGGACGTGGACCGCGAGCGCGTGATGGTCGAGGTGTACGACTTCATCCGCGCTCACAGCAAGGCGTAAGCCGGGCGGGTCTGGTCACCCTCGCCCATGAGGGCCCAGCTGGGCTGCGGGACCGGTACGAGCTCGTCTACCGCCGTCAGTCCGAGCGTCCCAACGACGTCTGGCAGGCCGACCACACCGAGCTGGACATCCTCGTCCTGGACGAGGCCGGTCATCCGGCCAGGCCCTGGCTGACCGTCGTCCTGGACGACTGCTCCCGAGCGGTCGCCGGGTACAGCGTCTTCCTCGGGGCGCCCTCGGCGTTGAACCTGTCCCTCGCGCTGCGCCAGGCGATCTGGCGCAAGAGCGACCCGGCCTGGGCCCGTGCACGGCTTGCCGAGCGTCCTGTACGTCGACCACGGCAGCGACTTCACCAGCGACCACATCACCACCGTGGCCGCCGACCTGCACATCCAGATCGTCCACTCCACCGTCGCGCGCCCCCAGGGTCGCGGCAAGGTGGAACGGTTCATGGGCTCGGTGACCACCAGGCTGCTGCCCGAGCTGCCCGGGCACCTGCTCCGCGGCCACCCGCCGGCCACACCGCGGTTGACCCTGCCCCAGCTCGACGTGGCCCTGGGCCGGTGGATCACCGGCACCTACCATCAGCGACCCCACAGCGAGACCGGTATCCCACCCCAGCAGGCCTGGCTCGCCGACGGATGGCTACCGCGGACCCCGGACAGCCTCGAGGCCTTGGACCTGCTCCTCGTGATGGTCGCCAAGCCGCGGGTCATCCACCGTGACGGCATCCATTTCCAGGGCCTGCGCTACCTCGACCCCACGATGGCCGCCTACGTTCGGGAGCCCGTGACCATCCGCTACGACCCCCGCGACCTCGGCGAGATCCGCGTCTTCCACCACAACCAGTTCCTGTGCCGGGCGATCAGCCCCGAACACGCCGGCCAGCCGATCACCCTCAAAGACATCCACGCCGCCCGCACCGCTCACCGCAGGGCACTGCGCGGCCAGCTCGACAAGCGCCGGGCAACCGTCGCGGAGTACCTGCCCCGCCACCCCAGCGACCCGGAGGTCCCCGCCGTCTCACGGCAGAGGGCAACCACCGCGCGCCCGGCCATGAGCACGCCGCGGCTGCGCGCCTACCTCGAGGACCTCACCGACAACCACACCGACGCCGACCTTGACGACGACGAGAGGAACGAGCCGTGACCACCACGAGCGGACCCAGCCGGCGGACCCGCGAGACCGGGTCGTTCATCGCGACCAAGGAACATCGCCGCGCCCCGCCAGATCGACGCCGACCTCAAACAACTCACCTCCAGGGTGAACATCTGCATCGACCAGCACGTCCGCCCCCACCCGCAGAGCCCCCAGACCCGGGAACCCAGCTACGTCGAGATGCTCGTCATCGACGAGGCCGACAGGCTCTCCCCGCTGGCCCTGGAACATCTGCGTGACCGCTTCGACCGACGCCACCTTGGCCTGCTCCTGATCGGCATGCCCGGCATCGACAAGCGCCTGGCCCGCTACCCCCAGCTCTACAGCCGGATCGGTTTCGCCCACCACTACCGCCCCCTCGACGACGAAGAGTTGACCTTCGTATTGACCCGCCACTGGAAGCGCCTGGGCCTGAGCCTGGACCTGACCGACTTCACCGATGCCCAAGCCGTTGCCGCCGTCGGACGCATCACCCGCGGGAACTTCCGACTGATCCACCGGCTCTTCGCCCAGATCCAGAGGGTCATGCGCATCAACGACCTGACCGTCATCACTGACGACGTCATCGAAACCGCACGCAGCACCCTCGTCATAGGCGACACGTAGACCCAAACATCTCACCGATCAGGCCGTGTCCGCCGTCGCGGCTCTTGCTGCAACCCCGCTCTGCCAGCCCGACCGTGCCAAATAGCGCTGAAGAAACTGTGCCACTTACCGCTAAAGGTCACAGGGACGGGAATGGTACGAGTCCAAGCTCCTACCCAAGATCAGCCCGATCGCCCTGTGGGGGCTGCTGTTCACCGTGGTCGTCCTGTTCGCATTGCAGGGCAACACCATTACCTCCGAACCGCTGACGGTGGCCCGGATCGCCCTTCCGCTGCTCTGCTACTTCTTCATCATGTGGTTCCTGGGCTTCGCAACGGGGCGTGCCCTTTCCCTCACCTACCCGCGGACGACGACCATGGCCTTCACCGCAGCCAGCAACGACTTCGAGCTCGCCATCGCCGTGGCGATCGGGGTTTTCGGGGTCACCTCCGGGCAGGCGCTGGCCGGTGTGGTCGGACCGCTGATCGAGGTGCCCGTGCTCCTCGCTCTGGTCTACGTCGCCCTGTGGCTGCGTCGCCGTCTGTCCTGGCCGAACAGAACAGGTCACGCCGCCGCTGAACGACCGTGACTCCTCATCATGTGTAAACGCAACAGGTCTGACCGGTTCGCACAGACGCGAATTGCCAGATGATGGACGGAGGGATCGACATGACAGATGACACCAGCTCGCCGCTCATCGTGGTGGGTGTGGACGGGTCGGTGGGAAGCCGGGAAGCCCTGCAATGGGCGGTTGCTCAGGCCGAACTCAGTGGGGCAGCCGTGCAGGCGGTCATGGCCTGGCGGCTGCCGGAGGCCTACGCGGTCGTGTCGCGGGACTACGAGGCCGATGCCCGCCATGAGCTCCAGACTGCTATCGAGGAGACGCTCGGTCCCGACCAGCGCTCCCGCGTGACCAGTCTGGTGACCCCCGGGCGGCCCGGCCATGTCCTCGTGGACGCGTCCCGCCACGCCCGGTTGCTCGTCGTCGGCAGTCATGGTCACGGAGAACTCATCGGAAAATTTGTCGACTCGGTCAGCGCGCACTGCGTGTACCACGCCGAATGCCCGGTAGTGGTCGTCCGACATCCTGCGTCGTAGTCCGCCGGATCCGGTTGCGGAGGCACATGTGGTGGCGCGCGCTCCGGTCTGTCGGTTCTCGTGCCGCGGTTCAACGATCGCTGACACAACGAGTCGAGCCAACCAGCGAAGTCGGGACCAAGGTCCCTGCCCGGGCGGAATGCCGCCAAAATCATTCAGGTTGAACTGATCAGAGCGCTCCGAGTATCTGTCCGTATCATCTCTCCGGAGGTCCGCCGTGCCCAAGCTCGTGTACGACTTCGCGGAAGGCCACAAGGACCTCAAGGACCTGCTCGGGGGCAAAGGGGCGAACCTCGCGGAGATGACGCGGATGGGCCTTCCGGTGCCGCCTGGGTTCATCATCACGACCGAGGCCTGCAAGGTCTATCTCGCCACCGGCTACCAGCCAGCTGAGATGGAAGCCGAAGTCAGCGAGCATCTCGCCGCGCTCGAGAAAGCCATTGGCAAGACGTTGGGCAATTCCGACAATCCACTGCTGGTTTCGGTGCGCTCCGGTGGGAAGTTCTCGATGCCCGGGATGATGGACACCGTCCTCAACATCGGGCTCAACGACAAGTCAGTCGCGGGCTTCGCGAAGCAGACCAGCAACGAGCGGTTGGCCTTCGACTCCTACCGCCGGCTGATCCAGATGTTCGGCAAGACCGTTCTGGGTGTCGACGGCACGCTGTTCGATGGTGCCTTGCACGCAGCCAAGGAAGCCAAGGGCACCCACGACGACCTCGATCTGGATGCCGTTGACCTGCAAGTGCTGGTGGATGCTTACAAGGAGATCGTGCGCGAGCACACGGGCCGGGAGTTCCCGCAGGAGCCACGAGAGCAGATGGACCTTGCTGTGCGGGCCGTCTTCAACTCCTGGAACGCCGATCGCGCCATTCTCTATCGCCGCCAGGAGCGGATCCCCTCCGACCTGGGCACCGCGGTCAGCATCTGCTCGATGGTCTTCGGCAACGTGTCCTCGGACTCGGGCACCGGGGTGGCGTTCACGCGCGACCCGGCAACCGGAGCCCAGGGGGTCTACGGCGACTACTTGCAGAACGCACAAGGTGAGGACGTCGTCGCCGGGATCCGCAACACGCTGCCGTTGGCCGACCTCGAGGGTCTGGACAAGAAGTCCTACGACGAGCTGATGGCGATCATGAGCCGCCTCGAGGAGCGCTACCACGATCTGTGCGACATCGAGTTCACGATCGAGCGCGGCAGGCTGTGGATGCTGCAGACCCGGGTCGGCAAGCGCACAGCGCAGGCGGCCTTCCGCATCGCGACCCAGCTCATCGACGAGGGCCTGATCGACGAGGGCGAAGCCCTGCAGCGCGTGAGCGGCGCCCAGCTGGCACAGCTGATGTTCCCCCGATTCGAGCACAACGCAATCCGCGAGCTCCTGGCCAAGGGCGTGAACGCCTCCCCGGGTGCGGCAATCGGCAAGGTCGTCTTCGACTCCGACACCGCTGTGGCGTGGGCTCGCTCTGGTGAGAAGGTCATCCTCGTCCGGCGGGAGACCACCCCCGGCGACCTCAACGGCATGATCGCCGCGGAAGGCATCCTGACCAGTCGTGGCGGCAAGACCTCACATGCCGCCGTCGTGGCCCGCGGCATGGGCAAGACCGCTGTGTGTGGCGCTGATGCGCTATCCGTCGACACCAAGGGCCGGCACTTCACGACCACGGACGGGCAGGTCTTTGAAGAGGGCACGGTCATCTCTATCGACGGCACGTCCGGCGAGGTGTTCCTCGGCGAGGTGCCGGTCGTCGTATCGCCGGTGGTCCGCTACTTCGAGGGCACACTGGATCCCAACGCGGCCGACGCCGACGAGATCGTCAAGGCCGTACATCGGGTCATGCGCATTGCCGACCACTCCAGTCGGATGGCCGTTCGCGCCAACGCCGACACCCCGGAGGATGCGGACCGCGCCCGTCGCTTCGGCGCCCAGGGCATCGGCCTGTGCCGGACGGAGCACATGTTCCTGGGCGACCGGCGTTCGATGGTCGAGGCGCTGATCCTGGCCGATAACGATGAGGGTCGGGATAAGGCCCTGGCCGAGCTGCTGCCGCTTCAGCGCGACGACTTCGTCGGGATCTTCGAGGCCATGGACGGGCTTCCGGTGACCATTCGCCTGCTCGACCCGCCACTGCACGAGTTCCTCCCGGACATCACGGATCTGTCGGTGAAAGTGGCCCTGGCTGGTGCTCGCGGCGAGCCAGATGAGGGGGATCTGCGACTGCTCAAGGCCGTGCGCAGGCTGCACGAACAGAACCCGATGCTCGGACTTCGCGGGGTACGTCTCGGCCTGGTGATTCCCGGGTTGTTCGCCATGCAGGCGCGGGCGGTGCTCGAGGCTGCGGTGTTGCGGGTCCAGGCCGGCGGTGAGCCGCGAGCCGAGATTATGGTGCCGCTGGTCGGAGCTGTCCAGGAGCTGGAGAACATCGCGGAGATGATCAAGGTAGTCGCCCAGGATGTTCGTGCCGCCTCGGGAGTGAACATTGATCACCTGGTCGGGACCATGATCGAGTTGCCGCGGGCGGCCCTGACAGCGGGCGCGATCGCTGAGGTTGCGGAGTTCTTCTCCTTCGGCACCAACGACCTGACCCAGACCACGTGGGGCTTCTCACGCGACGACGTCGAGGCGGCGTTCTTCGCGCAATACCTCGAAAAGGGTATCTTCGGCGTCTCACCGTTCGAGTCGCTGGACCGTGAAGGTGTCGGGCGCTTGGTGAAGATCGCCGTCGAAGAAGGCCGCAAGGCCCGGCCCGGACTCAAGATCGGCGTCTGCGGTGAGCACGGTGGTGACCCCGACTCGGTGCACTTCTTCCACGAGGTGGGACTGGACTATGTGTCGTGCTCGCCGTTCCGGGTGCCGGTGGCTCGGCTCGAAGCCGGTCGCGCCAATGGTTCCGGCGGCAGCGACTCCCGCTGACGCCAGATCGAAAACCTGGGCGCTTGCGAAAACACGATCGACAATTGATTGTCTTGTCACGCCACAACCACTGCGCCGCGCCATCGGCGTATCGGCATGTCCGGTCGTATTTTGTCGACCGTCCACCGTCCCGATAGCAGAACGGCAACTGGTGATCAGCGGCTGCCCGCACTGATGGCCTTCGCAAGCGGATGAACTGCACGGCACGTTGCGCTGATTACCAGCCGTCAGGCGCTCTCCGACTTGCGCGCCGGACGACTGCCCCGTTGTCGCCCGCCGGAAAGTACGAAGCTCGCTGCTTCTCCAAGCGCCGCAGCTCCCAGTTGAACGGGATCCGGGCGGCCTTCTGTTTGTTGTGCCGCGAGCACAACACTTGGCCATTCGCGACCGTCGTGCTGCCACCCTTCGAGTGCGGGTGGACGTGGTCGGCATGCAGCTTCTCGGTCTCCTGGCACCGGCCGAACAGCAAACTGTGTCGCTCACACCGTGCGCCAGCGCGCGAAAAGATTGCCGCACGATCCACGCCACTGAATCGGCGTACAGGGTCGAGTCCTGCAGCAGCGATTGGTGCCCACCTGATCGCGCGGTAGACGCGAGCCATCACCGACACGATGAGCAAGCAAAACACAGCATCAAGCCAGAGCGACGACGTCGCCGCGAGCCACATCCCGTGCCCCACCGAGCCAAAGATCGTGCCGATCGGATTCGCAGTCGAGAAGGGTGACAGCCTCGGCGCTGGAGTCATCAACTCTCCTTGCTCCCTTGCTCCTGGGCTGACGTCGAAGGCTATGTCACGTCGCCGAAAGGCCTGTCGACTCTCGACGTCGCCACGGTACCGACAGAGCTCCTGCTCAGGCGGCAAGCCGCACTTGCTGAATCCCCTCCCCCTCATGCCGCAAGGTCAGCGGTGGTGTCGCGAGGGGCTGTGTCCGTATAGGCCGACCGGAGGTGTGTCCGATAGAACCTCGCGGGCGTCAAACGACGATGCCATGCGTCTCACTTCCTTGGAAGTGAGACACCTCGACCGAAGATCCGACTCGACCACCGCGCCCGTGTACGTCCAGTCCCAGAAGGGACGCGGCATGTTCGTCTCGACAGTTTCGGCTGCGGGTTTGCTCTCGATACCCGGCGCCGCCCCCTATGCCGTGACCAAGCACGCCGCCTTCGCCTACGCCGAATGGCTCTTCATGACCTATGCCGATGCGGGCGTGCGAGTGCATGCCGTGTGCCCGCAGGGCGTGCGAACCCAGATGCTGGAGGACTCGGGGCCGGCCGGCAAGGCGCTCATGCAGGAGTCGGCCATTGATGCGGACGACGTCGCAGCAGCGCTGCTGGCTGCCATCGAGACCGAGCAGTTCCTGGTCCTGCCCCACCCCGAGGTCGGTGCCATGTATGCCGGTCGCGCCGCCGACCCCGATCGTTGGCTGAGGGGGATGCGACGGCAGGCCAGGTCCTTGCCGTCGTAAGGGTCTTCGGCACAGTCAGCTCAGGAGAGCGGGCCGTTCAGTCCTTCGGACCGCCAGCTACGTAGATGATCTGACCCGAGACGTACCCGGCTTCTTCGCTGGCCAGGAACGAGATGGTGGCCGCGACGTCCTCGGGCTGGCCGACGCGCCCGACCGGGATCTGTGACGCGGCGCCAGCCAGGAAGTCCTCGAACGAGATGTTCATCCGCTTGGCGGTCGCTCGGGTCATCGCGGTGGCGATGAAGCCAGGAGCCACAGCGTTGGCCGTCACGCCGTAGGGGCCGAGCTCGATCGCCAGGGTCTTGGTGAAACCCTGCACGCCTGCCTTGGCGGCGGAGTAGTTGACCTGACCCCGGTTGCCCTGTGCGGACGTGGAGGACAGGTTGACGATCCGACCGTAGTTCGACGCGGTCATGTGCGCCTGGACGGCCTTGGTCATCAGGAAGGCGCCACGCAGGTGGACGTTCATGACCGCGTCCCAGTCCTCCAGCGGCATCTTGAAGAGCAGGTTGTCGCGGATGATCCCGGCGTTGTTGACCAGGATGGTCGGGGCGCCGAGCTCGGCCGTGACCTGTGCCACGGCAGCGTCGACCCCTTCGGGGGAGCTGACGTCGACCGCCACTGCGATGGCACGGCCGCCGGCTGAGGTGATAGCCGATACCGTCTGCGCACACGCGGCCCCATCCAGGTCCAGGACGGCCACGGCGTTGCCGTCCATTGCCAGGCGGACGGCGGTGGCGGCTCCGATGCCGCGGGCTGCGCCGGTGACGATCGCGGTCCGTTGGCTCTTGGTGTTCACTGGTGCCTCCAAGGATTGTTGAACTGTGCTGGCATGAATGGGATGGGGTCTGTCAATGGACTGGGTCTCTCAATGGGATTAGGTCAGGACCCGGCGGCCGGCAGAGACAAGCGGCGCGACGATGGTCCCGATCTGGTCGAAGCCGGGGCCCACGGTCTGACCGGTGGCGTACCGATAGTGGATGCCTTCGCAGATGACAGCGAGCTTGTAGTATCCCAGGGCCGTGTACCAGGACAGCTGACCGACGTCCAGACCCGAACGATCGGCATACCTCTGGATGAGCGACTCGATCGACGGGAAGCCGTTGTGGGGGCCCATGCCATCCGAGACGATGCCGACGACTCCGGGCACCGGATCCGCATAGACCGGCAGCAGGCCCAGGTCGCACAGCGGATCGCCCAAGGTGGCCATCTCCCAGTCCAGCACGGCCAGGATCTCCTGATCAGGTCCCACCAGGACGTTGTCGAGACGGTAGTCCCCGTGCACCACGCTGGCCCGCTGGCTCGCCGGTATGTTCGTCGCCAGCCCATTTGCGAGGTCGTCAAAGCCTGGCATGTCACGGGATCGGGACCGCTCCAGCTGCTGGGTCCAGCGACGCACCTGCCGCTGCAGGAAACCGTCGGGGTGGCCAAAGTCACTCAGCCCCACGTTGGCCGGGTCGACCTCGTGCAGGTCGGCCAGGGTGTCGATGAGCTGATGTGCCAACGCCGTTCGCTGGCGGTCCGACAGCTGGTCGGTGTCCCTGGTCCGACGCAGGATCGAGCCCTCGACGTACTCCATGACATAGAACGGCGCCCCGATCACGCTGGGGTCCTCGCACAGGGTCACCATCGCCGGAACAGGCACCGGCGTCGGAGCCAGTGCCGACATCACCCGATACTCGCGGGCCATGTCGTGGGCGGTTGCCAGAACATGCCCGAGCGGGGGTCTGCGCAGCACCCAGTTGTGCGAGCCGTCAGTGAGCCGATAGGTCAGGTTGGACTTGCCGCCTTGGATGAGCTCGGCGCGCAGCGCCAGCCCCGGGCCGGGTGCGGTGCCTGCTCCGGATCCTGACGTGGCGTCGCCCGCAGTACGGCTGAACGGCGCGAGATAGCCCGTCAGCGCATCGAGGTCGAGTCCGTCAAGCATGTCGCGAGCCTACTAAGCGATCGCTTAGTCCGAGAGGCCGGCCCACCGTGTCGCCCGTCACGAATCCTTGAGGCGCATCATGCCTTCCTGCGCGACCGTCGCGAGCAGGACGCCGTCAGAGTTGAACATTCGTCCTGTTGCCAGTCCGCGTCCGCCCGAGGCTGATGGAGAGGACTGGGTGTAGAGCGTCCAGTCGTCCGCCCGTCCGGGCCGGTGGAACCACATCGCGTGGTCCAGGCTGGCCACGCGCAGCCGGCGGTCGGACCAGGCGAGGCCGTGCTTGCGAAGTACCGGCTCGAGAAGCGAGTAGTCCGAGCAGTAGGCCAGCACTGCGGCGTTGACCAGCGGATCGTCGGGCATCTGGCCGATGGCCCTGAGCCAGACACTTTGCTGTGATGCAAGCTGTCGCCCCGGGCGGATGTAGATGGCCCCTTCGACGTGGCGCAGGTCGATGGCCTTGTCCTTCGACCAGAAGTTGGCTTGGGGGTTGTCCAGTCCGGCGAATACCTCGGCCAGGGTCTCCATGCGCTCGGGGTCCGGCGCGGCCGGCATATGGTCTTGGTGGTCCAGTCCCACGGCATCGGTCTGGAACGAGGTGATCATTGACAGGATGGGCCTGCCGCTCTGGATCGCCTGAACCCGGCGAACCGAGAACGAGTGCCCGTCGCGCAGCCGCTCCACGGCGAAGCGGATCCGGTGTTCGGGGTCCCCGGGGCGCAGGAAGTACCCGTGCAACGAGTGGATCCTGCGCGGGGCGCCCTCGAGGTCGTTGACTGTCCGGCCGGCGGCGATCACGGACTGCGCGAGGACCTGCCCCCCGAACACGCGGCCGTGTGGCATCGGCTGGCTGCGCCCGATGAAGACCTCGGCTTCGGACTCGCCGATGTCGGATTCCATCGACAAGGCGCCGGCAGCCGCCGAGATCGTGATGTGGGCGGAGCCGACAGGCTTGAGGTCGAGGACGTCGAGCAGGTCCTCGAGGGGGCCGAGGGTGGCGCCGTTCTCAGGGGTGGTCACCCAAGGGACCATATCTGCCCGGCTGCGATGATGGCGTCATGAGCCTGCGCCCGTACCGTGTCGACGTCCCGCTGAGATGGTCCGACATGGACGCCTACGGGCACATCAACAACGTCCAGTTCCTGCGCCTTCTGGAGGACGCCCGGGTGATCGGCTTCCAGGAGTGGTTCGGTCAGGATCGCACCCTGCTCGATGAAGGCGTGATCGTCGCGCGTCACGAGATCGAGTACCTGGCGCCGCTGGACTTCCGGCACGCGCCGATCAGCGTGGACATGTGGGCCACCAAGATCTCTGGTTCCAGCTTCAACCTCGCCTACGAGGTGTGCGATCCGGCTGAGGTGGGCTCGACGCTGTATGCCCGGGCCGAGACCACGGTGGTGGCCTATGACTTTGCCACGGCAAGCCCTCGTCGGCTGCGTCCGGACGAGCGGGCGGTGCTCAAGGGCATGTCTGGCGATCCGGTCTCGTTCCGCTGGCGCGAACGGCCCAGGTGATAGTCGAGCTGAGGTTCGATGACTCCGAGACGCTCGAGGACCTGGGGACGTATGTCGCGCGTGCCCGGACCCTGGACTCCGACGGCGCCATCCGCCTGCAGTCCCACGGTATGGCGCTCGCCGCCTATGTCGATGTCCTTCCGGGACAGGGCCCGGCGAGGACGGGCGCGATCATCGGCCTGAGGGTCATGGCTCTGGCCGGACCCGCTGACGTGGACGCCACCGTGTCACTGGCCAGCTTGTCCGACCGTCTCGCGCGGGGTCGGTCCTTTGTCTTGTCGATCCCACCGGCCACGGTGCAGGTCGGCTGGGCGGCCGTGGCACCTCCGCGCAGTGGGTGGGAGGTTGTGGGGGAACTGACCGCCGAGGAGCTCAGAACCGTTGCCACCCAAGGTATTGCCGAGATCACCGAGGGCGTTCCCGCGGGTGCGGGTGTGCAGGCCGTCGCGGCCATGCGGGAACGCGTGTGGGCGCGAGACTCGCGGACGGTCCCGCCGGTGCCATCGGGAGCTGCCTTCGGGGCATACGCCCTTGGCTTCCTGACACAAGAGACTGTGCGGGTGTCAGCCCATGGTCGCTGGACCCGGCTGTCCACCGCGACTGGTCACGTCCTGGTGCGTTGACCGGCGAACATCACGAGGGCGGCGACCGCTGCCAGGGACACCCACATGAGCTCGAACACGCGGATGTCCGAGCCGAGCGGGTTGTGCATCGCGGCGAACACCGCGCCTGCCGCCGAGATCCCCAGAACGCTCCCGAGGACGTCGGACACCTGCAGTGACGAGGAGGTGCGGCCGTGGTCGCTGACCGGTGAGAGGGAGAGGGAGAGCACCGAGGTCGATGACATGGCCAGCCCCATGCCCAGGCCGGACAGAGCGGTAGCAAGCCCCACCAGGTAGGAGGGCAATCCGAAGGCGGCGATCGCGGCAAGCAGGAGGATGCCGAGAGCCAGCGACGCGCCCCCTGCGACGATGAGCTCGGACCGGCGGTTGTTCAGTGCATGGTGACCCTGGACGAAGGAGCCGAACGACCAGCCGAGCGCTCCGACGGTGAGCATGATGCCGGCGGTCGTGAGGTTGAGATGCCGCTCGTTGACGAGCATGAGCGGGATGAACGTCAGGGCGCCGTTGAAGGAGGCGGTCAGCAGGAACCGGCTCATCATGACCGATGGCAGCCCACGGGACATAAGCAACGTGCCGGCCGGGACGAGCCGCGGGGCGGTTGCCGCGATACCGACCAGTCCCAGCACACTGAGCATGACGGGAAGGGCCTGGGTGGCCGAGAGCTGGGTGGAGCCCCACTGCATGGCACCGGCCGAGACTGAGACGCCGAGGCCGAGCAGTGCGAGCCGGCGATGCCCGGACCGGTCAGCCTGCCGATCGGTCCTTGTGTGGTCGGGCCGTGCGCCATCGGCCGTGGATCCTCCCGTGATCCGGTCGCGTTGCGTGCTCACCACGGCAAACGTCACTGCGATGGGCGCAATCACGAGCAGGAAGACCCAGCGCCAGGACCAGGTTGAGGTCAGCCATCCGGCCACCGGCGGGCCGATCACCGAGGGGAGCACCCAGGCGGCCGAGACCCAGCTGAAGACCCTGGGACGCAGGGCATCCGGATACGCACGGCCGATCACGACGTAGAGCGCGACCACGATGAGCCCGGCGCCGAGGCCGGCCACCAGCCGTCCGGCCAGGAGCACGGCGAACGTCGGGGCCAGCCCCGCCATCGCCGAGCCAGCTGCCATCAGCAGCTGGCCGGCGAACAGCGAGGGGAGCGGTCCGCGCAGGTCCGACCACACTCCGGCCAGGACGATGCCGAGCAGCATCGCGGTGAGCATGAAGGAGGACGGGAGCCCGTACGACCGCACGGCGTCGAGGTCCCTGGCCACTGCGGGCATCGCGGTCGAGATGGCCATGGCCTCGAAGGCGATGATGGTGACCAGAGCCAGCAGTGCGACGGTCAGCAGCCGGTAGACCGACCCCATAGGACCGCTGGGTCGCTCCTGCTGTCGGTCCGGGCGGATTGTAGACGTCACGGGGTCATCGGCTCGTTCCGGGCTACGCGCTCAGCCAGACGGTGGTCTCGGTGGGTATCAGTCCCTCCGAGGTCAGCGGGCCACTGCACACAAGGGCCTGCGCGCCCGGGGGCAGTGCCACCGGCTCAGCGCCGAGGTTGCAGATGACCAGTACGCGCTCACCCGTGGCCGGCTCGTTGACGAGCGCCACGACGTCGTCGCCGTAGCCCTCCAGCCAGCTCAGCGAACCCGCACCGAGCCCTCGCTCGCGACGAGTGGCCAGCAGTGCGCGATACAGCTCGAGGGTTGAGTCCGGGGCGCCAACCTGACGGTCGACGGCAAGCGCCGCATAGGACGCCGGCTGTGGCAGCCAGGTCTGGTCAGAGGGGCCGAAGCCGTATGACGGTTTGTCGGCCTCCCACGGCATCGGCACCCGGCAGCCGTCCCTGCCCCGCTCGCTGTGCCCGCTGCGTGGCCACGTCGGGTCCTGTCGGACGTCGTCGGGCATGTCGGTGGAGTCGGGCAGCCCCAGCTCCTCGCCCTGGTAGACGTAGGAGGAGCCCGGCAGGGCCAGCATCAGCGCGGTGGCCGCTCGCGCTCGATGCAGGCCGAGGGCTGCGTCCGGCTGCGGGTCACCGATACCAATTCCGTTGGGGCGCTTGGGTCCCACGGGGAGTCCGAGCCGGGAGGCGTGGCGCACCACGTCATGGTTGGAAAGCACCCAGGTGGTGGGGGCTCCGACCGAGTCTGCCGCCGTGAGTGACTTGGTGATGGCCTCGCGCAGGTCAGGTGCCCGCCACTGCGCTTGCAGGAACTCGAAGTTGAACGCCTGGTGCATCTCGTCCTCGCGGACGTAGCGGGCGAGACGCTCAGGGGAGTCGACCCACGCCTCAGCGCAGAGGATGCGGTCGTTGTCGTCCGAGTAGCCGGCCGCCTCGATCGGGTTGTAGGAGTTGAGGATCTGACGCCACACCCGGTAGACCTCGTGGACGCCTTCCTGGTCCCACATCGGGGGCTTCTTGCCATGGTGATCGTGCGGCACTCCGTCGGCGTCACCGAGGATGTGCAACGGCTCGTCCCAGTCGGGCAACCCCGCCTGCTTGATCAGAGCGTTGGCGACGTCGACCCGGAAGCCGTCGACGCCCCGGTCGAGCCAGAACTTCAGTACGTCCTCGAACTCCGCGCGGACCTGCGGGTTCTCCCAGTTGAAGTCAGGTTGCTTGGCCGCGAACAAGTGGAGGTACCACTGGCCATCCGTGCCGTCGGCGGCCTTGACCCGGGTCCAGGCCGCGCCACCGAAGACGCACAGCCAGTTGTTGGGCGGCAGGTCCCCGTGGGGGCCACGGCCGTCCTGGAACACATAGCGGTCCCGCTCGGGGCTGCCCGGCTCGGCAGCCAACGCGGCCTGGAACCACGGGTGCTCGTCGGAGGAGTGGTTCGGGACGAGGTCAACGATGACCTTGAGACCGAGGTCGTGGGCCTTGGCCAGCAGAGTGTCGGCGTCGGCCAGCGTGCCGAAGAGCGGGTCGATGTCGCGGTAGTCGGCGACGTCATACCCGGCGTCCGCCTGTGGTGAGACATAGAACGGTGAGAGCCAGACGGCGTCCACGCCGAGGTCGCGCAGGTAAGGCAGGCGGGCCGTGATGCCCGGCAGGTCCCCGACCCCATCGCCGTTGCCGTCAGCCCACGAGCGTGGGTAGATGTGGTAGATCACGGCATGGCGCCACCATGCAGGCTCCGTGGCGGGGCGAGCGTGGACCAGCGAGGATGAGAGATCCTGCACGGGCAGGTCAGTGTGGAGATAGGCGGTAGAGATTTCATTCCTCCAGAGAGTTGACCAGGGACTGTGCCGCCCGGTCAAAGTAGTCGCGCAGGACGAGGTCGTTCTCGGGGGCCAGGTCCAGTGAGTCGACCGCGGCCATGATGTGCGTGAGCCACCGGTCGCGCTGGGTGATGGTGACCTTGAACGGGGCGTGTCGCATCCGCAACCGCGGGTGCCCCCGGTCCTGCGAGTACGTCGAAGGACCTCCCCAGTATTGCTCAAGGAACATCCGGAACCGCATCTCGGCTGGACCGAGATCGTCCTCTGGGTAGAGCGCCCGTAGCTCGGGGTCGCCGGCAACGCCCGCGTAGAACTGCTGAGTGAGCTTGCGGAATGTCTCGTGTCCTCCCACCTGGTCGTAGAAGGTCTCAGTGGTCACGGCACCAGTCTGACAGGCTCAGGGGCGCAGTGAGCCACCCTGCCCACCCTGGTCAGCGCCAGAGGGTGGTCCAGCCTGCGGAGGGCGGATCCCGGCCGCGTCGAGAGCGGCCTTGACCCGCTCGCGGATCTCCCGGGAGATCGGGAAGTTCTCGTTCGGCGCGCACTTGGCGATGATCCGGATGGTTATCACCCCGCCTGCCATCGACTCGACTCCGGCGACCACTGGTTCTTCCAGCAGCCGTGTTGCCCAATCCTGCGCGCCATACACCTGGTGGGCTACCTCGCGGATCAGCGGCAGGACGATGTCCAGGCTCTCGTCGTAGCCGACCTGGATGTCCACCACCGCGGTGGACCATCCCTGGGACCGGTTGCCGATCCTGACGATCCCGCCGTTGCGGATGTACCAGACGATTCCGCTGGCGTCCCGCACTCTGGTGACACGAAGAGTGACGTCCTCGACGGTGCCGATCGCCTCGCCCGTGTCAATGACATCGCCCACGCCGTACTGGTCCTCGAGGATCATGAAGATGCCGGACAGGACGTCCTTGACCAGACTCTGTGCGCCAAAGGCCAGCGCGATCCCGCCCACGCCGGCCGATGCCAGGAGCGGGCCCAGCGGCAGGCCGAGGGTCGCCATGATGGTCAGCAGCGCCATCGCGAAGATGACAAAGGTCGACGTGCTCTTGAGGATGGCGCCCATGGTTGCGGCGCGTTGGGTCTTTCGCGCCTCGTCCAGGCCGGTGGCCTGGGCAAGGACCCGGGACGAGCGGCGTGGAGTCTGACTCGCGTGCCCAGCCGCCCTGGTCAAGGCGCTGTTGACGACCCGGTCGATGGCGCGGTGCAGCACCCACCGAAGTAGCACTGCACCCAGGACCGTGCCGAGGACCGTCAGAGAGGGGCCGATGAGCCACCACCATTGCGCTACCGCCTTGTTGCTCACCTCCTCCAGGGTGTTCCGGGGGGGCAGCGGGGGAAGTAGGGACACTGACACCACGGGATGCAGGTCAGCGGTGGGGGGAGCGAACGTCATACCCACCATCTTTGCCCAGGCGGGGGGGCGTGTATCCATCGCCACACGTGAAAGACTTGATAGGTCCTGATCGCTGCCTTCCGAAAGAGATGACGTGCCGAGTTCCGAACCTTCGCCTGCACTCACCGCGCTCGCTCGTGCGTCCGGGGTGGCCACCGAGTACTGGGACTGGCAGGGCAACCAGGTCATAGTCAGCGAGCAGACGATCTCGGCGGTCCTGCAGGCTCTTGGCTTGGACACGTCTGACGATGGCGCGGTCGCGAGGTCCCTGGCCGGTGTGACGGACCGTGCGTGGCGTCGCACTCTGCCCCCGATCGTCGTATGCCGCCAAGGGTCGAACAGGTGGGTGCCCCTGCATCTGCCCGACGGCGAGACCGTGCAGGTGTGGACGGTTCTCGAGGATGGAACGCGCCGCGATCTTCGTCAGGTGGACAACTACGTCGATCCCCGGGTCATCGACGAGCAGTCGACCGGGGAGGCGACCTTCGAGATCCCTGGGGACCTGCCGCTGGGCTGGCACACGATCAATGCGCGCATCGGTGAGGTCAGCTTCTCGTCCCCGCTGGTCGTCTCACCCGCCGTCATGGTCCTGCCGCCCGCGCTGGAGCAGCATCGGGCGTGGGGCCTGCTGAGCCAGCTGTACTCGGTCCGGTCCCGTCAGTCCTGGGGTCTTGGGGACCTCGCTGATCTGGCCGACATGATGGCTTGGGCTGCGGCGGACCTGAGCGCGGACTTCGTCCTGGTGAACCCGCTGCATGCCGCCGAGCCGGTGGCCCCGATGGAGCCCTCGCCGTATCTGCCCACGTCGCGGCGCTTCGTCAACCCGATCTACATCCGGGTCGAGGACATCCCTGAGATGGGCTATATGTCCTCCGCAGAGCGCCAGCTGCTGGAGTGGCACGCGGATGATGTCCGGACCCTGAACGACGCGGACACGATCGACCGTGACGCGGTGTGGTCGGCCAAGCTCGCGGCGTTTCGCACCATCTTCAACCAGCCACGGTCATCGCGACGAGAGCGGGCCTTCACTGCGTTTTGCGACCGCGAAGGCCAGGGTCTGCTTGACTTCGCCACCTGGTGCGCGCTGGCCGAGAAGCACGGACTGCCTTGGGCTGACTGGCCCGCGGACCTACAGGACCCAGGCAGCCCCGGGGTCGAAGCGTCGCGCGACCAGATCGGCGATGAGGTGGAGTTTTATCGCTGGCTGCAATGGATCGTCGATGAGCAGCTCGGGGCCGTCCAGCGGCAGGCCAAAGAAGCGGGGATGTCGATCGGGGTCATTCATGACCTTGCGGTGGGCGTTCATCCCGAAGGTGCCGATGCATGGGGGCTTGCCGATGCCCTGGCGCGCCGAGTCACCGTTGGTGCTCCGCCGGACCAGTACAACCAGCTCGGACAGAACTGGAGTCAGCCACCGTGGAGACCGGACCGGCTCGAGGAGCTTGGCTACGCGCCGTACCGGGACATGCTGCGCACCGTCCTGCGCCATGCCGGTGGCATCAGGATCGACCACGTCAGCGGGCTCTTCCGGCTGTGGTGGGTCCCGGAGGGACTGCCTGCAAGTGAGGGCACCTACGTCCGCTACGACCACGAGGCGCTGATCGGCATACTCGCGCTGGAGGCCCATCGGGCGGGCGCACTGGTGGTCGGCGAAGACCTCGGTGTCGTCGAGCCATGGGTTCGGGACTATCTGCGTGAGCGCGGCATCTTCGGCACGTCGATCCTGTGGTTCGAGAAGGACGCCGAGGGCAGACCCCTGCCTGCCGAGGCCTATCGAGAGCTGTGCCTAGCCACCGTGACCACCCATGACCTGCCGCCGACGGCCGGCTATCTGGCCGGTGAGCACATCGACCTGCGCAACGACCTTGGCCTGCTCACTCGCCCTGTCGAAGAGGAGCGCACGATCGACACGGCGGCTCAGGGCCAGGTCCTCGACATGCTGGTCGAGCGAGGCCTGCTGCGTTCGGGTGCCTCAGGCACCGACGTCGTCGAGGCTCTGCACCGGTTCCTGTCGTGGACGCCGGCCAAGCTGCTCGGAGTTGCCGTTCCGGACCTGACCGGAGATCACCGGGCGATGAACCAGCCGGGCACCCACGAGGAGTATCCCAACTGGCGGCTGCCGTTGGCCGGCGCTGACGGCAAGCCGGTGCTGCTCGAGGATCTGATGACCTCCCGCTGGGCCCGCCGCCTCGCCCGCTGTGTCTCCCAGCGCTGAGCGCGCCCAACGCTGAGTTCGGCTGTGCGGCGGCGTTCGTTCACCGAGAAGGCTCGTCCTGGCATCCCAATGGGGTGTGGTTGAACAGGGGGGAGAGTTGTCGCCGGGACTGCGCTCGTCACGATGTCATAGGGACCTGCAAGAACGCGAGGCGACGGATCGTGAGGGTCGCAGCCCTCACGATCCGTCGCTGTAACGTTGTCTGCCGTCAGGCTTCGTCTCGCTGCTGGGCTGCCAGTGCCCGCGTCACCGCATCGCGATTCTCCGATATGACGCGCCGCAGGGCAGCATTGGCGTCAGGATTCGCGTCGAGCCAGGACTGGGAGGCGTCAGCGAGCTCTTCGTTGGCCAAGGTCACCGGGTAGAACCCTTCGACGACAGACTCGGCTATCGCATGGGTGCGTGAGGCCCACAAGGTGGTGAGCATGGCGTGGTACTTCTCGACATACGGCGTGAGCAAGGCCGTGTCATGCACCTTGACGAATCCCTGGGCGACCGCATCGACCGTCTGGTTGGGCAGGCCCTCCTGTTCGATGACCTTGTGCCAGGCCTTGGCCTTGGCCTCGGCCGTGGGGATGCTCGCCAGTGCTCGGGCTGCGCGCGCGTGTCCCGTTGCGGTGTTGTCCGCCTGCCGCTCGTGCTCGATCTCGCTCTCAGCTGCGTGGCCGGCTGTGGCAAGGCTGGTGAGTAGGGTCCAGCGCATCTCGGTGTCGATCGCCAGACCCTCGAGCTCGGCGGTGCCCTCCAGCAGTCCGCGTACCCAGACCACATCCTCGTCGCGGTGGGCGTAGCCGGCGAACGCGCTGACCAGCTGCAGCTGGGCGTCGCTACCTGGCATGGCTGAGGTCGCCAGCTCACGCAGGCGTGCCGTCACCGAGGCCATAGTGGCGTCCCGGTGCGCAGGACAGACATAGAGCCTGGTGGCGGCCTGCAGCTGGTTGAGCAGTACGCGAAGCAGCGTCGAGTCCGTTTCGCCCGGGAGTGTGTTGAGCACCAGGTCGCAGAAGTCGCGTGCCGACATCTCTGCGTCACGGGTCATGTCCCACGCCGCCCCCAGTACGAGTGCGCGGGGCAGGCTGCCGGTGAAACCGCGAGGGTTGGCCAGAACCGTTGCCATCGAACGTTCGTCGAGGCGGATCTTGGCGTAGGCGAGGTCGTCGTCGTTGACCAACAGGAGGTCCGGCCTGTGTTGACCGACCAGGGTCGGCACCTCGGTTCGTGCACCGGCGATGTCGAGCTCCATCCGATTGACCCGCTCGATGTGGTCGTCCACCACGCAGTAGCTGCCGATCACCAGTGTGTGCGGACGCAGCGTCGGGAACGCCTCGACCGCGGTCTGGGTGATGGCCGCGGCTGTGATGATGTCGCGGTCGTCGGCCGTGACCTCCAGACGCAGGGTGTTCACGCCAGCGGTCTCGAGCCATAGCCGTGACCAGGCGTGCAGGTCGCGACCTGAGGCGCGCACGAGGTGGTCGAGCAGGTCCGAGAGCGTGGTGTTCTCCCAGGAGTGGGTGGAGAAGTACTCGCGGATTCCGGCCTTGAATGGCTCACGACCGACGTAGGCGACGAGCTGCTTGAGCACCGAGGCGCCCTTCGCGTAGGTGATGCCGTCGAAGTTGACCTCGACGTCCTCGAGGTCGCGGATGTCGGCGACGATGGGGTGGGTCGAGGACAGCTGGTCCTGTTGGTAGGCCCAGGACTTCTCGGCCGTGCCGAACGTGGTCCAGGCAGTGGTCCACTGCGTGGCCTCGGCCTGACACGTCGTCGAGGCCCACTCAGCAAAGGACTCGTTGAGCCACAGGTCGTTCCACCACTGCATCGTGACGAGGTTGCCGAACCACATGTGGGCGAGCTCGTGCAGGATCGTCAGCGCACGCCGCTCGATAATCGCCTCGGTGACCTTGGCCCGGAAGACATACATCTCGTTGTACGTCACCGCCCCGGCGTTCTCCATCGCGCCCATGTTGTACTCGGGTGTGAAGATCTGGTCGTATTTGGTGAACGGGAAGGCACAGTCGAACTCGTTCTCATAGAAAGTGAATCCACGTTTGGTGCAGTCGAAGATGTTGTCCGCGTCCAGGTGTGGGGTCAACGACTTGCGGCACAGGATGCCCAGCGGCACGGTGCCGTTGCGGGTCTCGACCTGGTCGCGGATCACGTCGTACGGCCCGGCGATCAGCGCGGTGATGTAGCAGGAGATGCTTGGCGTGGGTGCAAAAGCCCAGATCGCAATGGGCGTTTCTGCGATCTCGCCACCTGCTACCGGCGGGGGCGTCGGTTCGTTGGAGACGACCTGCCAGTGCGCCGGGGCGGTGACCGTGAACGTGAAGGTTGCCTTGAGGTCGGGCTGCTCGAACACGGCGAACATGCGCCGGCAGTCGGCCACCTCGAACTGCGTGTACAGGTAGACCTCGTCGTCCACCGGGTCGACGAAGCGGTGCAGGCCTTCACCGGTGTTCATGTAGACGCCGGTCGCATCGATCGTCAGGTTGTTGGCGCCGGACCTCAGCGCCGGGAGCTGGACCCGGATCCCGTCAAAATGCGTTGCCGGGTCGAGCGACTCCCCGTTGAGGTTGATCTGCTCGACAGACGCGGCGATCAGGTCGATGAAGGTGCTGGCCCCTTCCTGAGTGGCCGTGAAGTCGACGGTTGACCGGGTCCGGAAGGTGGTGGGTCCGGTCGTGAGGTCGAGGGCGACGTCGTAGGTCGCCAGGGACAACAGTTCGGCGCGTTGGTCGGCTTCGTCGCGAGTCAGGTTCTTGCCAGGCACTGGTCATCTCCTGTGGGGGAAACTTCATGGGGAGTCAAGACATCCTCACATGACGGGTGAGGGACCCTCACAGGTCATCGGCATTGGCCGTCGGCTGGCAGGATGGCACTCATGACTGTCAAGACTTCTGTGGAGATGTGGTTCGACCCGATCTGCCCGTGGGCGTGGCTGACCTCGCGTTGGCTCATGGAGGTCGAACAGGTCCGCGACGTAGAGGTCACCTGGTCGGTGATGAGCCTGGCTGTCCTGAACGACGGCCGTGAGCTGCCCCCGGAATACGAATCCATGATGGAACGCGCCTGGGGTCCGGTTCGGGTCATCGTCGCCGCCGCCCGCGAGCACGGTCCCGCGGTGATCAAGCCCCTGTTCGACAAGATAGGCACCCGCATCCACCTCGGCGGGGAGCAGGACTACCAGCAGGTCATCGCTGCTGCACTGAAGGAGGCCGGGCTGCCCGCGGACCTGCTCAGGTTCGCCACCTCGGGCGAAGTCGACCAAGACGTGCGTGCCAGCCACGATCGCGCCATCGCCTTGGTCGGTGAGGAGGTGGGCACGCCGGTGATCGCGATGGCCGGGTCCGCCTTCTTCGGCCCGGTGGTCACGCCGGCACCCAAGGGTGAGGCGGCTGGCAGGCTTTTTGACGGCTGGGCGCTGATGGTGGCCACTCCCGGATTCTTCGAGCTCAAGAGGACCCGGACCCAGAGCCCCATCTTCGACTGATCGCTGCCCAGCTCGCTGCCTTCGACCTTGTTCCTGCAGACTCGTTTCCTGCAGACTCGCTTCCTCCAGACTCAAAGGAGCCCAACCCATGCGCGTTCACATCGGCGGCGATCACGCGGCATACGACCTGAAGTGCACTTTGGTGACCTTCCTGCAGGGAAAGGGTTATGACGTCGTCGACCACGGCCCGGAGTATCTCGACCTGCAGGATGACTATCCGGTTGCCGTCCTGCGCGCGGCCGAGGCCGTGTCCGGCGACCTGGGAGCGTTCGGCATCGTGCTGGGGGGGTCGGGCAACGGTGAGCAGATGGCTGCGAACAAGGTCCGGGGGATCCGGGCAGTGCTGGCCTACAACGTCGAGATTGCCAAGCTGGCGCGGACGCACAACAACGCCCAGGTCCTGTCCATCGGTGCGCGGATGAACACCCTCGACGAGGCCGAGGCCATGGTCGAGGCCTTCCTGACGACGAAGTTCAGCGGTGACGAGCGGCATGCGCGACGCCTGGCCATGGTCGAGCGCTACGAGCTGCACGGTGAGCTGCCGCCGATTCCGGCGGTGGAGGGCTAAGCCGAAGGCACAGAGGCCGCGGACCCAAACCGGGGTCTGCGGCCTCCGCGCGACGTACAGTGCCAACCGTGAGCACACGTGCCCAACGGTTCGCCCGTCGGTGCTTCTTCATGGTCCAGCGTCTGTCGCGGCGCCTCAGCGTGATGGTGCGCCTCTTCCCGGGCTTCGCGGCGCTGGTCCTCATCCTCGTGGCCGCTCTAGTGGAAGCTCTGATGCTCGGCTGGCCAGCCGTCATGCCCTGGTCATCGTTCCTGCCCGTGGTCGTCCTGGCCGGGTTGTTCCTGCCACCGAGATGGCTCGCAGTCGTGCTGCTCGTGACCGCTGCTCTACTCGCGTATGACGGGTGGTCACTGAGATGGAACCGCGGGGACTACGTCGGCGCCATGGTCGTGACCGTCGTCATGGCGGCCATGATGGCCTGGCTGGCGGTCTCCCGGGCCCCGTTGGGTGTTCAGGGAACGCTGGCGGAGTCGATGCTCGTGGATCTGCGCGACCGGATTCGCGCACAGAGTGAGCTGCCGCGCCTGCCTGAGCCGTGGCACGCCGAGGTGGAAGTGGAGTCGGCTGACTTCGAGCCCTTCGCCGGCGACTTCGCGGTGGCCAACATCTCGGAAGCTGGCGACCGGTTCGAGGTTGCCCTCGTGGATGTCTCGGGCAAGGGTCTGGATGCTGGGACGCGGGCGTTACTTCTGTCAGGGGCCTTTGGCAGTCTGCTGGGTGCGATGGAACCGCCAGACCTTCTGGGTGCCGCCAACTCCTATCTGCTTCGACAAGACTGGAACGACGGCTTTGCCACGGCGATCCACGTGGCCCTCGAGCTGGACACCGGCCGGTTCTCCCTGGGCGGCGCTGGGCATCCGCCCGCGGTGAAGTACTGGGCCGGCTCGGGTCAGTGGCAGGTCATGGACGCGGCGAACGGTCCGCTGCTGGGCGTGCTTCCGGGTGCAGCATTTCCCCGCTCGTATGGCCAGCTGCGCCATGGCGATGCCCTGCTGCTCTATACCGACGGTGTCATCGAGACCCGATTCCGTGACCTGACGGTCGGTATCGACCGAATGCTCGGCGCAGCCGAACGCCTCGTCTCAGGAGGCTTTGCCGGTGGGGCAACGCAAATCTGCGCCGCAGGTCTGGCCGGCCGCAGCGACGATCGTGCGGTCGTACTGATCTGGTGCAGCTGACGACTCTAGACGGGGTCGGCCACTATGGCGCCGCGCAGGCTGATGTCGGCGCACTCCAGGCAGACCTCCCTGGGGATGACTCCGAGCTTCATCAAGACGCCGAAAACCTTGCACCCCACGCAGAATCCGAGGATCGACTCGAGAGCGGGAAAGACGATCATGACCACTCCGATCGTCACCACGACCGGGCTGGCGATACCAAGCAGCCACAGGATCACAGCTACCGAGGTCAGTGCGGCCCCAATCCCTGCGGCGAAACGCTTGGGCGGACCCGCGGTTGGTCGTCCGGGCGCGCTGACCACCGGACGGACGAATCGCTGGACGCCGATCGCCAACGGGCTGGCTTTGGGGCCGAGCGTTGTCCGCAGGATGAAGTCGACGGCCAGCACCACATAAACCCACCATTGGTGCAGATCGAGAGCCACAAGGGCCAGGATCAGCACGACAGAGGCGATCAGTCGAACGGTGACGTCATCGACGACACGGGGGAAGCGCGGCTCTGTGGTCATGGCGGTGAAACACCGCGGGCGGTCGGGATAGTGCGTCGAGTCGCAATGGCCCGAGATGATCCTTGAAGTCACTGACCGAGGAGCTCCCTCCATGATAACCTACGGTAACGTAAGTTACGTTCCCGTAAGTTGGAGGTTCGCCCATGCCGATGTCGCCCAGCGTTCTCCCCACCGCCGCGCTCCCGGCCACTGACGGTCGCTTGCCGGTGGTCATCCAGGGCGGGATGGGTGTGGCCGTGTCCTCGTGGCAGCTGGCGCGGGCGGTGTCGCAGGCTGGGCAGCTCGGCGTCGTCTCCGGGACCGCATTGGATGTCGTGATAGCGCGACGGCTGCAGGATGGCGATACGGGTGGCCATGTTCGACGCGCCCTGGAGAGCTTTCCGGTGCCGGCGATGGCGCAGCGGATCTTGAGCCGATACTTCCTTGACGGAGGCAGGGCCCCCAAACAGCCGTACCACCCGGTCCCCAAGCTGAGTATGGACACACCCGTAGCGGGTCTGGAGCTCTCGATGGTGGCCAACTTCGCCGAGGTGTGGCTGGCCAAGGAGGGCCACGACGGCTTGGTCGGGATCAACTTCTTGGAGAAGGTCCAGATGGCCACGCCGAGTGCGGCGTACGGGGCGATGCTGGCCGGCGTGGACTACGTGCTCATGGGTGCCGGCATCCCTGCGGAGATCCCCCAGCTCCTGGATCGGCTGGCTGTTCATGAGCCGGGTTCCCTGGACCTGCACGTGGACGGGGCCACCATCGCGTACAGCGTTGGCCTGGACCCCCAAGCCCTCACCGGAGGCGGGCTGGCCCCGCTGCGCCGGCCGATGTTCCTGGCGATCGTGTCAGCGCACGTCCTGGCCGCCTACCTGGCCCGCGACGACGCGACCCGGCCGGACGGGTTCGTCGTCGAGGGTCCACGGGCGGGTGGGCACAATGCTCCCGCGCGCGGGCGCCCCGTCCTGGACGAAGATGGGCAGCCGGTATTCGGTCCGCGTGATGAGGCGGACCTGGCCAAGGTTGCCGCGGTCGGTCTGCCGTTCTGGCTAGCCGGCGGCTACGCCACGGCGGATCAGGTCATCCAGGCACGGGCCGTTGGAGCCGCAGGGGTGCAGGTGGGCACGCTGTTCGCGCTCTGTGCCGAGTCTGGGCTCGATCCCGCCATACGTGAGGAAATGCTCACCCAGCTGGGCGCCGGGGAGCTGGTGGTCCGCACCGACCCACGGGCCTCGCCTACAGGGTTCCCATTCAAGGTTGCGACACTGAAGGGGACCATGTCGCAGGCGGAGCAGTACGCCGCCCGGCCGCGGCTGTGCGACCTGAGCTACCTTCGCGTCCCCTTCGAGCGCGAGCCCGGTGACCTTGGCTATCGCTGCCCGGCCGAGCCCGTTCACATGTACGTCCGCAAGGGCGGAGATATCGCCGACACCGTCGGACGCAAGTGTCTGTGCAACGGTCTCATGGCCGGCATCCAGCTCGGGCAGAATCGACGCGAGGGCTACACCGAGGTGCCTATCGTCACCCTTGGAGCGGACCTTGAGGGCGTGGCACAGATGCTGTCGGACCTGCCCGACGGCTGGACCGCAGTCCAGGCCGTCGACCGTCTCCTGGGGAAGTGACGGAGAGGATTTTTCTCGCTCTGGAGCGACCGACGGGAATCGAACCCGCGTTGTCAGTTTGGAAAGTTGGGTACTCCGGAGGACATAACTGCAGGTCAGATGCTATGTGGATGCCGTCATAGGTCCAGTCAGGACCTCCACAGGACCTAAGCGCTTTGTGCTCGTCGGACGGGAAGGCGCTCCGGCGCGTCCTTCACATCGCCGGTAACCATCACGTCCAATGCCCGGGCAATTTCGCTGTCCCGTTCGCTGATCGCGTGTTGATAGACCAGCGCGGCCGCCGGCGAAGCGTGCCCCAGTCGGTGCATGAGCTCTTTGGTGGTTGCTCCGGTGGAGGCAGCCAGTGTCGCACCCGTATGCCTCAACCAATGGACGCGCGTGTGAGGCAGACCACAACGCTTGACCGCTCGCCGGAAGGTGGCACCGAAGTTGTGTTGCTGGATGAACCGGCCCGAGGCCGTGGCAAAGACCAGCGCGTCGGGGTCGTCCGGGACGAAGTCGGCCAAGTGGCTCTCTAGCAGGTTGGCCACGGAGCCGGGCAGGGTGACCGTCCGTCGCCCCGCGTCGGTCTTCGGGGATCCCACGGTCCACGCTCCGTGGATATATTGGCAGGTTCTCTCGACCGTGAGCCGTGCATCAGACACGTCCCGGCGGCGGAGCGCTGTCGCTTCCCCGAATCGCAGGCCGCCGAATGCGAGGACCATCACCAATGTCTTGTAACGGGCTGGTACCTCCTCTGCGATGGCGAGGACCTCGGGAACGGTGAGGGACCGTGCGGCCACGGCAGGTTTGACCATGCCTGCACCCTTAATCCGGCATGGGTTGGACTTGAGCACGTCGTCTTGCACTGCGACGTTGAGGATGCCTCGGAGCAGGCGGTATGCCTGAGCCAAGGCCGTGGGTTTGAGCGATTTGCCCGCGGTCGCGTGCCAAGCGCGCACGTTCGTTGGTGTTGCGTTTCCGACCTTGATTGGACCCCACTCCTTCTTGAGATGGTTCGCCCACACCGACTCGTAAAGGGCTCGCGTCGATTCCTTGATCTCGATGCGCGCGAGGTAGGCCTCCGCGTACTTACCGATCGTGCGGTTCGCGAGTTCTGGTGTACGCCAATCTTGTCGCACGATGTCGGTGCGTTGACTCGATAGCCAAACGCGGGCGTCGGTCACGGTTCCGAAGGTTCTAGACCGTCGCCTGCCGTCCGGGTCGGTGTATCTGGCCCTCCACTGACCCGATGGCCGTCGGTCGACGTGACCGAAGTCGGAACTGCGAATGCGACTGGCCATGCGGACCTCACAAGTTGCTTATGTCACGCCAAATACTGACTGCGTCTGTGCCCAGAGCCCAGACAGATCCTATGGCTACCCTTGATCTGGCGCTCTACTCGGTTCAGCTCTAAATGGTTCATTAGAGGCGCGTCGACGTGCGGGACCTCTGTCTCGGAACGAACTCCACATGCTGATCCGCGGGGAGCCGTCGAGCCCCGGCGAATCTGGCCGGCCTGGGCACAAACCGGAGACAATTAGACGTCCCGATGCCGAAACGCTTTCCCGGCATTAGTCCGACCCACCTCGCCTGACCCATGAGGCGTCGAAGGGCTGGACAGTGCCGCACGCCACGAAGTCCTCTATAGCCGAGATTGGAATTCGCACGTGCCGGCCAACGTGAACGTACCGGATACGCCGCTCGGCAACGAGCCGACGAGGAAAACGCGAGGTCGTGCCCAACGCATCAGCGGCCTCGTCGATGGTAAGTAGCTTCTCCACGGCTCCTCCGTGGTTGTTCGTCCTGATGGCATTCGAGCCGTCGTCTCGTTCCGCTGGTCGGCGTGGTTCAGACTTTGGATTCCTCCACCCAAATAGTTCACAGTGGCTCCGGCGTCTTAAGTCGAGGTCGCTTTCGGGTTGCCCTTCGTTGCGGCGCATTCAGGTCGTCGCCGGCGGTCAACGTCATCTCGCATACCCGAGCTGGGGTACATCATGGGCACGGGAGGACTGTCTAGGACATCCCACACGGTCGTGTCAGCGGAGGTCAGGTCCACTGACGTCTGTGGCTGGTTCGAGTTCTGGACGCGAGATCCTGTCGGCCAGGGGCTGCGTCTTGAGTTCCGTTGTCGCAGCTGATCGCCTGGTGAGTTCGAGAGTGGCTCGGACTTGCCGTGCAGCGCTGGATCCAGCCTCGGCGGCGCCGAGGAGCGCCGCGCCCTCGCTGAGGTCGATTGGCACGTACCTTCCGTGGTTGCGGTCGTGGATGCGTTTCATGGTCGAGGGCAGTATCCGCGCTGGGGCGAACAGCACCCCGGAGCGGATGAGCGGTTCGGGTAGTTGCGCGGCTGCGTCGGTCAGTTCGACCAGATCGGTTGCGGCGTAACGAATATCGGCCATTGCCTGGTCCGGGTCGATTCGCCTGGCAGGATCGACCCGGTCGTCAGGTAGCAGGCTCTGGCCTATCCATTTAACCGGAGTAACCTGTGTTGGTGGATGCTCCCCGTGCTGGCGTGCACTATCCGAGGTCCACGGGGGAGCTCCAGGCCTGGTTCCGGACCGCTGCCGACTGCCTCGCTTATCTG
>Ga0097691_1000624_pt1 | contig 29725 bp, 25 predicted proteins | sample NGESurdeep072012_8_FD_72858 | JGI IMG/M metagenome (GOLD analysis project Ga0097691, IMG submission 72858) | Arctic peat soil microbial communities from Barrow, Alaska - NGEE Surface sample 210-1 deep-072012 | ecosystem: Environmental > Terrestrial > Soil > Wetlands > Peat ... | reverse complement strand
AACGCGTTTCTCGTCCGGGCTGAGCAGGATGGCCGATGGATGGGAGCCGGAATCGGTGGGCGACTTCGGGAGGTGAAGCGAGATTCTGCGCACGACGGTGCCGCTCTTCAGGTCGAGCTCGGCGACTTGGGATGCGTTCCAGAGGGATACCCACGCGCGGGTCGCACTCTTGTTCACGACGACTTGAAATGGATAGGTGCTGGGGACCCAGTCGCCGGAGCTGACGTCGAAGCGCTGAATGATGTCGTCGCTGGCCGTGTCGAGGAGAAAGACGTCGTCGGAGAGATTGCCGGCGACGAGGAGTTGGTCGGCTGCGCCCTTCTTCGCGATGACGGCAATGCCGGCAGGAAACGGTGGCGCCGTGCCGGCAGGAGCGGCCTGGAGGTCGTGGGCGCGCTTCTTGCCGGCGGCGATGGGCCGCGGAGCGATGAAAATGAACCGGCTGGGCGTGACTTTCCCGTCGTCGAACTTGTACACCGCGATGCCGTTGCCGGTGCTGCCTTTCTTCTTAGCCTGCGGATCGCTGAGCGAACCAATTGAGGCGTAGAGATGCGAGCCGTCGGAGGAGAAGGCAAGGCCGATGAAATACGTTTGCGCGTTCTGCTTGCCCAGGCGATCGTCGGGAAAGAAGCGGGTCTTATTGGTCGCGATATCAATGATGGTGATGCCCTGGCGCGAGTTGCCGGCCTGGGTGCCGAAGCCGCTGTTGAGCAGCGCGAGATGCTTGCCGTCGGGACTGACGACGGCGGCAGTAGGGAAGCTGTCCACCGGCTGCGGATTGCCGGGCGCGGGCACGATTAGCTTCTTGCTGCTCGGGAGATTGACGGTGTTGCGCGGGGCTTGGGCAATCGCGGACGAGGCCAGCAGGACGACGAGAATTAAGTGTTTCATGGGAGCAGGGAAGGATAGCAGAGCAACGAACACCGAGTAACGGATTCGGAGCGGCAAGAAAAAGCGGCGGAGACTTGCGTCTCCGCCGCGTGAGTTGGCGAAACTTAGCTACAGCCCGCCGATTAGAACTTCACGCGGATGCCCAACTGGATCTGGCGCTGGGAGTAGGTGAAGTTGCTGTTAGCGTTGCTGGTCGTGCCGAAAGCGCCGGTGTTGTACGTCAGGGTCGGCGTGCTGGCGACACCGTTGACGAGGCCGGTGCCAACGTAGTAACCGGTCTGGTTGACCGCGGTCACGTTGACGTGGTTCAAGAGGTTGAAGGCGTCGCCCGAGAATTCGACCGAGTAGCGTTCTTTCACGCGGAAGATCTTGGAGAGACGCAGGTCAACAATGGTGGTATTCGGCTGATTGAACTGGTTACGCGTACCCGGCGTACGGAAGTCTCCATTGGAGCCGTTGATGCCGCCGCTGAGGCCACCCTTGGCGTTGCCGGAGGTGCGGGCCGAGTAGGGCACGCCGTTCTGCCATTGGAAGAGCGGCGCCATCTGCCAGTTGTTCACCAACCATCCCAGGGCGCCGTCCTTTTTCCACGGGGATTCGAAGACGGCATTGAAGACGAAGCGAAGCGGAATATTCTGGTTCGAATTGCCCTTCTCCGCCTTCAGGTTGTAGGGATCGAGCAAGGCGTTGGTGGAGCTGAAGGTGGTGTTGTTTTGTCCGTAGTCGATGGCGTGCGACCAGGTCAGGTTGGTACTGAACTGGACGTGGCGCGACATGCGACGCCTCACCTGGAAAGCGAGCGCGTTGTAGCTGGAGGTGGTACCGCTGATGATCGAGGTCAGAGCACCGAGAGCAGGGTTAATGCGCGCGGTATACAGCGGCAGGGTGAGCGTCGGTGTCTGGATCGGCTGGCCGGCGCCCGGTATGCCGCAGGAGGTTAGGTCGGTCGCGCCCGCACCGTTGACGCCGCAGACGGAGTAGGTGATGGTGCTCGTCGAAGGAGCGATATTGGTGTCCACGAAGTCGGGCAGGTGACGGCCGAAGGCGCCCAGGTAGCTGAGCTGCACGACGGTGTTCCAGCCCATCTCCTGTTCGAAGACCAAGTCCAGGTTGTGGGACTCCGGCATCTGGAAGTTGCGGTCGAAGAAGACAATCGCACCCGTACCGGCGGGCGGAGCCGGGAGAATCTTGGGGAACGAAGGAGCGCCGACGGCGGTACCGGTGTAGGTGAACAGGGACTGGGCGCCGGGTACGCCGGTATTGATGAGCGCGTTGTAGACGGTCGAGTTGATGGCGCGACCGAACATCTGGGCGTAGCCGCCGCGGAGAGAGGTCTTTCCGTTACCCCACACATCCCAGGCGAAGCCGAGGTGGGGGCCGAAGTTGTTCTTATCGGACGGCATAAAGTTGGTGCGCGGTTCAAGCGGATTCACCAGGAATGGGCTGGGCAACTGCTCGTACTCCCAGCGCAGGCCGATGGAGAGCGAGAGGCGAGGCAGGATCTTCCAGTCGTCCTGGGCGAAGAAGGCGTAATCGTTGGTGGCGATCTTGAAGCCGAGCGGACCGAACCCCTGGTTGAAGCTCGAGTAGCAAGGTACGTTGCGCAAGGTAGCGCCGGAGCCGGTGGTGCAGGTGTTGGGCTTGTTCAGATCGGAGAAATAGCTCAGCAAGCTGCTGTAGCTGAACCCACCCATCTGATAATACAGATTGGAGGTATCGTCGAACACGTGGGTGAAGTCGGTGCCGAACTTGAAGGTGTGCTTGCCGTGCGCCCAGGTAACCGTATCCGCGTACTGTTGGCGGGTTTCGTCCGGATACTTGAGACGGGGGAGGCCCTGGTAAACGCCTATGGTCCAACCATTGCTGATGGCCGTTAGCGGCGGCAGACCGTACTGGCTGGCGTAGCCGGGGAAGAGCTTCGAAGTTGTGAGGTTGGCCTGCTCATACGGCGTGGGCACCTGCGGGTTTTCGTACTCGAAGTCGCGGCCATACTGCATGCGGAACTCGTTCACAAGGTTGTTGGTGAACGAGGTGGTCAACTTGGCGACGCCCCAGGTGTCCTTGACGTAATCGTTACCGAAGCTGCGGATGCCGTAGACGTTGCTGGCCTGGGTCTGGAAGCCGGCCGGCGAAGCCCAACGCATACGGTTGAACACGAACGAGAAGCGGTTCTTGTTGTTGATCTGCCAGTCGATCTTGGGCAACCAGATGAACTGCTCGCCCTCGCGCGGCGTGGCGCCGGTGGTGGTGAGCAAATCGGCGAGATCGTTGTTGTACAGCGTAGTTGCTAGAGCGTTGTTCGCGACCGTGTTGGTACCGTATATTCGGCTCGAAAGAGTGCCAATCGTACTGGCAGTGGCACAGGCGCCGCTCGCTAGCAGGGGAAGGCAACTGGGTGTGGCAAAGAAGGTCTTCGGGGTGGACGCAATGCTAGTGCCGGGGAAGTTGCGCTTGTACCAGTCGAAGGCGAAAAAGAAGAACAGCTTGTCCTTGATGATCGGACCGCCGATGCCGATGCCGCTCATCTTGCGCCAGTCCTTCGGCTTGAACGGGCTGGTGGTGAACACGCCCGGCGAAGTCTGGGTGGTCAGCGTGGTGAACGGATTGGTGGCGCCCCAGGCGTTATCGCGATCGTAGAAATAGATCTCGCCGTGGATGGCATTGGTGCCGCTCTTGGTCACGGTGTTGGTCACGCCGCCGACGGCACGGCCGTACTCCGACGAGTAGTTGGAGGTATTGACCTGGAATTCCTGGATGGCGACCTTGGGCGTGGAGTAGCCGGCGCGGGTGCGTCCGCGCTCTTCGGCGAAGAACGCCTGGTTGTTGTCGGCGCCGTCGATGGTGTTGTTGTTCTGAAGGGTGCTCATGCCTTTGAAGCTGAGCAGCCCGAAGCCGTCAGCGCTGGCGACGACGCCCGGGGTGAGCACGGCGAAACTGGACCACCGGCCGCCGTTGATGGGCAGGTTGCTGATCTGGATCTGGTCCACGACCGGCGCGAATTCGGAAGAAGTGGTGTTGATTTGCGGCGCTTCGGCCGAAACGTCAATCACTTCCTGGGAACCCGCGGGCTTCAATTTCGGCGAGATCTCGGTGATGGCACCGACGTTGACCGTCACGTCGGAAGACGTGTAAGGCGCGAAACTGCCGGCCTTGACGGTGACGATAAACAGCGCGGGCTGCAAGTGGGTGATGCGGAAGTAGCCCGACGCGTCGGTCGTAGCCGTCTGCTCCGCGTTGGTTCCGGCGTTGCGAACAGTGACGGTGGCGTTCGGCACCACGGCGCCGGCAGCGTCATAGACTGTGCCGCTGATTGCGCCTTCCGTGGTTGACTGCGCAAAAGCGCCGCCTACCAACAACAGGATAACGAGCATCCCGAGTACCAGTTTGAAGTGGTCTGAACCAAACCTCATGCCAACTCTCCTTCATAGTAAGTTACGTAACAGGGAAACTAATCGCTCCAAATTTCAGGAGCATTACAAGTGCGTGAACAAAACGTAAAAATCCGGACGGAATTATGAAATACAGGTTGCACGCGCACTTCCATCGCACATCGGAAATCCCGTCCCAAATGACCTGGAAAAGTCCCGCGCTAGGGCTGGCTGGAAAAAGGACGATACCACGCGAACCGTAACAAAGGAAAGCACGTATCTATCGCACAAGATCGGCGTTTCTCCACTCGACACCTACGTGGAAGGAGAATGCACCAAACCTGTAGCACCGGCAAATTCCATTTTCTGGAGTGAAATCCCTTTTTGCGAAGATTCGGCGCCTCCGCCTTCCAATATTAGTTGAGGATCGGCACCGTCGCCGCCATCCCATTGGGGTGGGCGACCTGTAAAACGGCGGCCGCCGATTGCTCCAAAGGCTGTTCGCCGCTGACGATCACGTCGGCCCAGCGGGCGGACGGGCGAACATGGAGTAGGGCCATGGGACGAACCGTCTTGTCGTACTGTTCCAGGACCGATTCGGGAGTTCGGCCGCGCTCGCGGACGTCGCGCAAGCTCCGGCGCGACAAGCAGACCTCATCCGGAGCGTCGACAAACACTTTGGTGGCGAGGAACGGGCGAATGTCGTCCCAGAAGAGAGCGAACAGCCCTTCCAGAATTAAAAACTTTCTCGGGACGAGCCGTGCGGTGGCTGCGGCCCGGGTGTGAGTCCTGAAATCGTAGGTCGGGCGTTCGATGGTGCGGCCGGCAGCGAGGGCCTCAATGTGCTGGCGCAACAGGTAGTGGTCGAGCGCGGTGGGCTCGTCGAAATTGAAATGGCTGCGCTCCTGCACGGTGAGCTGATCGAGATTGATGTAGTAGGCGTCGATGGGAAGAATGGGCGCCGAGAGCATGGCAGCGAGGTACTTGGAGAGCTCGGTCTTGCCGGCACAGGAGGGACCACCGATGGCGATGATATGAGTCATAACAGACTTGTAATTTGAAATTTGATAATTTGAAATTTGCGATGATTACGCGGGCGATAAAGATAACGCGCCGCACGTCGGAATTTTCAAATTACAAATTCTAAAATTTCCAATTTCTTCACCCCGCCAAGTCTTCGACCTGCGGCATGATGGTTTCCAGCAACTGGATGAATTTTCCTTTTACGCGCTCCCCGGTTTCCAGTACTTCGGCGTGCGAGAGCGGCTGATCGAGAATGCCGGCCGCCATGTTGGTGACGCACGAAATGGCCAGCACCCGCATGTTCATGTGGCGCGCGGCGATGACTTCGGCAACGGTGCTCATGCCAACGACGTCGGCGCCGAGGGTGCGCAGCATGCGAATTTCGGCAGGCGTTTCGTAGTTGGGCCCGAAGAGCGCGGCATAGACACCCTCGAACATCTCGATGCCCAGCTTCTTGCCCGCTTCCAGCGTGATCTGCCGGTAAGGGCGGAAGTAAGCCTGGGTCAGGTCGAGGAAGCGCGGTCCGAAGCGGTCGTCATTGGCGCCGATGAGCGGGCTCGATCCCTGCAGATTGATGTGGTCCTTGAGCACGACCAGACAGCCCTGCGTATAGGTCTCGTTCACGCCGCCGGCCGCGTTGGTCAGAATGAGCGCCTTGATGCCGAGGCGTCCGAAGACGCGTACCGGGAAGGTGATTTCGTGCATCGAGTAGCCCTCGTAATAATGCACGCGTCCCTGCATGCAGGCGACGGGTGCGTGACCGAGGGTGCCGATCACGAGTTGTCCGGCGTGTCCTTCGGCCGTGGGGCGAGGAAAGTGCGGAATCTCGTGATACGGGATGCGGACGGCTCCGGTGAGCTGGTCGGCAAAGGAGCCGAGGCCGGAACCAAGGACGAGCGCGACCTTGGGGCGCAACTTGGTGCGGCTGCGAATGAATGCAGCCGCTTCTTCGGCGCGGGAGAAATCGTCGTGGGTGTGGGAGTGTTCGGCTGCCGTTTTCATCGTTCGCTCATTATCATGCCAGGAAAACCACAACAAAACCGTTACTGCAAAACCTTGTGAATCAGCGGGCGCCTCTCTGACGGCGGCGCGGAAGCAATGGTAAAGCTCGATTCAAGCAGCTTCAGCGCTTCCGGCATGCGCGCGTCGGAGTTGTAATAAACGGTGAACACCGGCTCGCCGGTGCTGACCGCATCGCCCACCTTCTTGCGAACCATCAGTCCGACCGACGGATCGACATTATCTTCTTTTTTCTCGCGGCCGCCGCCGAGGACGACCGACGCAGTGCCGATTTGCTCGCACATCATGCTCGTGATATAGCCATCCGCCGGCGTTTTGACTTCCAGCGAGTTCTTCGCTTTGGGCAGGCGGCCGGTGTCGTCCATCACTTTGGGATCGCCACCCTGGAGCTCGATGATCTGGCGGAATTTTTCCGCTGCAACGCCGGTGCGGACCATCTCGGCCGCAAGAGCCCGACCCTCGTCCACGGTTTTCGTGCGCTCGCCAAGGTAAAACATCCACGCCGCAAGCTCGTAGGAAACGTCGCGCACATCGTCGGGACCACCGCCGTGGAGAACGTCGATGCACTCGGCGATTTCGGTGGCGTTGCCGACGGCGTTGCCCAAGGGCTGGTCCATGTCGGTAATGAGCGCGACCATCTTCTTGCCCATGCGGCGGCCGGTTTCGACCATCAGTTCGGCAAGAAAGATAGAGTCCTCGATTTTTTTCATGAAAGCGCCAGAGCCGGTCTTGACGTCGAGCACGAGCGCGTCGATGCCCTCGGCGAGCTTCTTGCTCATGATCGAGGCGCAGATCAGGTATGGGCTTTCGACAGTGCCGGTCACGTCGCGCAGGGCGTAGAGCTTCTTATCGGCGGGCGCGATTTCGGCGGTCTGGCCAATCAGGCCGCAGCCGCAGGTGGCAAGCACGTGGCGGAAATCCTCGAGCGAGAGGTTGACGCTGAAGCCGGGAATCGATTCGAGCTTGTCGAGCGTGCCGCCGGTGTGGCCAAGGCCGCGGCCGCTGATCATCGGGACGTACAGCCCAGCCGCGGCAACGATGGGCGCGAGGATGAGCGAGGTTTTGTCGCCGACGCCGCCGGTGGAATGCTTATCCACCTTGCGGCCGGGAAGATCGGAGAAGTCGAGCACCGAGCCGGAGTGCAGCATGGCTTCGGTGAGCGCAGCCAGTTCGGCGCGCGTCATCTGCTTGAGCACGATGGCCATGAGCAGCGCGGCCACCTGGTAATCGGGAATCGCACCTTCGGTGTAGCGGGAAACGATGTAGTGGATTTCTTCGGCGCTCAGCTCTCCACCGTCGCGCTTGCGGCGGATGAGGTCGACCAAACGATGAGTGCGCTCACGTCCGGCAGCTCCGGGTTTCGCGCTCATAATGTGAACCCTGCCGGGAGCAGGGCCGAAGCCGTGGACTCCTCGATGCCGTTCTTGCCCTGGAAGAGAACCACGGAGTCGGGACCGAATTCGAAGATTACCTGGCGGCATGCGCCGCAAGGAGAGCAGGGGACCTTCTGTGCATTGACGACAGCGACGGCGCACAGGCGCATGGATTCGCCTTCCGCGGCAACGGCGGAAAAAATGGCGGTGCGCTCGGCGCAGTTGGTCAGGCCGTAAGAAGCGTTTTCCACGTTGCAGCCGGTGTAAATATTGCCCGCGGCAGTAAGAATGGCGGCGCCAACGCGAAACTTGGAATAGGGAGCATAGGCGCGCTGGAGCATGGAATTGGCGGCGGCAAGAAGGCGCTCGCGTTCGGCGGCGGAAAGGCTCGCGCTGAGTTTGGGGAGGGCGTCGGACACGGGTTCGCGCAACGGCGAAAACCGCCGCGCATGCTCCTTCTTGAAGAATCCAGAATTCCTACGATTAGAAGTGAGGTGGCGGCAAAGGTCAAGCGGGGAAAAGACTTAAAAGCGGCTTTCGGCTCTCGGCTAACGGCGTACGGGTGGGACTATTTCGCCGGTGCTAAGGCGATCTGCGCGGCGCCGGAGATGGGGCCGGCATTGCCGTTCTGGAGAAAAACGACAGCGCGGAGGTTTTCGGGACGCCAATCGGGCGAGAAATGGAGCGGGTAGTCGGATTCGAAGCGGCCGTCGCGGGTCGTGCCGAGTTTGCGAAGATCGCGGACGACGGCGGTGTGGTGGAGTTCGCGTCCGCGGTTCTCGCCATCGCCGACGCGGGTGGAAAGATCGCGCTCGGTGATAGCGCACAGAACGTTTACGCCGCGCGAGCCGGCGCCGGTGACCGCGACATGCAGATGGTCGCCGGCGCGTTCGATGTGGATCGCGGGCAGGGAAGCGGACGGGTGGGCGGCGCGCTGAATCGTCTGGAGCGCCTTGTCGGAATCGTTGCCGACCAACTCGACGCTTCCGTTCACGATCATCTGCGGAGTGTAGGGGCCATTGATGCCGAAGTGGTTGGCGTAGGTCTGCTGGCGGTCGGTGAAGCGGGAGGAAGAGAAGCGGTCGCGCCAGCCGAGCTGGTCCCAGTAGTCCACGTGTTCGCCCAGCACGATCACGTCGGCGCCGGCGACGGGCTGCTCGCGCTCGAGGCGGATGAGAAGCTGGTCGGCGGGCGGGCAGGAAGAGCAGCCCTCGGAGGTAAAGAGCTCGACGAGGACGGGAGTCTTCGTCTGCGCGGCGCAGAGCGTGGCGAGGAGGAGGACGGAGACGAGCGACAGCTTCCGCATAAGGGAATCGGATGCGGGGCCGACGGGAATAGTTACAGGTATTCTGTTTAATCGTGCGTGGTAGGACCGTTCGGCGCAAAATGTACTGTTCGGAGCTTGGTATTCCAAACACATATTCTGGAATCAGGTAATAAGTGCAGTGCTGGGCCAACAATGAACAAGCAAATTAGCTCGTTAGTGTTTAGCGCGCTCTTGCTGAGTGGTACATGTTCTCATGCAGCCGACAACGCTGCAGAGGTTGCATGTGCGACGTTCGCGAGGAATGGGACCCTGGCTGGGGTCTCAATCAGCAATGGTGGCCTTCGTCTCCACCTTGTCAATGATGCGAAGTCTCAAGATGCTTCAACCCAGAAAGTCAGCTCTGAAGTATCGAATTGCGAACTGTTCTTCTCCACGGATAATCAGTGGCTAGCTATTGGCGCTGAACGCGCAGTGCCAAGTGGCTGGAGTGTACGTGTCCAGGTGTGGGACGTTCGCCAGGCTGCGTGGCACAAGCAGTTCGATGTCGATCCCAGGCCGGGATTGGCGGGGCACGTTGCGCTCGCTGGTTTCTTTGGAAAAGACGACAAACTCGTCATCATCGGGAGGCGGGAAGACACGCGCGATGCCCCGCTCACCTCGATGCTCGTAAGCGTCGAGGGCCAACTGCTGGATGGCCCAGGCTATGCACGCGAATCACCGGCTGAAGTCGATGCCGAGCGAAACAGGGTATGGACTTCAAAAGGCACAGATAGGTGCACTATGTTCTCCGCCACTTTGATCGGAGATTTGGTTAAGGGCCCTGCTGTGAACAGACCCGCTATTCAAGGGAACTGTATCGGACCCTTTCCGGTGGGATTTCCCGCAAGCGACACGATCATCGGAGCCGCCTCAGACGGTGATGCCAGAACGTGGGCGTGGAGCGTATCCGTGGATATGAACAAGAGCAACAAAGCCTCGCTCGCGGCGCCGCCCAAAACACATGCGGACAAATGGGTGCAGGCGACGATTCAGCCCTTTCTTTCAATCTCGCCAGACGGACAGGCATTTGCGATTCTACGCACAAGCACCCATTGGAACCACTTCGATAATCCCGGAAACACCGTGAACGAAGTCCTTGTGGGCACAGTTGAACCATTACGATTCCTCCAGGTAGTTGGGCCCGTGCCATCTTGCTCCGCGGTGACTGCCTTCGCCGTTGATCATCACCCTGGCAAGGTGACCATAGCGGGCCGCTGGTGTGGAGAATGGAAAACGATAGCAGTTCCTGCGTTTGAGCAGCGCAGTATTGGCGACGATCCAAGACACCCCGCAGCAACCACGCCCACGCTGCGTTGATCAGAATCGTCTGCTACGGCCGGATTTCGATGGGCGTGCCGTTCGGGACGAGTCTCCAGATTTCTTCGATCTCTTCGTCGGTGACGGCGATACACCCGTCCGTCCAATCCTTGAGGCGGTGTGACGATCCGACGAAGCCATAGCCGTTGGGGAGTCCGTGAATCATGATGTCGCCGCCGGCGGAGCAGTTTGCGGCAGCGGCGCGCTTGCGATCGTCGGCGTTGGGATAGGAGACGTGCAACGCGCGGTGGAACTTGCTTCCCGCATTGCGACTGTCAATCGCGTATGTTCCCTCGGGAGTGCGGTGGTCACCCTGGCAGGTTTTGGGGCCGACAGGTTCTCCGCCGAGAGCGATCTTGTAAGCGCGCAAAACGATGTCGCCGCGCAATAACTGCAGTGTGCGATCTTTCTTATGGACGATGATGCGGTCGGCCTGCGGCGGTGGTGTCGCGGCTGTGCCGACTGTCTGAGCCAGCAACGCGCAAGTGAATGCTTTCATGAACATACGGAGATTTCCATGCTACCAAAATGGGTGGAGCAGTTCCTTCGCGGCGCTCCGGATGACAGGCCTTTGGGTTGTATGTTTCCATCAAGGGTCTTCCTAAACGAGCCGGATTTACGTCCGATAATGATTTGCCACCGCCCATTTCGGTGAAAAGTGGCGGAGTTTGGCGTATTATCCCCCGGCACTCCCCTGAACGGCCCGATTCGTACCCGCATCTACGCCCGGAGGCGTTTCATGCTCGAAACTCTCGATATGAACAAGAAGTTGGCGAAACCCGCCTACACCAAAATCATGACGGAATTGCAGGAGAAGCTGCGTGGCCTGCAATACCTGGTGAAAGAAGCCGAAGTGCCGGTCATTATCTGCCTGGAAGGGTGGGACAGCGCCGGCAAGGGCATGGTGGTCAAGAAGCTCACCGAGAAACTGGACCCGCGCATGTTCCGCGTCATTCCCGGATCGCCGCCGACGGCGCTGGAATCGCGCTATCACTTCCTGTGGCGTTACCAGATGGCGCTGCCCAACGACGGCGACATGGTGGTGTTTGACCACTCGTGGTACGGGCGCGTGCTGGTGGAACGCGTGGACAAGTTCACCAAGAAGAAGTTGTGGCGGCAGGCGTACGAGGAGATCAACCAGTTCGAACGCTGGCTGGCGGACGATGGCCAGGTGCTGATGAAGTTCTGGATGCACATCTCCAAGGCCGAACAGAAGAAGCGTTTCAAGGCCTCACTGAAAGATCCGGCGCTGAGGTGGAAGATCACGAAGGAATACCGGCGGCACCACCGCGACTACGACAAGTGGACGGAAGCGGTGGAGGAGATGCTGGCCAAGACCGACGCTCCCCATGCCCCGTGGACGGTGGTGGAGGCGAATGACATGCGCTATGCGCGCGTGCGCATATTCCAGACCATCACCGACCGGATCGCGGATGCGATCGCCAAGCGCAGGTCGGTGCCGGAGCTGATTTCCCGCACTACGGCGGCACAGCCGTTCATGAAGGAGCTGCGCGAGGAGATCACGTCGGGCGAAGGTGCGGCATTGAAACCGGTGAAAACGGATAAGGCCGAGAAGGCCGAGAAGGCGGAGGCGTCCCATGCTTGAGAAGATGACGGTCAAGAAACTGTCGCAGCCGGCATACGCGCAACAGATCGGCAAAGCGCAGGTACGCATGCGGGAGTTGGAGTTCGACATATTCAATAGAAGGGTGCCGGTGCTGTGCCTGTTTGAAGGATGGGACGCGGCCGGCAAGGGCGGAGCGATCAAGCGCGTCACCGAGATGCTGGACCCGCGCGGATTTACCGTCACGCCCTTCGCGGCGCCCAAGGGCGACGAGAAGACGCATCATTACCTGTGGCGCTTCTGGAAGTCGCTGCCGCGCGCCGGGCATCTTGCCGTGTGGGACCGCAGCCACTACGGGCGCGTGCTGGTGGAGCGCGTGGAAGGCTTCTGCAACGAGGAAGAGTGGCGGCGGGCGTTCCGCGAGATCAACGAGTTCGAGTCGCACCAGTCGAATTTCGGGATGGTAATCTGCAAGTTCTGGCTGCATATCGGCAAGGATGAGCAGTCGCGCCGTTTCAAGAGCCGCGAAGTGGACCCGTTCCGCTCCTACAAGCTGACCGAAGAAGATTGGCGCAACCGGGCGAAGTGGGACCTCTACCACGAAGCGGTGGAGGACATGCTGCTGCACACCAGCACGTCGTACGCGCCGTGGACGGTGGTGGAGGCGGAAAACAAGTACTACGCGCGCGTCAAGGTGGTGAAGACCATCGTGGACGCGATTGAGAAAAGGCTGAACTAGCCGCGGAACAACGCGGAATGACGCAGAGGAGAGCTGCTGCATCTAACAGGCTGCGTTAGTACAAATTCATAGCGGCTCAGGCTTTCGTGATCGATCAGGAAAGAACGCAAGGACTTTTTCGCCGACTCGACATCTTGTTGTCCAGGACCGGCGCCGCACCCACGCCGGAACGCGTCCACCAGGTGCGCACCACGGCGCGGCGGCTGGAAGCGATCCTGGAAATCGTTTATCCGGAACCCACTTCGCGGGTGGCCAGGACACTGCGCGGGCTGAAGCGCCTGCGTCGGCGGGCAGGGGCGGTGCGCGATCTGGACGTGCAGGCGGCGGCGCTGCGCACGCTGAAGATCGGGCGCGAGACCGAGCGCAAGGCCAGGTTGCTTTCGACATTGGCGGACGCGCGCGCGGCAAAAGAAGCGCAGTTCCAGAAGGCCATCCACCATAAGAAGGTTGAAAAGTTGCAGAAGCGCCTGCAGCAAACGGCGCTGGAGATGGCGCAGGCGTCGGTGCCGCCGGAGCAGAACGGTCAGAACTGGCCGCCGGTGTGGATCGACTTCGACCCGGTGTCGGCGTCGTTGCGAATGTTCGCGCGGCTGGCGCGGCAGACGAAGGCGATCACGGCCGACAACATCCACCTATTCCGCACGCGCTGCAAGCGCGTCCGCTACGTGGGGGAGATGGCGGGGATGTCGCCGGAGTCGAAGCGGGTGGTCGGGCTGCTGAAGCGGGTGCAGGATTCGATCGGCGACTGGCACGACTGGCAGACGCTGACGCTCACGGCCGAAGACCTGTTTTCGCGCTCCCTGGACAGCGCGCTGGTTTCGGCGCTGCGCAATATCTCGAACGCGAAATTCGTGGAAGCGCGCGCGGTTGCGACCGACGCGCGGCGCGAGTTGATGCGCGACTACCGGACCATGCTTGCCCGCGAACGCGAGAAGCGGCAGGCCGCTGTACTGTTATCCACGAATGGTCAGAAGCCCACTATTCCCACGGCGCGAAAGCGGAAGCCGGCTCCGGCGGTGCGCCGAAAACCAGCGTCCCCCGCGTCATCGGAAAAGACGACGGCGGGGGTGGCGTAAAAGCAGTCGTAAGTCATCAGTCGGCAGTCGTCAGCAGCAGGGAAGAATCTGAGCCTGACGTGATGCCGCCTAAAGCCTAAAGCCTGGTTTTCCATGCCTACCTTCGCGGCGGTCGATATCGGAGCCAACTCGGTGCGGTTGAAGGTTGCGCGGCTGGCGCGCCGCCGTATGAGCACGCTGCACGAGGACCGCGAAGTGGTGCGGCTGGGCGAATCGGTGTTCCGCGCGGGCATGCTCTCGCCCGACGCGATGGCGCGGACGGTCAAAGTCCTGCACCGCTTCCGCAAGGCGGTGGACCATTACGGCGACGTGCGGGTGCGCGTGACCGCCACCAGTGCGCTGCGCGACGCGCACAACTCGCAGGCGTTCATCGAATGGGTGCGGGTGCGGACGGGCTGGGAGATCGAGGTAATCTCGGGCGTCGAAGAGGCGCGACTCATTCACCTCGGGATCGTCACCAACGTACGGGTGAACAAGTGGCCGATGCTGCTTGTCGACCTGGGTGGCGGCTCGTGCGAGCTGACGATCTCCAATCACGGACACATCAAGGAGACGGTGAGCGTGCCGGTGGGCGCGGTGCGCCTGACGCAGGAATTCGTGCGGCACGATCCGCCGGCGGAATACGAGCTCAAGAGCCTGCGCGCGTTCGTGGGCGAGAAGCTGCAGCGGGTGGCGCGCAACATCGTGAAGGCTGCGCCCGCGACGGTGATTGCGACGTCAGGCACGGCGGCGGCGCTGGCGGGAGGGCGGGAGCGGTTCGTCAAGGCGCGCGAGGTCCTGGAACTGGCCGACGAGCTGGCCGAGATGCCCTACGACGAGCGCATACAGTTGCCGGGGATCGGCACGCGGCGCGGCGAAATCATCGTGGCGGGCGCGGCGGTGTATGCGGAGATCGTGCAGCGCTGCAAGCTGCGCGGATATCGCTACTCCGACCTTGGGTTGCGCGATGGAGTGCTGGCGGCGATGGCGGCGGAGCTGGAAGTGGGCGCGCCGGCCAAGCAACTGGCCGCCGACCGCAAAGACGCCGTCAGCGCGATGATGCAGCGCTACGCGGTGGACGCGGAGCAGGCGGAGCACGTACGGGACCTGACGTTACAGTTGTTCTCCGGGTTGAAGACCGTGCACCGGCTGCCCGCGGAGTATTCCGATTGGCTGGCAGCGGCGGCGTTGCTGCATGAGATTGGCGCGTACGTGAACCGTACGGCCTGGCACCGGCACGCGTGGTACATCATTGCCCACTCGGAGTTGCTGGGCTACACGCCGGTGCAGCGGCAGATGATCGCGGCGATCACGCGCTACCTGGGCGCGGCGCTGCCGTCGGGAAACGACAAGCTGCTGAAACTGCTTCCGGCGGAGGAGCGTGAAAACATCCGCAAGGCAGTGGCGCTGTTGCGACTGGCGCGAGCGCTCAACCAGGGCAGACGGCGCGCCGTGGAGCAGATTGTAGCGTCGGTGCGAGACGGACGCGTGCTGCTGAGCATCACGCACCGGCGGGGCATCACGGCGGAACTGGAACTCTGGGCGATGAAAAAAGAACGCGGCTACTTCCGCGCCGTCTTCGGGCGCGAACTGGAGGCCGCGGTTTCGTAAATCGTCCGCACAAGTTTCGGCGTCAGCAACCAGTGCAGGATGCCGCGGCGGCGGTCCACTTCGACACGCGCGACCGCGCCTTTCTTCAGGTCCATTCCGGCGCGGCTCCCGCCACCGATCAGGCGGCCGAGGAACTCACTCAGGTTCGGATTGTGTCCCACCACCAGGATGGCTTCGTAGTTCTCGTGTCCCTGCAGCAGGGCAGTGAACTTGGCGTAAGTCGCTTCCGGGCGAAGCGCGGGGGTAAGCACGATTTTTTCCTCGTAGGCGAGCTCGTTGGCGACCAGCGACGCGGTCTGCGAGGCGCGCTTGAGCGGGCTGGAGAGGATGAGGTCAACGTGCGTCTCCAGGGCGGCGAGGGCGCGGCCGACGGTGTTGCACTGCTCGATGCCGTCGTTGTCGAGCGGGCGTTTTTCGTCCTTGGCGGGATCGGACTTGTGCTGGCCGGCGGATGCGTGACGTACGAAGTAGACAAGCATAATTAAGAATGAAGAATTAAGAATGAAGAATGGAGAATATAAACCAGTGCTGGTAGTCGTGTCGCGGACGGCAAGTGATTCTTCATTCTGAATTCTTTATTCTTCATTTCTGAACTCGTACCCGGCGCCCCACACCGCGCGGCCGCTTGGTCTTTCCGGGGATGTCATCGGCGGACTTGCGGCCCTCGGCGACGGCGATGAGAAACTCCTGCGAGTTGAAGAGCGTCTTCGAGGGGCGGCGCCCGGGCATCTGATCGTAAGCGCGAACGTAGTTGCCATCGGACAGAAGAATGCGGGCCTTTTCGGTGTCAGCGAGATAGGCGGCCAGGATTTCGTCCAACAGCCGGTGACACATCATCGGCTCGCGGATGGGGAACAGCACTTCGACGCGGTCGTAGAGGTTGCGCGGCATCCAGTCGGCGCTGCCCACCCAGGCTTCCTCCTCGCCATCGTTGGCGAAATAAAAGATGCGGCTGTGCTCGAGGAAGCGTCCGACGATGGAGCGCACGCGGATGCGGTCGCTGACGCCGCGAATTCCGGGCACCAACGCGCACATGCCGCGCACGATGAGATCGATTTGCACGCCCGCCTGCGAGGCACGATAGAGCGCCTGGATCACCTGCTTGTCGGTGATCGCGTTCATCTTGGCGACGATGCGCGCGGGACGCTTGTGGCGCGCGTGGTCGGCTTCGCGGTCGATGAGGTTGATGATCTTCTGCGCCATGTCGAGCGGGGCGACCATGAGCGGGCCGTAATTGGGCTGCTCGGAGTAGGCGGTGAGAAAGTTGAAGACGTCCTGCACCGCCGCGGTGGTCTCCGGATCGGCGGTGAGCAGGCTGATGTCGGTGTAGAGCTTGGCGGTAACCGTGTTGTAGTTGCCGGTGCCGAGGTGGGCGTAGCGGCGGGTGACGCCGTCGGGATCGCGGCGAATCAGCAGCGCCAGCTTGGAGTGGGTCTTCAATGCGACGAGGCCATGAAACACCTGCACGCCCGCGTCTTCCAGGTGGCGCGCCCAGCGGATGTTGGAGGCTTCGTCGAAGCGCGCCTTCAACTCCACCACGACCGTGACTTCCTTGTGCGACGCGGCTTCGATGAGTGCGTGCATGATGGAAGAGTCTTCACTGGTGCGGTAGAGCGTCTGCTTGATGGCCAGCACGTTCGGGTCGTCGGCCGCGGCCTCGATGAAGCTGACCACCGAATCGTAGGAGTCGTACGGATGGTGGAGCATCACGTCGTGCCGGCGGAGTTCCTCAAACAGGTTGCGCGATTTGGCGGTGAGCTGAAGCTGGCGCGGCGCAAAGGGGCGGAACGTCAGGTCGGGGCGATCGGTTTCGCGCGCCAGCGAGAACAGGCGTGAGAGGTTGACCGGGCCATCGGTCTGGAAGACCTGCCAGTTCTCCAACTCGAACATGATCCGCAGGCGCTCGATCATCTCGGGATCGGCGCCGGAATCGATTTCCAGGCGGACGGCGTCGCCGCGGCGGCGGTTGTGGAGTTCGGTGCGGACCGATTCCATCAGGCTGCGCGCCTCTTCCTCTTCGATATAGAGATTGCTGTTGCGCGTAACCCGGAAGGCGGCGGAGCTGACGATGTCGTAGCCGCGGTACATGCTGGCGGCGTGGTAGACGACAAGGTCGGCGAGGGAAATGTAGTCGGTACGGCCCTCGTCGGAGGGCAAACGCACCAGCCGCGGCAGCGCTCGCGGGACGGTCACCACGCCCATGAAGTTCGCCGACGCGCGACGGCGGCGCCGCAACAGCAAGGCCACGCAGAGAGCTTTATTGATAACCCGCGGAAACGGGTGCGCCGGATCCACGGTGATGGGCGTAAGCAGCGGGTCAAGCTCGCGTTCGCAATATTCCTGTACGAACGACTGCTGGTCGGGATTGAGCTCGGCCAGGGACAGCATCCGGATTCCCTGCTCGGACAATGCAGGCAGCAACTGCTGGTTCCAGCAGCGGTACTGGGTGTCCACGAAGTCGTGCGTCTGGCGGGCGAGGAGGTCACGCGCTTCCACTGGGGCAAGGCCGTCGGGGCCGGGTTCGACGTGGCCGTCTTCAATGCGCTGGAGCAGGCCGGCGATGCGGACTTCAAAGAACTCGTCGAGATTGTTGGCCGTGATAGCGAGGAACTTGACCCGTTCCAGCATCGGGTTGCGCTCGTCCTCGGCTTCCTCGAGGACGCGCCGGTTGAAAGCGAGCCAGGAGACCTCGGGATTGCTGTAAAGGTCCGGATTTTCCAGTGATGGGCGGGCCATAGCGGTCACCTTCATGCTAGACGAGGCGGAAGCCGGCGGCAAGAAGGGTGACTTCGTGCCGTCCCCCGCGCTATTTTCCCGTACGGAGCGCGGGAATACGCGCTTCAGCGGCGGCAATGGCCTCGTGAACGCGTTGCGGCGCGGTGGCGCCGGGCACATCGTGGCTGGCCAGCACGGCGTCGAGTTCGAGCGCGCGGTAGAAGTCGTCTGCGAACTCGGGGCGGAACTGGCGGAGCTCTTCGAGCGAAAGGGCCTGGAGTTCGCAACCCTTATCGAGTGCCAGACGGACCGCCTGGCCGACTGCCGAATGCGCCATGCGAAAGGGCACGCCCTTGGTGACCAGATAACGCGCGGCAGCCGTGGCGTTCAGAAATCCGGAAGTAGCGGCGGCCTTCATGCGTGCTGTGTTGAAGCCAACCGCGCGCAGAAATCCGGCGAGCACCGGGAGCGCGGTGGAAATGGTGTCCACGGCGTCGAAGAGCGGTTCCTGAGCCTCCTGAAAGTCCTTGTTATAAGCGAGCGGAAGGCCCTTGATCACGGTTTGCAGCGCGGCCGCCGCCCCGACGATGCGTCCCGCTTTTCCGCGCAGAAGTTCAAGCGCGTCGGGATTTTTCTTCTGCGGCATGGCGCTGCTGCCGGTGGCGAAGGCTTCCGGCAACTGCACGAAACCGTATTCGACGGTGGAAAAAAGCGCCAACTCTTCCGCCAGCCGGCTAACGTGCAGTGAGATTTGCACCAGCACCTGTACCAGTTCGAGTTCGAAGTCGCGGTCGCTGGTGGCATCCATTGAGTTGGCGCTGATGTCTTCGAACCCCAAATCTTTTGCCAGCGCGCCACGGTCGATGGCCATGCCAGGTCCCGCGATGGCGCCCGATCCGAGCGGAAGGATGTTCACGCGGCGGCGCGTGTCGGCGAGGCGGTCTGCATCGCGCAGGAACATTTCGACGTAGGCGAGGAGCCAGTGTGCGATGGTGACGGGCTCGGCGCGCTGGAGATGCGTGTACGAAGGCATCGCGTCGGCTTCGTGCTTGCGCGCGAGGGCGAGCAACGCGTCGCAAACGCCGGCGACCGCGCCGCGGATTTGGTCGATGGAGCGCCGCGCGAAGAGGCGGAGATCGGTGGCGATCTGCTCGTTGCGGCTGCGCCCGGCGTGCAACTTGTACCCGGTGTCGCCAATCAGCTTGACCAGTTGGCGCTCCACGAAGTCGTGCACATCCTCGACGTCGGGATCTTCGAGGAACGCCGGGTCCTCCGCCTTGGCTACGATCACTTGCAGAGAGTTCTGTATCGCGTGAAGTTCTTCGTCGGTGAAAATGCCGGCGTGGCGAAGGGCGCTGGCGTAGGCGGCGCTGGCGTCGATCTCGTCGCGCAGCAGGCGGCGGTCGAACGGGAACGAGCGCTGCCAGCGTTCGAATTCCGGGTTGAGCGGCTCGCGGAAGCGGCCGGACCACAATTTGTGATCGTTAGACATGTGGACGAGATATTACGCGAAAAATAGGGGTCCTTCGACTCGGATGCCGCAACGCGCACGCGAAATCCGCGCGTGCTGGTTGCTTGCGGCATCCTCGCTCAGGATGACAAAACCCTAAGGGATCTGTTAGTCCCCGGTCGTCGTTGCTTTCAGGAATTCCTTGCCGCGTTCGCGGTCGCTGCCGGGTTTTTTGCGGCGGAGCGTCGCCTGCACGCGCGCGGGCAAGCCGAGGATGCGGATAAATCCTTCCGCGTCCTTCGGGTTGTAGCCGTCCATGGTGAAGGCGGCGAGGCCGGTCTGGTACAGCGAGTACTCGGACTGGCGGCCCGCGACGCTCAGGTTTCCCTTGTACAGCTTGAGCGTGACGCTGCCGCTGACGTTCTGCTGGGTGCTGTCGATGAAGGCGTCCAGCGCCTCGCGCAGCGGCGTGAACCAGAGGCCGTAATAGACGAGCTCGGCGTACTTGAGCGCGATCTGCTCCTTGAAGTGGAGGACTTCGCGCTCCAGCGTGAGCGACTCCAACTCGCGGTGCGCCGCCACCAGCAGCGTGCCCCCGGGAGTCTCGTAGCAGCCACGTGACTTGATGCCGACAAAGCGGTTCTCCACCATGTCAACTCGGCCGATGGCGTTGCGTCCGCCGATGGCATTGAGTTCAGTGATGAGCGAAACCGGATCGAGCCGCTTTCCGTCCAACCCGACCGGCGTGCCCTCTTCAAAGGCGATGGTGACCGACTCGGGCTGGTTGGGCGCCTGCTCGGGCGAAGCGGTCAACTGCCACATGTCGGGCTTAGGTTCATTGTTCGGGTCTTCCAGTTCGGCGCCCTCGTGCGAGAGGTGCCAGATGTTCTTGTCCCGCGAATAGATCTTGGTGCGCGAAGCTTCGACGGGAATGCCGCGGGCCTCGGCGTAATCGAGGCAGTCCTCGCGCGAATTCAGTTTCCACTCGCGCCACGGGGCGATGACCTTCAGGTGCGGAGCCAGCGCTTGGTAAGCGAGTTCGAAGCGGACCTGGTCGTTGCCCTTGCCGGTGCAGCCGTGCGCGACAAAGGCGGCGCCTTCGCGCAGTGCGACTTCCACCTGCGCCTTGGCGATGATGGGGCGCGCCATCGAGGTGCCGAGCAGGTACTGGTGCTCGTAGACGGCGCCCGCGCGCAGCGTCGAATAGACGTAGCCTGCGAGGAATTCCTCGCGCAGATCTTCGATGAACACCTTGCTGGCGCCCGTCTTCTTCGCCTTCTCGGCGACGGCGTTCATGTCGTCGCCCTGGCCGACGTCGCCGACCACGGCGATCACGTCGCAGGCGTAATTCTCCTTCAGCCAGGGAATGATGATCGAGGTGTCAAGACCGCCCGAATAGGCGAGGACCACTTTGTCAGCCATTGCTTCTCCAAAAAATAAGTTCTACGTTCTTAGTTGTTCTTAGTTCCGAGTTATGCGCGGGCCGCTTTGACGGCAGCCGCGGGCTTGCCACGATGCACGCGGGCCGACGAGTTGCACAGCAACACCATGATTGCGTTCTGCACGTGCATGCGGTTCTCGGCCTCGTCGAAGACGATGGAGCGCGGAGAATCGAGCACCTCGTCGGTGACTTCGTCGCCGCGGTGCGCGGGTAGGCAGTGCAGGAATGCAGCCTGGGGCGCGGCCAGCGACATCAGCTCCCGGTTTACCTGGAAGGGCCGGAATATTGCGTCGCGATTGGCGGCTTCGCTCTCCTGTCCCATGCTCGCCCAGACGTCGGTGTAAACCGCATCGGCTCCGGCCACGGCCGCGCGAACGTCATTGGTGATTTCGATGATCGCGCCGGTACGCTGCGCCATTTTTTGTGCCGCCTTGACGACGTCTTTGCTGGGCTCGAATCCGGCCGGGGTGGCAACGGCGATGCAGCTGCCCAGGGCCGCGGCGGCAAGCATCAGCGAGTGCGCCACGTTGTTACCGTCGCCCACGAAAGCCAGCTTCAGCGAAGACACATCGCCGAAGCGCTCCTGGAGCGTGAAGTAATCGGCCAGGGCCTGGCACGGGTGCTCCAGCTCGCTGAGCCCGTTGATGACGGGCACGGACGCGTACTTCGCCATGTCGGTGACGGTCGAATGCTTAAAGGTACGCAGCACGATGCCGTCGATCCAGCGCTCCAGGTTGTGGGCGATGTCGGCGATCTTCTCGCGCGCGTCAATGCCGCCGGGGTGCTCCATGAACATGGCGGCGCCGCCCAGCTTGCGGATGCCGACCTCGAAGGTCACGCGGGTGCGCAGCGACGGCTTCTCGAACATGAGCACGAACTGCTTGCCGGCCAGGGCGCCGCTGAACCCTGCGGGACGCGCCTTGATCCTGCGCGCCATGTCGAAGATCTCGTGGATCTCGGCGGACGACAGGTCGGCGATGGATATCATGTCGGACTGCTGGAACGCGCTGCGCGGCGCAACGCCGGCTTCGAGCGCTGGCTGCGCTGTGACCATGGGTGTCTCCTTCGATGAATGTACGCGCGGGCGATCGGGGCCGCCGACGCGCGCCGCATTTGCGGGCGGCGGGGTGACTCGCGTGCTCATTGCATGAGCTCCCGGATACGCTTGCCCAGCGCACGACACTGCTTGCCGCTCGAAGTGACGACCAGGATGGTGTCGTCGCCGGCGAGCGTTCCCAGCAACTCGGGCCACTTTTCAGCATCGAGCGCGGCGGCGACCGGCTGGGCGCTGCCCGCCGTGGTGCGGATCACGAGCAGGTTTTGCGCTTCCTTGATGTCGACCACGAATTCGCGCAGCAGGTGCGAAAGTGAGGGGCTGGGCGCGGCGGTCTCGCCCCCCAGTTCGGCGGGGGTCGAGTAGCCGTCGGCGGTCTTTAGCAGGCCCAACTCCTTGATGTCGCGCGATAGCGTTGCCTGGGTCACGTTCAGTCCGGCGCTGGCCAGGCGGTCGACGAGGTCTTCCTGCGTGAGGATGGACTCACGCGCGATCAGGTCGAGGATGCGCCGGTGGCGCAGGGCTTTGGGCACGGTTCGCATGTTTATGCAACGCTTGCATAAATATGCGGGTGCGGGGCGGAAAAGTCAATGGGAAACGAAAGTGCCTGCCGTGGTCCGCAGCCCGGAATTCAGAGTTCGGGAAGGCGGGTTGCTGGCTGAGAACTGGGAAACGCGTTCAGTTCTGTTGTTCGGATTGGCCGCTGGCGCCGCGGAGCACGGAGCGGAAACGCTCCACCTGGCCGCGCTCGCCGTCGTTTTCCGCCAGGAACTCCAGCCCGTAGTAGTAGCCGGCGCGATTGCGTACGACCGCCCACAGACGCAAGGGGGCCTCGCCGTAGGGCGGCGTGAACTCGACCGCCACCTGGTCGCCGAGGCGCAACTCGATGCCGGCGAAAATACTCATTCCGCCTTCATTGAGTTCAGTGCCGCGTCCGGTGACGCTGCTGGCAAAGGCGGGGCGATGCAGCACGAGCCGAACCGGCACTTCAAGATGGAATCGCTTCCATCGCCTGGGGAGCGGAAAGCTCATTGCGCTCGGCATGGTGTAAATGGTAGGACGAATTACTGTATCAGGGGTCGTTACTTCCGTCGTAGCCCCAATGTATCGGATGTGCGCGGACCCAAATCGGGCGTCATTTATCTCATCAACTTGCGGTGGCGCCCACGCCCCCGGCGCCGGGCGTGATGGCTACCGAAAGGATCCGCTTGGGGCCGCGCTTGCGCACCAGCATCAGGCGGATCTTTTCCAGCAACTCGACGGGAGCGTACATGCCTTTGGGCAGGAAGAGGTCGGCGCGCAAGTCGCGCTCGTAAATCTTGATCTTGCCGGAAAAGAGAATGGCCGGAGTCGAGGGCGACATGCTTTTGATCTCGTCAATCAGCTTGTGGCCGTCCACGCCGGGCATGATCAGATCGCTGAGCACCAGGTCCACCCCGCCGCGCTTGAAGTGCTCGAGGGCCTCCTCGGCGGACTGGCAGGCGATCACGCGGTAGCCGCGGGTTTCCAGCATGACTTTCCGGATCGAAAGGGATTGTTCGTTGTCGTCAACACACAGAATGGTTCGTTTCGGCTTCATGATTGTGGCCGGGAGGGGCGGACGCTTGCCGCTCGATCCGAATCTCTTTCTCTGTACCTGGTATGAAGTGCGAATAGCAACGCGAAGCGCATCCTAGGACGTCTCCTCGAATGACCGCAAGTACCCGAAGTGACAACAGGCGCTTCGGATTTTGTGGAAACCGAGGAAAGCTTTGGCGCGCGAGATGCGTGTTCGGGAAAAGAGGCACGAGGCGCGAGGATTGAGGCGTGAGCATCCCGGAATTTATTTTTCGGATACGCATGATGCGCGATGCAACTCGGGGTTTCGCGTCCCGATCTTGGAAGTTCGCGGCTCACGACGGAAGCAAAAGTTCTCCGCGCATGACCGCGACCGAGGTACCGCCGACGCGCACGTCCGTGACTTTGTCTCCCACCTTGTCGGCGCTGACGATGAGGCGGCTGGGGCGGCCGCACTCCAGGCCCTGCTCAATGGCGACCTTCTGCCCCGGCTTGGCGACGCCGTACTGCACCATCCACGAAGCGCCACAACCGGCGGCCGAGCCGGTGGCGGGGTCCTCGCCGCCGTAGAAAATCATGCGCACGTGCATGTCGGTATTCGGGTTTACGGCGCCGCGGGCGATGAAGTAGAAGAAGCGGCCGCCGCTCTTGCCGAGGTATTCCTTTGCGTTCGCCCACTCAAATTTCAGATTCTGCAGCGCTGCCAAGGAACGCACCGGCACGATGGTGAAGGGAAGTCCGGTGGATACGGTCTGGATGGGCAGGTTGTCATCGATATCGGCCGCGGCGAGGCCGGTGGCGCGGGCGACGTCCTCGATGCGGTGCAGGCCGAGGAACTCGGGATCGCGCTGGCGCATCTCGCCGAAGGCGAGTCCGTTCTCGTCGCGAAAGCTAACCGGAATCTTGCCGGCGTCCAGGTCGAGCGTAATGGTGTCGGCGCCGCTGGCGCCGCGCACCACGGTCGCAGTCCCGAGCGTGGGGTGGCCTGCGAACGGCAGCTCTTCGTCCACCGTGAAGATGCGCACGCGGACGCCCTGTTCGAGCTCGACCTTCGGGTCGCGCGGGAAGATGAAGGTGGTTTCCGAGAGCTTGGTTTCCCGCGCGATGGCCTGCATCTGCTCCTGGGACAGGCCGCGGGCGTCGGTAAAGACGGCGAGCTGGTTGCCCTCCAGCGGGCGGTCGGTGAAAACGTCCAGCCAAACGAATGGAAGCGTGCGCGGGGTCATCTGTAAATCGTGCTCCGAACGAAAAAATGAAGCAAGCCCCCGGAGCAAGCGGACGAGTTGGGATCGACCGCGATAAACCCCGGGTCCCAATCCTACGGAAGCTATTTGGGCTGGGCAACCGTCCGCAGATATGGCCGGAGTGTCTTGAAGCCTCCCGGGTACTTCTGCTTGGCCTGCTCGTCCGTCACCGACGTCGGAATGATGACGTCGTCACCCGGCTTCCAGTTCACGGGCGTCGCCACCGTGTGCTTGGCGGCGAGCTGCATCGCATCGAGGACCCGCAGGACTTCGTCGAAGTTCCGGCCCGTGCTCATCGGGTAGATAAGCATCAGCTTGATCTTTTTGTCCGGCCCCACGACGAACACCGTGCGCACGGTGGCATTGGTCGCGGCGGTACGTCCCTGGGATGTGGTTCCGGCGTCGGCCGGCAGCATGTCGTAGAGTTTGGCGACTTTCAGCTCCGGGTCCCCGATCATCGGATAGTTCACCTTGTGGCCTTGCGTCTCTTCGATGTCGGCACTCCATTTGCCGTGACTGTCCACCGGATCGACGCTCAGCCCGATGATCTTGCAATTCCGTTTCTTGAATTCCGGCTCCAGCCTTGCCATGTAGCCCAGTTCGGTCGTGCAGACGGGGGTAAAATCTTTCGGATGCGAAAACAGGATGGCCCACCCATCGCCGATCCATTGATGAAAGTTGATCTCGCCCTGCGTTGTCTGAGCCGTGAAATTTGGCGCCTCGTCGTTAATGCGTAGGGACATCTCGCTATCTCCTCGTTCGCTGGCTATGGATGCAGTCTGGCATGAGCAGGATTCGCCAAATGGCCCGTAATGTTGTCAAGCGGGACCGTGCGGGCACGACACGAAAGCAGTCAGGGAGCGGTCATGGAACCTGTGGCGATGACCGATTCGCAGCCGGAGGTTGACGTGGCTGTGCAGCGCCGCTCTGGTAAGCTTTTGAAAATCAAACACGGAAGCGCATGGGGTCCGGTGATCCTCCCGGTCTTCAAAACCGGCGGTCGTCAGGTTTTCCTGGGGACGGTGCGTTCGACTCGCACACGCTTCCGCCATTTTTCTTCAATAGCTTCCCGCAATATTTCGTGAGGCGAACTGCTCCTGAAATTTCACGTCTGGCGGAAGAATCAGGATTACCTTCGCTACGCTGTTGATACGAGCGGGACCGTCTTAGCGAATGTGTGTTCAGAACGACGCAGCTGGGGACGAGCGCACTTTCCCGCCTTCACTATGCTGAGTATTTCCTCGAAAATGGATTTCGCAATCAGGTTCTTCCGCGCCACATTTCTTGGCCCATAGGCCGGGAACCCTGCGTTTCAGAAATGAACCTCCACGTTGATCGAGCCGCTGAGCAACGACGGGCGGTGTATTAGCGCCTCGGTTAGACGTGCACCACGGTGGCCCGCTGCGCGTCCTGTGAAACCAGTTCACGGATCTTGCGGGTAAGGTCAACGGGGCTGAACGGCGTTTCCAGGAAGGCGCCGGTGCGCAAAACGTCGTCGTAGGTGACGGCGATGTCGGCGTAACCTGAGATATAGAGCATCTTGATTTCAGGGCGGGCGACAGCGAGTGCTTCCGCGAGCTCGCGCGAGCTCATGCCGGGTAGGAGCACGTCGGTCAGCGCAACGTGGATGGGGCCAGAGTACCGGTTCACAATTTCGAGGGCCGCGGCGGCGGATTCAGCTTCCAGGAAGTTGTAGCCTTCGTTCTTCAGGAAATCGCAGGTCAGCTTGCGGAGCGACTCCACGCTCTCCACCACAAGCACGGTGTGCTGATGCTTGCCCTGGGGACGGACTTCTTCCGCAGCCGCTGGCAAGGCGGCAATGGGCGCCACCGTCATCTCCTCAGCGAACACGGGCAGATAAACAGTGAAGCGGGAGCCGCGTCCAGGTTCACTCCAGACATCGATGTACCCGCCAAGCTGCTTGACCGTGCCATAAACGGTGGAAAGACCAATCCCGGCCCCGGAGCCGTTGGCTTTGGTTGTGAAGTACGGCTCGAAGATGCGCGCCTGGGTTTGCTGGTCCATGCCGGTGCCGTCGTCTATGACCGCGATGCTGACGTAGTTTCCAATGCGTGAGCCGGGATGGGTCCTCACAAAATCGGCGTCCAGAGGGGAGCTTGCGGTTTCGATGGTGAGGGTACCTCCGGGCGACATGGCGTCACGGGCGTTGACGGCCAGATTCATGATGATCTGCTCGATCTGTCCGGCGGGAGCGCGGATGTGGCCCAGCCTGGCGGCACAACGGGTGACCAGGTTCATTCTTGCGCCCAGCAAGGGGCGGACGAGACCTTCCATGTCCGCGACCTTGGCGTTCAGATCCACCACCTTCGACTCCAGCACCTGCTTGCGGCTGAAGGCGATCAACTGTTGGATGAGTTGCGCGGCATGCAATGCAGCTTTGCGGATTTCCTCGAGCTTGCGACGCGCGGCATCAGGAACCTCGACGTCGGAGATCATAAGCTCGCAGTAACCCTTGATGACGGTGAGCAGATTATTGAAATCGTGGACCACGCGGCCGGTCATCTGTCCCACAATCTGCATCTTTTCGCTCTGACGTGCGTCGGCCTCGGCTTCCTGGACGTGTTTGGCGGTGCGCCCGGTGCGTTTGTCCTCGTACAGGGCACGGTCGGCGCGTTGCAGCAATTCATCGGGGGATTCGTCGCGAGCTTGTTCCGCCCAGCCGGCGGCAATGGTGAGGGGGACTTCCTGTCCGTTGATCTGAATCACCAGCCCGCGCAAGCGAGCAAGAGCGACGGGTACGCTGTAGGCTCGACACTCCGGCATCAGCACCATGAACTCATCTCCGCCGATGCGGACAGGAATGTCGGAGCTGCGAATGCACTTCTTCAACTCGCGCGCGAACTCGCGCAAGGCGAGGTCGCCAGCGGCATGACCGTGGACGTCGTTGATCTGCTTGAACCCGTTGAGGTCCATCATGAGAAGAGTGAACGGATATCCCTGGCGCTCAGCGCGGGCGATTTCGACGGGAAGATGTTCGGTGGCGAAGCGGCGGTTGAAAAGCCCGGTGAGCGGATCGAGGATGGCGAGCTTCTGGAAGACTTCGGCGCGGGTCTCCAGCGCCGACATCATGCCGATCTGCCCGGCCATGTGGCCGCGCAACCGTTTGATCAGGAGCTGCTGGTAGATGGCGAAAACGCTGAACAAAAGCACGAGTCCGAACAGGCCGTGTACCGCGATCTCCACGTCGTAGCTATGGAAGAGGTCCTGCTCCTTCAGGAGCGTGGGCAGCGAGACGACAAACAGAGCGGAGGAAATAAGCAGCAGCACAGAGACGGCGGTGCCCCAGAGCCACCAATCGCGTTTCTCCAGATGCGAGAGCTTCTTCCGGATATCGGCCAGTGTGGCTTCGTGGGTCGGGTCCGTGAAGACGAACTCATCCCCGTTGTGCGGTGCGCTCATGCCTACTCCTTTGCGTTGGTTCGTGGGCCGCCAATGCGGCATGGACGGATTCTTAGCTCAGGTCGGGCGCGTGTCCAGTACTCTTTATGGGCACAGGGCATATTCCATGCACAGGAGACCCAGGATGAAAACTGGACGCATGACTGGCAAGCCGGACTTTTGAAGCGCCGTCACTGGATGCTTTCTCGACCGTGATGAAATTGTGATGACTCCATGTTCATAACGAGAGCAATCCCGTCACAACGGAGCACAACGTCAGTCTTGTAACTGGTTGGAAAATCAATTAGCGTCAAAGGTTTTCAAATCAAGTCAGAAAGGCACTAGAGGTCTTCAAAACCGGCGGTCGTCAGGTTTTCCTGGGGACGGTGCGTTCGACTCGCACACGCTTCCGCCAATCTCCACTTAAGAGCTCCTTCGCTTCGCTCAAGATTTCGCCTGCGGGCTCCCGCTTCGCTCACGCCCGCAAACCGGCTCAAGTTCGACTCGCACACGCTTCCGCCAATTTCCACTTAAGAGCTCCTTCGCTTCGCTCAGGATTTCGCCTGCGGGCTCCCGCTTCGCTCACGCCCGCAAACCAGCTCAAGTTCGACTCGCACACGCTTCCGCCAAAAAGCAAACAGCTAGCGGTGATCAGCTAGCTGCTTGAGAAACACTGTCCCTCCACGGGAACGGCGGACGCCTATTCGACGGCGGTCCTACTCAGACCAACTCGAACCGGTCCACATCCAGGTAGCGACGCGTCCCGCGGGCGAAACGCTTATTGCCGCCCAACCGGGAGACCCAACCACGCGCGTGTCGGTGAAATACACCACCATGCCTACGGCGCAAGAATGCAAGGCACTGCAAGGCTGTCCGGTGGAACTGAAGGCGACCGTCGTGGTTGTCACCGGACTAAAGTTCAACTCCGTGTTACCCAGGGCCGGAATGCCGAAAGGAGCGCTGTAGGCGAGAACGGTGGTGCCCAACTGCGCCTGGGGTTCTTTGGCGTCGGGGTGGTCATTGTCGTTCAGATCGTTGTACACAATCCCGCCGCTGGTCCCGTTGTAGTACTTCGTCTTGAGGAACGTGTCTTGCTTGATGGCCTGCGCGCGGGTCTGTTGAAGGATCCCGGAGGCCGAGCGAACGCCCGCACGCAATTCGATATTGGCGGTGGTAGAGACAAACTTCGGAATCGCCGTAGCCGCGATGCAAAGGGTGACGGAGGTGACGATGAGGATCTCTATCAGGGAGAAGCCTCGCATAGCGCGTTGGTTGTGGAGGTGTTTCATGCTCCATCAAGGTGCACGCCCCATGCCAACCATGCCCAAAGGACAGTGACGATGGTAACCAAGTAAATATATGAAAATAGGCTAGTTAATTGATTGGCGGTCCTGCGGTTATGGCACTGGATAGCGATCCACGTCGCAAGGTGAGACAGATCTGAGCCAAATCAAGACGCAATTCTCAAAGCAGACAAAAACGCAAGTAACGGTGGGACACGGGTCAGCTCCGCGCGCGGAGATACTTTCATAATCCGCGGTGAGTTGCTCGCGTCGCGACGGCACTACTGCGTGGCCCGGCCCGCCTCCGTGTTTCTC
>Ga0097691_1000623_pt1 | contig 29757 bp, 24 predicted proteins | sample NGESurdeep072012_8_FD_72858 | JGI IMG/M metagenome (GOLD analysis project Ga0097691, IMG submission 72858) | Arctic peat soil microbial communities from Barrow, Alaska - NGEE Surface sample 210-1 deep-072012 | ecosystem: Environmental > Terrestrial > Soil > Wetlands > Peat ... | reverse complement strand
CCTTGCGCCTTGCGCCTTGCGCCTTGCGCCTTGCGCCTACTTCGCCAGCATTCTTTCCATGAACTTCGTGTCCGTGTTCCCGGCGACGAAGTCCGGATGTGCCAGGATCTTGCGGTGCAGCGGAATCGAGGTATGGATTCCCTCGACGATGAACATGTCGAGCGCGCGGCGCATGCGCGAGATCGCCTCGTCCCTATCTTTGCCGCGCACGATCAGCTTGGCGATCAGAGAATCGTAGTAGGGCGAAACGGTCGCCTCGGCGTATACGGCGGTGTCCACGCGCACGCCGGTCCCACCCGGCGGGTTCCACACCGTGATCTTCCCCGCCGAGGGCGTGAACTTCTCCGGGTGCTCGGCGTTGATACGGCACTCGATGGCGTGGCCGCGGTGGACGATGGGCCCGTGCAGCACCTCGTCCATTTTGGCGCCCATGGCGATCAACACCTGGCTTTTGACGATGTCCACGTCGGTGACCATCTCGGTGACCGGGTGCTCCACCTGGATGCGCGTGTTCATCTCGATGAAGTACAGGCTGCCGTCCTCGTCCATGAGAAACTCGACCGTGCCGGCGTTCACGTAGCCGATCCTGCCGAGCGTGGACGACAGGATTCCGCCCATCCTGTCGCGCAGCTCGGGCGTGACCCGCACCGATGGCGACTCCTCCAGCAGCTTCTGGTGGCGGCGCTGGATGGAGCACTCGCGCTCGCCCAGGGAGACGACGTTGCCGTAGCTGTCGGCCAGCACCTGGAACTCGATGTGGCGCGGCCGCTCGATGAACTTCTCCATGTAGAGGTCGCCGTTGCCGAACGCTGCTGCCGCCTCCGATTGCGCCGAACCGAAGGCGTTGGGCAACTCTTCTTCCGCGCGGATCACCCTCATGCCGCGCCCGCCGCCGCCCGCGACGGCCTTGACGATTACCGGAAATCCGATTTGCCGCGCCCACTCCAGCGCTTCCTCCGGGCTTTGCAGAATACCGTCGGAGCCGGGGAGGATGGGCACGCCCGCCTGCTTCATCGCCTGCCGCGCTTTTTCCTTCTCGCCCATCAGGCGCATGATTTCCGGCGGCGGGCCGATGAACTTGATGCCGCAGGTCTCGCAGACTTCCGCGAAATTCGCGTTCTCGCTGAGCAGTCCGTAACCGGGATGGATGGCGTCCACGTTGGCGATTTCGGCGGCGCTGATTACGGCGGGGATGTTCAGGTAGCTGTCGGCGGGACGTGGAGGGCCGATGCAGATGGCGTCGTCGGCAAACTTGACGTGCAGCGAGTTGCGGTCGGCCTCGCTGTAGATGGCAACCGTGCGGATGCCGAGCTCCTTGCACGCGCAGATGACGCGCAGGGCGATCTCGCCACGGTTGGCAATCAGGACTTTGTTGAAGAGTTTATCCATCCGCTCTCATCACGAGGCGCAAGGGCCTATGCGCCGCGCACGGCGAACAGGGGCTGGCCGTATTCGACCGGTTGGCCGTTGCTGACAAACTTCTTCACCAGCTCGCCGGCAAAGTCGCTCTCGATTTCGTTCATCAGCTTCATGGCTTCAATGATGCACAGGACCTGGCCGACGCTGATGGTGTCGCCCGCCTTGGCGAAAGCCGGCGCTCCCGGTGACGGAGACTCGTAGAAGGTGCCCACGATGGGCGAGCGGATGATATGCAGCCCTGCTTCTTCCACCGCCGGCGCTGCCGGGGCCGAAGGTAGCGCGGAAGTGGCCACGGGAGCGGGAGCCGGGGGCGCCGCGCCCGCCCCGCTCGCGGGCGCCGGTGCGGGCTGGACGGCCACGAAGCGTGCCTCCGGCATCTGTGTTTCGGGTACGGCGCGCTTGATCCGGACTTTGACGTCGCCACGCTCGAGTTCGAACTCGGCGATGTCCTTCTCGATAAGAAATTCGATCAGTTCCTTGAGCTCTTTTTGATTCATCGGCGTGATCGGGTCGCGGCGAACCGGCCGGCCCGTGGGTCTCACAGCTCCATCAATGCCTTGGTCGCGGGGGTAAGGACGTCGCAGCCGCCCTCGCGGACGACCACCATGTCCTCGATGCGGACTCCGCCCCGGCCGGGTATGTAAACGCCGGGCTCAATGGTTATGACCATGCCCGGCGCCAGGACTTCCTGCCGGCCGCGCGCCACGCGCGGCTCCTCGTGGATCTCCAGGCCAACGCCGTGGCCGGTGGAATGCATGAAGTACCGGTCGAGGCGGGCCTTGCGAAGTACGGAGCGCGCGGCGTGATCCACCTCGCCGCAGGTGACGCCGGCGCGCACGGCCTCGGTTGCCGCCTGCTGCGCCTCGCGTACCGCTTCGTACAGATCGCGCTCGGACCGGGAAATTTTCCCCACCCACACGGTACGGGTCATGTCCGAACAATAACCTCGGAGTATAACACCGAAATCGAGGACGACGAACCCGCGCGCGGGTATCGGCGAGGCCGTCGCACGTCCGTGCGGGAGCGCTGACCGCTTCCCGGCTGCGACGATCGTTTCAAACGACATTGCCTCCGCGCCGCGCTGCCGTGCTGCGTACTCCATCTCGGCAGCGACATCGGTTTCCTTTACGCCCGGACGAATCTGTTTTAGCGCAACCTCGAGCAGCGAAGCCCCCAGGTTCACCGAGTCGCGGATCAGCGCGATCTCGTCCGCCTCCTTTACCTGGCGCAGTTTCTCGACCATGCCGCCCGCCTCGCGAAGCCCGGAACCGGCTCCCATCGTGCGTTTCAGGGCAGAGCGCGCCGCCAGCGTGGTGTGCTGCGCCTCCACTCCGAGCCCACGCATGCCACGCTCTCCCGCCCACTTTGCCGCGGCGCTCAGAGGACTGCCTTTGGCGATGACGATCCGGGCGCCCTGCACCTCATCGCGCGCCTGCGCCGTATAGCGGCCGTCGGTGATAAACACCGGCTTCCCCCGGTGCATCACCAGGGCGCCAGAGCTGCCGGTAAATCCGCAGAGGTAGCGCAGGTTGGGCAGGTGCGTCACCAGGAGCGCGTCGAGACGGCCCAGATGGTCGCGTAGCGCCTGCTGGCGGCGAGCGTAGTCCATGGCAAAGAGACTAAATGAAGAATGAAGAAGTGAGAATGAAGAATGGAAGAGCGGCCGCGCTACCGCCGTCCTTGGTTTTTATTTTTCATTCTTCATTCTCCATTCTTAATTCTTCATTCCAACAGAAAGCCCCCGCTCCTTGCGCGGGGGCCCGGCTAAGTGGATGGTTGGCCGCTTAGTTTAGACGATCTTCGGTGTGATGAAGAAGATCAGTTCCTGGGTCGAGGTCGTAACCGAGCGGTGCTTAAACAGATTACCCAGTATCGGAATGTCACCCAGCAACGGAACCTGGAACACGTTGACCGCGTTCTGCGTCTGGATTACACCGCCAATCATGATCGTCCCGCCGTCGTTCACCAGGACCTGCGTGGTTTCCTGTTGCGTGATGAGCGCCGGGTTGCCGCTCACCTGGTGGCCGAAGTCGGGCGTCGTATTCTCGACGTCGATGTTCATGAAGATGGTGTTCTCGGCCGTGATCTGCGGGGTGACCTCCAACCGCAGCGCCGCTTCAATGTACTGCGTGGTGGCCGGGCCGCTCAACTGCGAGGCGGTCACCACCGGGATGCGGATACCCTGTTTTACTTGCGCCTTGATATTGTTCTGCGTCACGACGCGCGGACGTGACAGGATCTTGAGCAGGCCCTTGCTTTCCGCCATCGTCAGGATAGCGTCCACGCGGTAGGCCGAGGTGGCGTTGGAGAAGGAGATGCCGCTCGTTGGCCCGACTGCGCCCAGGTTCGAGAACAGCGGGATCGCCTGGCCGGTCACGAAGTACAGCGGGTTCGGGACAGTCAACTGCAACGGAGACGTCCCCACTGCGCCGGCGCCGCCGACAGCCATCACGCTGTTGCCGGTTCCGAAGCCGAGTTGCACGCCGATGTCGCGCGCGAAGTTGCGAGTTGCGGCCACCACGCGGGCTTCGATTTCAACCTGTTGCGTCTTGCGGTCGAGCTCGCGCAGCAGGCGCTGGATGTCCGGAATCGTGCTCGGAATGTCGGTGAGGATCAGTGCGTTGGTGCGCGGGTCGGCAATCACGTCGCCGCGCGCCGAGAGAAATTTTTTCACGATCGGCACTACGTCGGCCGCGTGAGCGTAGCTGAGAAAGTGCGTGTACTGGGTCTTATCGACCGACAGCGCCTGCGCTTCCTGCTGGGCGCGCCGGCCTTCCGCTTCAGCGCGGAAGGTATCGCGGGTCGCGATGCGCAGGACGTTGCCCTCGAGCCGCTTGTCGAGGCCGTTGTTCTGGAGGACGATGTCGAGCGCCTGGTCCCACGGCACGTCGTCGAGCACCAAGGTCAGCGTGCCCTTCACGTTGGGATCGAGAATGAGGTTGAGCCCGCTGATCTCGTGGATCAGGCGGAAGAAGTCCTTCAGGTCAACGTCCTTCAGGTTCACCGAGATGGGCTCGCCGGTGTAGTGGCCCGCCCCTCCCATCGGCGGCAAAGGACGCTGCGCCTGCTGCTGTTCGGCGGCCAGATTGGCAGCCACCGGTTGCGCCAGCGTCGCACTTGTCGGCGGGGCCAGGATGGCATCCGGGTTCCCCTGCGTGGTGGCGCGCATGATGTTGGCCGCCGCTACCGCCACCGTTTTGGGTTCCATTGCCGGCCGCTCCGGCGCGGGCGACTTCGCCTTAGAGGACGGCTCCTGAACGAAGAAGTCCTGCGCCGCTACCTGCTTCTTGGACGCGGCCGCGAGTTCCTTCTGTGCGACTGGCGGCGCCGTTTGCGCCACTGTCGAGCGCAGGCGCAGCGAAAAATTGTTCCCCGCCATTACGACCACGTAATCCTGCGGCGACGCCAGATCCACTACCACGCGCGTGACCGGCGGATTCACCTGGTAACGTCCCATGCGCACGGCCTTGATCTCAGGTCCATTCACCAGGATCGGACGCTGCGTGCCGACCGGCACTGCGTTCGGAATATCGAGGACCAGGCGGTCGGGCGAGGTTAGTTTCATGACCTTGGGCGTGACCGGCGCGCTGGCGCTGATCTCGACTTCCATCCCGCCCTTGCCGCGCAGCACGGCCACGTGCTTCACCTGCACCGTACGTCCCGACGCGGCGTGTGCCTCAGGCTCGGCGGCTTGCACTGCAGCCGGCGCCGGCTTTTCGACGGCCGGCTTTTCGACGGCGGAGGGAGCGGTCTTAGCGCTCTCGTTCTCCGACACGCGAACCTCCAGCCCGCCGGTCACCGGCGTGACGTTCACCACGGCGCCTGGAGTCAGCGTGAGTTCCACGCGTGCGACCTCGGACCCGTTCGCTCCCGCGTAGGCGAGGATGCGATAGGACACGACGCCAGGCTTGTTCACGGCCTGTGCCATGTCTTTGAGCTTGCCGGCGGTAACGCCCGCGAGGTCGACCAACAACAGGTTGTCGACGGGTCGGTACTCGGTGTGGGTGAAGGCGCCGTTCGCGTGAAGAAGAACGGTGGTCGCGTGGCCCTGACCGGTTACGTTAACGTTGGTGAGCTGCGGATTGGCAGCCAGCGCCATCGCGCCCGCGAACAGCGTCAGGAAAATTACACCCAGCAATTGCTTCAGCCTCATCTCGTGTCTCCCCACGCGCAGGGTCAAACGACGCCTGTGAGCGTGTGCGGTACGATCGCCGCGTCAAGGTTAGCCGCCTTCGCGTCCCAATGCCGCATCGATTGCGACTCGGAACCACGAGGGGTACTGCTCCGAAGGGTTCGGCCGACTTCTGAAACTGCGTACTGCCGGTACAACTTTTCTTGCGCCCCGCGAATTCGAGCTGCGGGGGTCGTGCCAAAACTTCGCCGGGTACTACACCGGCGGCGCGGAAACGCGCTTCACGATTTCGCGCGTGCTCTGTTTGCCGGTGCGGTCCATCACGTTCTCGCGGAACATCACCGAGTCGGCGGTGATCTTCACCACGTAGCCGTTAAAGACGGAATCGCTCTCGCGCAGGAAGTAGGTAACCTTGCGGGTCGAGCTCTCGACCACCGCAATCGGCCCTGACTGGGCGCGCACGATGCCGCGCAACTGGATGGTATCGATCGCCAGGCACTTCTTGCCGACCGTGCAATTCGGGCCGCCGGCCGGGCCGCCCTCGCGGACCGGGCTGATGAACGGATCGCGCTTGCCGTGCGCCTGCGCCTTGGCCGGCGCGGCCGGGGCCGGCGCCGCCTTGGCGATGGGCGCCTTCACGCTGTCGGGTGCGACCTTCTGGCTCGGCGGGGCCGTTTGCGCGACTGCCGCTAATCCAAAGATCAGGCAAAAGAAAACAAGTATCCGTGCCTTCATTGAGTCCTCTACTTCTTCGCCGGAGCGGCAGCAGGAGCCGCCGCCGGCTGAGGTTCATGGCTGAAAAACGTGGTCGTCTGGCAGCTCACCACGACGCTTTCCGTTGCCGACCACTGGTACGTCTTGCGCACGCCGGCTTCGCCGGACTTCTTCACGCTCGCCATCCGCAGGTTCGAAACGTTGACGATGCGATCCAGGTGCGCGATGTTTTCGAAGAAGCGGAGCACCGAGTAATAGGGGCCATCGATGTCGATGTCCCACGGGACCTCGGTAAAGAACTCCTTGGAGGTCGTCGGCTTCGCTTCGTAGCGTCGGATCTCGATTCCCGCTTTGCGCGCTTCCGCCTGCATCATCTCCATGAACTGCGGCACTTCCTTCTCGTCGGGCACGATGCGCTTCATCTGCTCCAGCTGGTCTTTCAGCGTAGCGATGCTGCGCTCCATGTCCGCCTTTTTGTCCGCGTAAGGCCGCAGGGCGGCGTTCTCCTCCTCCTTGGCCTTCAGCGTCGCGCGTGTTTCGCGGTTGTGCTTGTCCATGTCCTGGTAGACGAACCAGTACAGGGCGCCCGTGATGACTACCAGGAGGCCGATGACCACGGCCAACTGAACCTTGCCCGGCAATTCCGTGAACTTCGCCATATGCGCCGCCCTAGCTCTTCTGAATGTTGCGCTCGCAGACGAGCATGAAGGAGAAGGCCGACATGTCCTTCACCGCCTCGTCCTGGAACGTAGTTTTGATTTCGACGTTTTTGAAGTAGCCCGACGCCTTCAAGTTCCGCATCAGATTGGCCACCGCATCCACGCTCAGGGCCACTCCGTCGAGCGTGATGTTGTTACCGTCCTCGCGCATCGAGTTGAGCCACACGGCGTCGGTCCGGTTGACCGTGTCGCCGATCATGCTCAGCAGCATCGCCGGACCCTTCTGGTTTTCCTGGAGCTGGTGGATCACGTTCACCCGCCGCTCGTATAGGTCCTTCTGCTTCTCCAGTTCGAGGTACTTGGCCTTGATGTCGGACAGCCGCAGGTTCTCGCGCTTGGCCTCGTCAATCTGCCCTTGCATCTTGATGGCATCCTTTTGCAGCGAGTTGTAGTAGTACCAGTTGCCGCCGGCGCCGATGGCCAGCAGGACGAGCAGCACGATCAGCATGTTCGGCGCGCCGCCGCCCACTCCGGAAAGCGATCCGGACGCACGTCTGCCTCTCTTCGCTTTGGGAACGCCCAGCAGGTTTATGCGGATCATAGGTCTTCAAAACTCCTTAGGGCCAACCCCACGGCTACCGCGAGTTGTCCAGCATTGTTCCCGATCAATTCCGCCATCGGGCCGCCTTCGGCGTACCCAATGCGCGCGAACGGGTTCAGCACCTCTACCGGGAGCGAAAACTCCTGGCGCAATGCCTCGATCAATCCCGACACCTTCGACGAACCGCCCGCCAGGTAGATCCGTTCGATATGCTCGCCGGCCGCCGTGGCCCGGAAGAAGTCGAACGTCTTCTGGATCTCCAGCACGATGATTTCGGTCACTTGCTGGAGGATCGGGACTTTGGCGTCTTCGCTGACCGTGCCCACCTTCTGGCCGAGTTTCAGGGCCTCGGCATCGTCGAAGCTGAGGTCGAGCTCTTTTTGCAGCGAATCCGTGTATTGGTGGCCACCGACGCTGACGTCGCGCGTAAACAGCGGCGTCGAGCCTTTTACGATGTTGATGTTCATTACGCTGGCGCCCAGGTTGAGCAGGGCCACGGTCGCCCCCGGCGCCGGCTCGTAGTTGTATTCGTAACAGTTCTGCAGCGCGAAGGCGTCGATGTCAACCACGGAGGGCGCCTTGCCCGCCATGTTCAGGACGTTGGTGTAGTTCAGTATCTTGTCCTTCTTCACCGCCACCAGCAGCACGTCCATCTGCGGACCGGTGAGGTCCTCCGACAGGATCTGGTAGTCGATGTTCACCACGTCGATGTCGAATGGAATGTGCTGCGCGGCTTCCGTCTTGATGCTGTCGGCGAGCTGCTCGTCGGTCATCGTCTGCACCGAAATGCGCTTCACAATGACCGAGTGCCCGCTCACGCTGGTCGCCACGTTCTTGGTCTTGATGGCGGAATCCGTGAACAGCTTGGTAATGGCCGTGGAGACGCTGGGCGAATCCATAATCATGGAATCCACCACCACGTCCGACGACAGTGGCTCCACCCCCAGGTGGGCCAGCTCGATCCCGGTCCGCGTGCGCTTCAGCTCGACGGCCTTAATGCAACTGGACCCGATATCGAGCCCGACGATTGTTTTGCTTCCACCAAACATGCTTCGCCCCTATCGCCCGCCCGCGACATGCGCGGCTTTGGGCCTCTTCTTGTCCCGGCTTTCCCGCATCGTGGTTTTGTCTTCCATCCACTGGTCGAGCTTGGACTTCTTGAATCGCCAGCGGTTCCCCAGCTTGAAGGCGGGAATCTTCTCCTCGTACACGTATTTGTAGAGCGTGTCGGGACTCACGCCCAGATACTGCGAGGCCTGGCGAATATTCATTACTTCACGCGACTCGGCCATATAACTCGCTAGCCCTTTCCACGGAGGTAAAACGCCGCCCGCACTTTCCTCGCGGTGAGTCGAGTCTTGATACCCCGGGGGTCAAGTTCTGACTGACCTGATTCCCTTGCCCGGGAATCCTGCTGCTAAAAACGCGTGCCAAAGAGAAATTTTCTCTGCTGTCTCGGGGGGAAACCTTGAGCGCAGGAGTTTATAGCACTGTTACTACCGGGCTGGTCAAGCATTACTTTGGGTTTTGTCTGTAATTACCGGGTTTTCTTGGATGTACGCCAAGTATTATCGGACGTCACGATCCGACAGGTTGCGTGTTTTCCACAGGGCTACCACAATGGGCAGTGGTGTTTATGCAAACGGTTCGAAAAAATGCAGGGTCCGTTCCCTAAAGTTGCTGCACCTTCGGATTGGGCCTCTTTCGGGTGCCCCACCCTGACTGATTTTGGAAGTGTGGGCACACATGCGCCTTCGGGTTCCATGCACATCCGTCGGCGCCGGCATCGCGCTGCCGTGATTCACCACCAAATGGGAAGAAGGAACAGTGCAGCGCCCGGATGAGTGTGACAAAGCGGGCCGGCCCGTCCTTTCCGTGAAAACAAATCTTGAAGTCGGTTGCCCCACCCTTACCGCCCGTTCTTGGCGGAGGGTGGGGGTTCTCTCAATCAAAAATCGAAATCAAAAATCTCATGTCGGTTGCCCCACCCTTCCGCCCGGGTTTGGCGGAGCGTGGGGGTTCTCTCAATCAAGAATCGAAATCAAAAATGTCATGTCGGTTGCCCCATCCTTCCGCCCGTTCTTGGCGGAGGGTGGAGGTTCTCTCAATCAAGAATCGAAATCAAAAATGTCATGTCGGTTGCCCCATCCTTCCGCCCGGGTTTGGCGGAGGATGGGGGTTCTCTCAATCAAAAATCGAAATCAAAAATCTCATGTCGGTTGCCCAACTTTTCCGCCCGGGTTTGGCGGAGGGTGGAGGTTCTCTCAATCAAGAATCGAAATCAAAAATGTCATGTCGGTTGCCCCATCCTTCCGCCCGTTCTTGGCGGAGGGTGGGGGTTCTCTCAATCAAAAATCGAAAGTCAAAAATGTCATGTCGGTTGCCCCACCCTTCCGCCCGTTCTTGGCGGAGGGTGGGGGTTCTCTCAATCAAAAATCGAAAATCAAGAATGTCATGTCGGTTGCCCCATCCTTCCGCCCGGTGAGCGGGGTCCCCGGCACGCGCCGGTTTTGCGCGTGTTGGGGTGCTTGGGCGGAGGATGGGGGGTTCTCAAGCACCATCAGAAATATTCACCACGTCACAGATAACGCGCGCGTGATGTTGTACCCTCTCCGCGTCATGCCCTGGGGTTTGAAGCGATTTCACGGCGCGCACTGTCTCCACTTCATCACCTTCAGTTGCTATCGTCGTCAGCCCGAACTCGGCAAGCCACGTTCCCGCGACATCTTCGAAGCGGATCTGGAACGGGTGCGCCGCTGGTATGGCATGTACTTTTACGGCTACGTCGTGATGCCTGAACACGTGCATCTGCTGGTCAGCGAACCGGAGCGCGCGCCTCTCTCGGTTGCCATCCAGATGCTGAAGCAGGTGGTATCGCGGAAGCTGCACCGCCCGGGCCAGCGCCGCTTCTGGCAGGTTCGTTACTACGACGTGGGGGCTGGCCCATCCTTTCCGTGAATGAACCCAAACTGATGGTTGCCCCACCCTTCCGCCCGGGTTTGGCGGAGGGTGGGGGTGTTCCTGACGACCGAAAACTGACGACTGGAGACTCGAATCAGAAATTCCCCATCACACTCACACGTGCTCTACCTCACTGACAGCGCCTTTCGCAATCTTCTAAACTCTCATCGTGACATCGAGGGAGTAGTGTCCCTCATGCCCGCTTCTCCCCATGTCGGCCCGTAACGCCTTTCCGGCGGCGATTTTGCAAGCAACTCCTTTGAACCCGGGGATTTGCCCGCAAAATCTCAAGGGGGCACCCCCACCCGTTACCTTTCTCGACAACTTTTCATGTGATTTCTTCGCCAAAAAAGCCCGGGTTACCTGGGCTTATTTCGTTGATTCCATTGAGTCGTCAAAAAAACTAGCGATTAATACACTGCTTGCACATAACGGCCCGGTTACTAGCGAAGTCTCGCTGGCAAGCAAAAGCCCGACCGTTTCCAGTCGGGCCTTGAGCCTTACGCCTTATGCCTTGCGCCTTCTACATATCGAACTGCTCCGGATGGAGCGACGCGTCCGACTTGACGATGATCGTCTTGCCGGTCAGTTCCTCGAGATCGTTCAGCCAGCGCGCATTGTTGCCCTTGAGCGCTTTCGCCACTTCGGGGTTCACGCGCAGCATGATCTCGTGGCCTTCCAGGTGGCGGCGCATCTTCTTCATCTCGACATAGATTTCGTTGCAGACCGTCTCCACCGACTTCACCAGGCCGGTGCCGGTACAGATCGGGCAGGGTTGGCCCAGGGTGCGCTCCAGCGAGTGCTTGACGCGCTTGCGGGTGATCGCCACCAGTCCGAAATCGTTGAACTGGAGGACCTTCGACGGAGCGCGATCGCCCTTGAGCGCTTCTTCCAGCGCCAGCATGACCTTCTGCCGGTTCCTGCGTTCGTCCATGTCGATGAAGTCGATCACGATGATGCCGCCCAGGTCGCGCAGGCGGATCTGGCGGACAATCTCGTTGATCGCATCCACGTTGGTCTTGACGATGGTGTCTTCCAGGCGCGTGGTCTTGCCGACATACTTGCCGGTATTGACGTCGATGGCGACCAGCGCCTCGGTCTGGTTGATCACGATGTAGCCGCCGCTCTTGAGCCACACCTTGGACTTGAGCGCCTTGTTGATCTCGTCCTGGATTCCGAACTGCTCGAAAAGCGGCGTTTCCTTGGTGTAAAGGCGGACGCGCCGCACCAGGTTGGGCTGGAAGCGGTTGACAAAGCGCAAAATGCGCTCGTACTCGGCTTCGTTGTCCACCCAGACGTGACTGAAATCCTCGTTGAGCAGGTCGCGCAACAGGCGCTCGACCAGGTTGAGGTCGTGATAGATCAGCGCCGGCGACTTGGAAGTATCGGCGCGGGTCTTGATCTCGTTCCACAATCCCTTGAGGAAGCGGATGTCCTGGCGCAGGTCTTCTTCGCTGACGTTCTCGGCGGCGGTGCGCACGATGAAGCCACCGTGCCCGTCCCGTTCGGCGGAGACGATCCGCTTCAGGCGCTGGCGCTCTTCGTCGCTGGCGATCTTGCGCGACACGCCGATGTGGTTGACGGTGGGCATAAACACCATGAATCGGCCGGGCAGCGCGATGTGGCTGGTGATGCGGGCGCCCTTCTTGCCAATCGGCTCCTTGGCGATCTGCACCAGGATTTCCTGGCCCTCCTTGAGGATGTCGCCGATCTGCACCTGCTGGCGCTGCATGGAAACGCGCTGGTGAGTGCGGCGTCCGCCACGGCGTCCACGCTGGCGGTCGAATCCGGGGCCCGGCGCCGGACGCTGGGTACCCTGCTGGAAGCCGGCGGTGCCGCTCGGTCCGCGCAGCTCGGCGCTGGTTCCCTCGCCTTCCTCGCCCTCTTCCGCTTCCTCGGCATCGTCGTAGCCGTTGCCGTTTTCGTCGGCTTCGTAGCCTTCGAGCGCTTCCTCCTGATCGGTCTCCTTGACGGCTTCGGTCAGCATTTCGCCAACCGGTTCGCCGTTCACCGAGGCGGCCAACGGCTCCAGTGTTTCCTCTTCCAGTTCTTCGAAATCGGCGACATCGTCGTGTTCCCCGAAAGTCGGCAGGTCGGCTTCCTCTTCCTCGATCAATTCCTCTTCAATGGAGCCGTGCGGGGTGGCACTAAAACCCGGTACGTGCCGGCGCTGGTGCGTGGCTTCCTGCGGCTCGTGCGTCGCAGAGGCCGATTCCGCTATCGTGTCGGACTCGGCGGAGGCATGGACGTCATGCGTTTCCGTGAGCGGTTCCTCGGCAGCGGGCTGCGCATCCTCGGTAGGGACCTCGGCGCGCGTCGCCTCCACGCCGCCAAACACGGTGGCGATGTTCATCTGGTCGAGGCGCACCTGTTCGTTCGGCTGCTCCGGCTCGTGATAGGGCTGGTAGCGCGTTTCCCGAAAAGCGTGCGTGTCTTCCAGTTTTTCCGCTACCGGTTGCGCAGCCTCGGTGATCGGTGTCTCGATGACGGAGGGCTCGTGCGCAACGTGCTGCTGCTCGAAGCGGTCGGCAGGGGCCGCGAAATGATCAGCCTCACCTGCCTGCGGCGACGCTTCCGGCTCGGCGTCTGGCGGCGTTGAGACCTGCGCCTCGTGCTTGACCTCATCGTGCGCGCTGGCCGGCTGAACCGCAGGCGGCGGCGCTGAATGGGCGAACCGCTGATACTTGGAGATCGACTCGCCCGGCAAAAGGATCGGCTGGTAGCCCGGCGGCGGACCATAGGAGTCGCGGTCCGGACGCTGCGGCCGCGGTTCGCGGGGCTGCTCGCGAGGCTGCTCGTGCGATTCGCGCGGCGCTTCTTCCGTGCGGGTGACCTTGTCGTCGGAGAACGGACGGCCGCGGCGTCCACGGCGGCCGCGACGTCCGCGCCATCCACCGCGATCTTCGCGATCGCCGGGAGCTGGCTGCGCAGGACGCGGTTCAGCCGCAGCTTCGGGCTTCCGCTGTTCCTCGTCGAAGCCCTCCGGGCCCTCGAATACGGTAGGCGGGCCGGCGGGCGGCGATGGCTGGTGGTTATGCGTGAAGTAGGCTTCCGGTTCGACGGGCGCGGCTTCCACCCGCTCCTGGCGCTCCGGCCGGGAGGGACGGTCCGGACGTTCCTGGCGCTCCGGACGATCGAACGAGCGCGGCTCACGCGGCGGCGGCGGCACGCGAATCGCTTCGACCTGCTCGTCCTCGTCCTCTAATTCGAGAAAGTCGGATACGTAAAGAAACGCGTCCCGCTCCAGGCCGACGTCGACAAAAGCCGACTGCATACCCGGCAGTACGCGTGTGACCCGGCCCTGGTAAATCGAGCCGGCGAGTGTGTATTCATTCTCGCGTTCGAAATAGATCTCGGCGAGTAAGTCGTCTTCGTTGACTGCCACCTTGGTTTCATGGGGCGTCAAGGAAACGAACATTTCTTTCGACATGCTTGCTCCGGTCCAGGTGTGGTTCACACACCCGTAATCACCGGGCGAACAAATGAGGGTCGAACCCAGGAAGGTGAACAGCGGAGTGCACACCCACACCCCGTCGCGCGCAAAAACGGCGTGCGCCCGGGACCCCGCCAGCGCGCGAACGGAAATCTCCGTCTCGCTTCCGGCTTAACGCGATACTGGTTGGTATCCGTTGGTGTTGCTGTGGATGTCTATGCACTTGCTGTGTGGCACCTGCAACCCGGACGATGCTGCGTTCCGGGTTCTTCACGGGGTGTGACCGCTCTCTCCAGGTTCACCCTGAAGGGGGCCGTTACCCGCCCCGCGATGTTGTAGCACCCGGCTGGAACTCCCGCTGCGCGTCTTCGCTGCAGAAGAGGCGTTCCGCGCCTGGTGCCTGCTGGATCCTGTTCCGGTCCCTCAATGTTGACCGGCGCCTGCCCCCGTATCGTGGGGGCCATCGTTCTTGAAAACCGCTCGCGCCGTTTCTTCCTCCGTGTACTGCGGCGCGGCACAACTATCAATTCGGGTGTCCGCTAGTTGACGAACCGGCGCATGCGGATATTCATCACCAATCCCAGCGCCAGGAACGTGAACAGCACGGACGAGCCGCCATAACTCATCAGCGGCAAGGGGATACCTGTGACCGGCATAAAACCGACCACCATGCCGACGTTGACCAGGATGTGGAACGTCAAAACGGCCACCACACCCATCACGACAAACGTGCCGGCTCTGTCCGGCGCCGTCTGTGCGTTATGGACCAAACGCATCAGCACTGCAAAGTATAGCAGCAAGACAGCGATCGCCCCGAGGAATCCATGTTCCTCGGCAAAGGCGGCAAAGATGAAGTCGGTTTGAGGGACCGGGAGGAAAGACCCCTGAATCTGGCTTCCCTGCAACATTCCCTTCCCCCAAAGGCCACCCGAGCCGACCGCAATCAGCGACTGGATCACCTGGTACCCGGAGCCGTGGTAGTCCTCTTCCGGCGCGGTAAAGCTGGTCAGGCGCTCGCGCTGGTATGGCTTCATGAAGTGATAAGCGACCGGCAGCATCACCGCGCCCAGGAGCATGATGGCGACCGCGTGCTTCCATTTGAGACCGCCCAGAAACAAGCCCATGGCGGCGATCGGAACGTAGGTCAAAGACGTGCCCAGGTCCGGCTGTTTGAGGACCATCAGCATGGGGATTCCTACCAGCGCCCCGATCTTGAAAACGTCGCTCAGTTCGCACTCGCCCCGCCGGTCCTCCGCCCAATACTTGGCGACGGCAAGGATCAGGATGAGCTTGACCCACTCCGACGGCTGGAAGTGCATGCCGGCGCCAATCCTGATCCAGCGGCGCGCGCCCAGGTACTTCTGCCCGAACACCAGCACCGCCACCAGCGCGAGGAGGGCGGCGATATACATCCAGGGGACAGCGTCGATCAACACGTGATAGTTGATCCGGCTGACCACGAGCATGGCCACGAGGCCGCCCAGGATCCAGTACACCTGGCGGACGTGCGATCCGGCAAACTTGGTGCCAAAGGTGGCGGAATAGATTTCGATGACGCCGGCAGCGCAGATGGCCATGACAAACAGCATCAGCAGCCAGTCGAAGTCGCGGAATGAGATGTAGCGTTTCAAATCAGTTGCCAGTTGTCAGTTGTCAGTGCACGGCCGCTGCTATCGGGGCGCTCAGCTTCACTTTGAATCTTCCTGCCTGCAGACGCTCGCCGTCGCCGTCGGGATCAGGATCGCCCCAGAAGCCCGCCATCTCGAACTCAGTTGGCAGTTGCCGGTTGCCAGTTGCCAGTTGGCGCCGGTGCGAATGAAGCGACCTATCAACAGCAGACTTGAATTTCGTCGCAATCTCTGCGCGCTCGGAGGCCGGGACTAATCCCGTATCCGATTGCATCACGGCCAGCACGGCAGCCGATGCTGCGGGCAAGTTCTCCAATCCCGGCGCGGTCGCCGCGCGATACAACGTCTGGTCCTTGGTCTTGGCTCGTTGTTTATCGACGAAGGCCTTGACCACCTGGGCGGCGATGCGGGCGGCAAATTGTCCGTGCTCGCCGCCTTCAAACAAAACGCAGACCACCAGGTCGGGATCGCGCCGCGGCGTGGCGCCCACAAACCACGCGTTGTCGTTCATGGACTTGCTGAACCCGAGCTTCCGTGCCAGATCATTGCTCATGGTCTGGGCGCTGCCGGTTTTGCCGGCGAAGTCGATGCCGTCGAGATGGGCGCTGTTCGCCGTACCCTGCGGCGTCGGCACCAGCGCCATCGCGTCGGTAATGGTGTCCCAGTTTTCCTTGCCAATGTCGAACTTGGTTTCATTCACCAGCATCGACGCCTGCTGCAAGCCATACCGGGAAAGCTCTTCCGGAAAGGCGACATGCGGCTTTTCCAGGACGCCACCCATCATGATTCCCGAGATCGCGCGCATGAGCTGAATTGGGGTCACGGCGACGGCGCCCTGGCCGATACCGACGGAGATCACTTCGCCCGCGTACCATTTTTGCTTCTGGGTACGGATTTTCCACTCTTCCGAAGGCATCACGCCGCTCATTTCGTGCGGCAGATCGACGCCGGTGCGCTGGCCGATGCCGAGCATGGTCGCATACTGCGCGATCTTGCCGATGCCCAGCCGTTCGGCGAGCGTGTAAAAGAAAACGTCGCACGACTGGTAAATGGCCATCGAGGCGCCCACAATGCCATGGGTGCGGTGTTCGGCGGCCACCCAACATTTGTAATAGCGCCCAAAGAAGGTTCCCCCGCCCTGGCAGTTCACGTGCATGTTCTGGGAGATGCCCTCCTGCAAGCCGGCGAACGACATGATGATCTTGAAGGCCGAGCCCGGCGCCAGTTGCGCCTGGATTGCCTTGTTCATCAGCGGGTGGCCCTCGTCGTTGACCAGGCGGCTCCATTCGTCGCGCTTGATGCGCACCGCGAAGGCGTTGGGATCGAATGCCGGGCGGCTGACCAGCGCGAGGATTTCGCCGTTCTTCGGATTCATGGCGATGATCGCGCCCGTCTTGTCGGCCATGGCGGTCTCGGCGGCGATTTGAAGATCCAGATCGACGGTCAGTTTGAGCTGCTTGCCGGCAATCGCCGGCGTCTCGTCGAGGCGGCCGACTTCCTTACCGCGGCTATTCACCAGCGCGCGCCGCGAACCGTTCTTCCCCATCAGGATGCTGTTGTAAGTAAACTCCACGCCGTCTTTGCCGACGATATCGCCTGGCTGATAGAGATCCCACTCCGGGTGGTTCAGCATTTCGTCGCTGACCTCGCCCACGTATCCGATCAGGTGCGCCATGAAGCCGTTGCGCGGATAGAGGCGGCGGTGCGCCATGATCGTGTCCAGCTCGGGTAGCTCGTTGCGATGAGCCTCAATGAACGAAGCTTCGTCAGGCGTGATGTCGTCCTTGAGGAAGATCGGCTGGTACTGGGGCGCGCTGGCAAACTTCTTGATGCGGTCGCTGACCTCGGCGGGGTCCATGTGCAGGCCTTCGGCAATGGCGGCGACGTCCTTCTGCAGGTCGCGGGGCTGGTCGCGCAACAGCAGGGCGGAGAACGACGGATAGTTGTCGACGAGGATGCGGCCCTCGCGATCAAGAATTTTGCCGCGCGGGGCGAGGATGGGAACGTTGCGAATGCGATTCTTTTCCGCGAGCTGCGAGTAATAGTCGGTGCCCACTACCTGGAGGCGCCACAAGCCGAAAGCGAGAACCAGGAATACGCCGAGGATGCCGTACTGGACAGCGGTAAGCCGAATCTGCGGAACTTTTTCTTCGCGCCCGAAAGTCATAAAGCCCTGAGCATCTGCTTACGATGAGATGCCGCGCCACCGCTGGAATTGGGGTCCTGAACGAATTCAGTATAGCTGTTTGCAGACAGGCCGGAGGCCACTCGAAGGCGTATATTTTGCCTGCGAAAGATCAAGAAGTTCGCCGCATTGGAACCACGAGAATCAGAAATGACATCACGTCCGCTGCCGGAACTTGTCCAGAACCGCGAACAACAGCACCGCCAGCAGCGCGTTGGCGACGGCTGCGATTAACTCGTGGCCCCACCGCCAAGTGAGTGACTGGATGGCCAGTCCGCGAGCGACTGCGAAATAAATCAACTGGTGCACGATATAGAAGGCAAAACCCATCAGCAGGCGCGAACCGGGATTGTCCACGTCAATGCGCAGACCGAGCGACGAGGCCGCGTATCCGACCACGGTTTTAGCCATACCGTAAAGCCCGAGAGGACGGTGCGTGAGGCTGTCCTGAATCAAGCCGATGATGCAGCCGGTCAGCATGCCGGTGACCGGCTTACGGCGGGACACGGCAAAGTAGATCGTCACCAGCAAGGGCAGGTCGAAGAGGTCGAAGAAGGGCAGGCGCAGAGGCAGGTAGGCTTGCAGCAGCAGCGCCATCAGCGGGACCAGGATGGCGGTGATCCAACTGAAGCGGTACACCTCGAATTGTTCGCGCGACGAATAAGAGGCGGCCACTAGCGTGGGGGTTCCTTCGCCGGATTCTCTGGGGGGCCGGTATTCAACTTGGGTTTCTCGGGAGTCGCCGGATTCACCGCAGGCTTGCTTCCCGGCGTGGCGGGAGCGGCGGCCTTCGACTCAGCCGGGTTACCTTCCGCCGGTGCGTTGAAACCAGCCGCGTTCTGTTGCACCGCTTTCTTCGCCGCTCTCTCGCGGACCGCCAGCTCAGCCATGGTGGGAGGCGGAGCGCTCTTCTCGCCCGGCTTGGGCGGTTCGACGGTGGGTAATCGTTGCGCAAGAATGTCGATGGCGCGGATCGGACCCGCTGCCGCCTCGTTCGCATCCGGCGCCTTCTCGACAATCTTCGTGATGACCAGCACTTCCTCGAGCCGGTCCAGCCGCGCCGCCGGCTTTACGCGAATGTTGAGGAACGATTCCTGGCCGGAAAGAACCTTGGCCACCGTTCCCACCGGCAGGCCCTTGGGAAAAACGCGGTCGCCGCCGCTGGTCAGCACCACGTCGCCGGGCTCAATCCTCTCGTCGGCCATGATGTTGCTGACATACGTTTCGCCCGTTCCCTTCTGGTCGCCCTTCAGGATTCCCTGCAGGCGCGATTTTTCCAAAATCACGCCCGCCCCGCTCGTGGGATCGTTGATCTCCAGCACCAGTGACGAGCTTGGGAACACGGAGTACACCTTGCCGACAATCCCGTCCGCCGTGATCACCGGCATGTCGCGCTTGATGCCGTCGCGCGATCCCTTGTCGATGTAGATGCCGCGCGTAAATTCGCTGCCGGTACTGCTGATCACCTGCGCCGCCATGGTCTCGGAGATGTATTGCTCCTTGAAGCCGAGCAGCGACTGCAAGCGCCACGCCTGGTTGGCATCCTGCGTCAGCCGCACTTGTTCGAGCCGCAAGCGCTGGATTTCGTCGCGCAACTGGTCGTTCTGCCGGCGCACATTGCGCAGATAAACGTAGTTGTGCCAGCCATTGGCGACCCCATCGACGGAGTGTACGAAGCCCTTTTCGAACGGGGTGATGGCGGATACGGCCCACAGGCGGATCAGGCGGACGGATCCATGCTCGGTGGGCTTGCGCACCTGGTAGGCGAGGGCCATCAACTGGGCAACCAACACCAGTGCCAGGATGCTCAGGTTCCAATGGCGCTTGATGATGTTTTCCATGAAAACCAGTCGCTAGTTTCCAGTTGCTAGTTGGCAGTTATTCGATGATTAGCACGCATCGGCCGGTTCGCTGAACACAACTGCTCACTAACAACTGGCAACTGCCTTACTCGAGCGAGATCTTTCTCAGCAGTTTGAAGTCGCTGAGCATCCTGCCGGTGCCCAGCACCACGCTGCACAGCGGATCGTCGGCAATAGAGACCGGCAGCCCGGTTTCTTCACGGATGCGCTTGTCCAGGTTCTTGAGCAGCGCGCCGCCACCGGTGAGCACGATGCCGCGGTCGCTGATGTCGGCGCTCAACTCAGGAGGCGTGCGCTCCAGCGCTACGCGAATGGCATTCATAATCGTTGCCACGCACTCGCTCAGAGCCTCGCGAATTTCGCCATCATCCACGGTGATCGTCTTGGGCACGCCCTCAATCAGGTTGCGGCCCTTGATTTCCATGGTCAGCGGCTTGTCCAGCGGATAGGCGCTGCCGATCTCGATCTTGATCTGCTCCGCCGTACGTTCGCCGATCAGCAGGTTGTACTTCCGCTTCAGGTAGTTCATGACCGCTTCGTCCATCTGGTTGCCGGCCATGCGGACGGAGCGCGAATACACGATGCCGCTCAATGAGATGACGGCGATGTCGGTGGTACCGCCGCCGATGTCCACGATCATGTTGCCGCTGGGCTCGGTAATCGGCAGGCCGGCGCCGATGGCGGCCACCATCGCCTGCTCGACGAGGTGAACTTCACTGGCCTTGGCGCGGTACGCCGAATCCATGACGGCACGTTTTTCCACCTGCGTGATCTCGCTGGGAACGCCGATGACGATTCTCGGGTGGACCAGCATCTTGCGGTTGTGCGCCTTTTGAATGAAGTAGGTCAGCATTTTTTCGGTGACCTTGAAATCGGCGATGACGCCGTCCTTCATCGGCTTGATGGCGACGATATTGCCCGGAGTGCGGCCCAGCATTTCCTTGGCTTCCTTCCCCACCGCTTCCACGTCGCCGTTGTTTTTATTGATGGCTACGATCGAGGGCTCGTTGACCACGATGCCCCGACCCTTCGCGTAAACCAGCGTGTTCGCTGTTCCGAGATCGATGGCGAGGTCGCTGGAGAACATGCTGAACAGCGAACGCAGGTTATGAAAGCGCGATGTGGGATGAAAACCATTCGATGGCATACTTCTTCTCTCTTGCCTGTTCCTTGAATACTGGCCCTGGGAAGGGTTGGCCCCAGCCGACTGCCTCAATTCTAGTCGAAATCGGCCGGACTTGTCCGTGCACTAAAGTCGCGACACTCTCCGCAGGTGCGCGAGGCCGCACTTTCTGGGGTGTCCTGAACCCTTCCGACGTGTGGCGCACACCGGCGATGGGACTTTTCCGGGGGAAAACCGGGGAACTACTGGATCACGACCTTCTTCTGCATCGTCTTCACGCCGCCCTTCGAGTTCTGCGCCGTGATCGTGATCACGTTCTCGCCCGTCGGCAACGTGGGCGAGAACCACGAGAAGGTCCCATCCGGCTTGACCGACGGCACCTCGAAACCATTGACCATCACCCGCGCGCTGGGCTCGGTCTTGCCACGGACCTCGATTGTGTGTCCGTGTTGAACGAAAGGATCCAAGTCCAACTGCAAGGCCACGTTTTCCGTACCCTTGGCGATCATGGTGAAGCGGTTCTTCTCGCTCTCCACCGATTCCTTGCCCTTTTCGTCCACCGACTGCACCGTCCAGTAGTAGGCGCCCTCGGGCAGTGCCGAAGTCTTGATCTGCGGCACCGGCACCTTCTTGTCAAACACGGTTGACGAAAAATAAGGATTGCGGGAGATGCGCATCCGGTACGTCTGCGCATTGGTGACCGGCGTCCAGGAAAAATCGAGGGTGGCGTTGGTGCTCGGCGACACGAACACGGGAAGCATATTGGCAGGCGCAATCAGGGTCGGCGGCGCCAATTCCTTGGTCTTCTGAATTCCCGGCGTGTCCTGCTGGAAGCTGGCGCGCTCGTATTCAGTCAGCTTCGTGACCTCGGACCCTCGGGTCACGTCCACCGCGCCTTTCTTGGCCAGAATCTCGTGCTGGTCGGTGCGCGGATCGTTATGCACCATCGCCGTCGAATCAGGCGCCAACGCAGCGATGGCGCCGGCCAAAACGACCTGCGATTTCGAACCTTGCGTATAAGTTCCCGTGGAGAGGTCCACCGTACCAGTCGTCAACTCCACCGAAACATTCGTCTGCTGCGCCGTGTTCGTCGAGTTTTCCTCGATCACGATCAGCGAGTCCTGCTTGATGGTGTAGTAGGTGTGGTCCGGGAATACGACTTTGGCCAGACCTTCCGATCCGGTCTGGATGACGTCGCCCTTCTCCACGCGCGTCTGGTAGTCGGCGTTGACCCAGGTATTGCTGTTCGCTTTTTTCACGCGCACGGTGCCGTCAATTTGAGTGAAAGTCGCCTGGTCGCCGCCCTTCTTGTCGGCCGTTTGGTTGGCCTTGCCGAGCATCCCGCCGACGGCATCGCCGGCCTTCGACATCAGGTTCTTACTCTGCTCGGGAAACAGCAACGCCAGCACTATCGTCACGGCGATCACCACAGCCAGAATCGCCAGCAGAACGCTGCGGTAGGTCACCGTAGTCCAGGAAACCTCGAGACCTTGTTTTTGTTTCGGCGGCACGATGTATTCTGTCTTAAGGAGTTACGGGCCGAGAGTAGCACATGCGTCATGTACCGCAAATAGGTGAATGACTTGAGTATGCCGGTACATTGCACAGAATGGCGCACTTTAGGGTCAGGGGCTTTGGTCATGTCACCGGCCCAGGTGCCGTAGCTCACTTCCTGCCGGGCCAGCGCCCCATAGGATAATTTGATTCGGCCGAGGAACGACGCGCCTAGCAGCGTACAATCCTCCGCCGAGGAGGCACACAACATGGCTACCTCGACAGCAGGCCAGACAGCCACACCCACCCAAGGGTCCGCAAAACTCTACAAGAACTTTATCGACGGCGAGTGGGTCGAAGCCAGCACCGGCGAAACCTTCGAGAACATCAACCCGGCCGATACCCGCGAGGTCGTCGGCATCTTCCAGAAATCCGGCGCCGCCGACGTCGAAGCCGCCGTGGATGCCGCCCAGCGCGCCTTCGCCAAATGGCGGCTGGTACCCGCGCCCGCGCGCGCCGAGATGCTCTATACCGCGTCGCAAATTCTGGTCGAGCGCAAGGAGCAATGCGCCCGCGACATGACCCGCGAGATGGGCAAGGTCATCAAGGAAACGCGCGGCGACGTGCAGGAAGCCATCGACACCGGCTTCTACATGGCAGGCGAGGGCCGGCGCATGTTCGGCGTGACCGTGCCCTCGGAGTTACCGAATAAGTTCGCCATGGCGGTGCGGCAGCCGATCGGCGTCTGCGCCATGATTACGCCGTGGAATTTCCCCATGGCAATCCCGTCGTGGAAGCTGTTCCCGGCCCTCGTCGCCGGCAACTGCTGCCTGATTAAGCCGGCCCAGGACACGCCGCTGTCGGTCTTCAATTTCGTCCAGGCGTTGATTGATGCCGGGCTGCCCAAAGGCGTGGTGAACATCGTGACCGGCTTCGGCAGCAAGATCGGCGGGCCGCTCACCGAGCATCCGGAAATCCGTGCCGTCTCGCTGACCGGATCCACCGACATCGGCCGCATCGTCGGAACTTCGTGCGCCAAGAGCTTCAAGCGCTGCTCGCTGGAACTGGGCGGCAAGAACCCGATGATCGTGCTCGACGATGCCAACCTCGACCTCGCTCTCGAGGGTGCGCTCTGGGGCGCCTTCGGCACCACCGGACAGCGCTGCACTGCCACCAGCCGCATCATCGTCCAGAAGGGCGTTTACGGGCAATTCCTGGACATGCTGGTGTCGCGGGCGAAAAAGTTGAAAGTCGGCAACGGACTGGATGAGACCGTCGATATGGGTCCCGCGGTGAACAAGGCCCAGTTGGAAACCGATCTGAGCTACATCGAGATCGGAAAGAACGAGGGCGCGCGCCTGATGTGCGGCGGCAACCGTCTCGACCAGGGCGATTACAAGTACGGTTGGTTCCTGGAGCCGACCGTCTTTGCCGACGTCGATCCGAAGATGCGCATCTTCCAGGAGGAGATCTTCGGGCCGGTCGTGTCGGTCAGCGCGTGCGAAAACGTCGAGCAAGCCATTCAGATGGCGAACGACACCGTGTTTGGGCTCTCGTCGGCGATCTACACCAAGGATGTGAACCGGGCGTTCACCGCCATGCGCGACCTGTACGCCGGCATCACCTACATCAACGCACCGACCATCGGGGCGGAGGTCCACCTGCCCTTCGGCGGAACCAAGCAAACCGGCAACGGACATCGCGAGGGCGGCATCGGCGCGATTGACTTCTATACCGAGTGGAAATCGGTGTACGTGGATTACAGCGACCACCTGCAAAGAGCGCAGATCGATCGGCCGGAGTAAGAGTCAGCTTTCAGGTGTCAGGTATCAGGCCGTCAGGGTTTCTGGCGGCCTTTACTACGCCAGTATTATGTGTTACACTTCTGCCAAATGAGTAATACAATCACAGTTCGGCTGCCCGAGGACCTCGCGGAATGGCTTGCCGACGTGTCCCGCAAGACCGGTCTGCCAGTCGGCCGCATCGTGCGTGAGCACCTACAGCAAGCGAAGGAACAACAGTATGAGAAACCTTACATGAAACTCGCAGGCAAGATTAAGGGACTCCCGCGCGATCTCTCAACGCGGGAAGGCTTCGGCCCGCGGTGAAGGCCATTGCTGACACCGGCTTTATTTACGCTTTTGTTAGTTCGGACGATCTTCACCACGGATGGGCGATGCAGCTTGCCGATGAGTTGTCAGGACCGGCTTTGACATGCGAAGCCGTGTTGGCGGAGACCGCTTATCACTTGAGGTCAGTTAACGTTGTATTCGAACTTATTGAGGCCGAACTAATCCTTCCAGCCTTTGATCTGAACTCGAATCTCACGCACGTCCAGGAACTGGCCATGCGCTACGCCGACCGCAAACCTGACTTGGCCGATCTTTGTCTTGTTCGGATGAGCGAGTTGTTTCCGGATCGAATCGTTTTGACGACTGACGAGAAAGACTTCCGTATTTATCGTCGAAACAAGCGCGACGTCATCCCCTTGCTTTGCCCGCCCAAGTCTCGACGCTAGCTCAACTTGCGCTGCTTCGACCCGCCCCACTAGGATCGTAAGTTATCTCTACGCTGGCACCACCTGCATCAATGAACCGACCATCGGTGCTTTTCTCCCTTAGAAGCTTCCCTCATCCGCGCTCGGGCCGTACAGCGACGGCACGGGAATGTCGTTCAGCCGCAGGTACACGGTGAGTTGCGCGCGGTGATGAATGACGTGGTTCATCACGAACGAGCGCAGCACCACTACCTTGGGCATCGACATGATCTTTTGCCCGCCGCGCTCCAGGCTCCAGATGGTGCGCAACAGCTCATCGGTGACCGACTCCAGGCCTTGGCGGGCGTCGCTCACGTTCTTGTCAAAGTTTTCCAGCATTTCCTTCCGGTTCCTCGGTTGAGGTAACTGCAGTGGCTGGCCACCAACCGGGGCCATATCCAGCACGTCCTGTTTGAGGGTCACCACCGCCCACAGGGGAAGATTGGACACGTGGCCGGCGAGCCAGCCCATGGTTCCAGGCTTCGGATGCGGCTTGAAGTCCCACTTTTCGTCCGGGACACGCTCCAGCGTCCTGCGGGTGTTGGCCATCTCCTGGTCGAATTCCGGTAACAAGGATTGCGCGATTGCCATTGGGTCCTCCCGTTGATGAGGTGGAAGATGCAGGACGCGTCGAGAGGGTCACATTAAAGTTCGGTAGAAACGTATTCCGTATTCCGTATTTCGGCGATAGTGGCGGCTCGTTTCCGGAATACGGAATACGAGATACGGAATACGGATCCGTGCTCTCCGACACATCCAAAATGTCTGCCCGTGTGCGAAAATGTTGGGTTCCTGAAAGTTCTTTATGTCTGCCGGAATCAAAACCATGCCTCTTACCGAGTTCCACGCTATCGCCGCCGCCTCGCGTCTGGACGAAGTCCGTTACGCCATCCGCGATCTCGCCGTGTTGGCCGACGAAGTCGCCAAGAGCGGCAAGAAGATCCTGCCGCTCAACATTGGCGACCCGCTCAAGTTCGACTTCGCCACGCCGCCGCACATGATCGAGGCCACGCTCAAGGCCATGCGCGATGGACATAACGGCTACGCCGCATCGATGGGCGTTCCCGAAGCCATTACGGCGATTGCCGGCGAAGCCGAGCGCAACGGCATCAAGAACGTGCAGAGCATCTTCGTCACCGCCGGCGTCAGTGAAGCGGTGGAGCTTTGCCTGACGTCGCTGTTGAATCGCGGCGAAAACGTGCTTACCCCCGCGCCCGAGTATCCGCTGTATTCGGCAGTGCTGGCGAAAATCGAGAGCCCGATCAACGCCTATTACCTCGACGAGGACAACGGCTGGGAGCCCAACGTCGAGGAGATGGAATCCAGGATTAATTCCCAGACGCGCGGTATCGTCGTCATCAATCCCAATAATCCGACGGGCGCGGTTTACTCGCGCAAGAAGCTGGAAGCGATCGCCGACCTCGCACGCCGCCATAATTTGGTCATCTTGGCCGACGAGATTTACGACAAGCTCATCCTCGACGACGACTGCGAACACATCTCGCTGGCCGCGCTCGCGCCCGATGTTCCGGTCATTACGTTCAGCGGACTGTCGAAACCGTATCTCGCTCCGGGATGGCGCGTGGGATGGGGCATCGCCAGCGGTCCGGCCGAGGCGATGAAGTCTTACCTGGAAGGCATCCACAAGTTGCTGCGGGCGCGCCTGTGCTGCAACGCTCCCATGCAGTACGCGATCAAGCCTGCGCTGGAGGGCCCGCAGGACCACATCCCGGAGATGAATGGCAAGCTGCGCCGCCGCCGCGACCTGACCGTGCAGTGGGCGAACTCGACCCCGCGCGTGAGTTGCGTCGCGCCCAAGGGAACGTTCTACGCATTTCCCAAGCTGGACATTCCCGGCGACGACCTGGACTTCGTGAAGGGCGTGCTCATCGAGAAGCAGGTGCTGGTCGTTCACGGCAGCGGCTTCGGACAGAAGGCTGGGACGAAGCACTGCCGCATCGTTTTCCTGCCCGACGAGCAGACGCTGGCCAAAGCGTATGCCGGCATCACGGAATACCTGAGGGAGCACTACAAGTAGCACGCGACGATGTACGCCGGTCGCCCTCGACCGGCCTGTATCAGGGCACGACTTCAGTCGTGCCGCACGCGTCCGTGTCTCATTGTCATCCCGAGCGGAGGCGCGCAGCTCTTGCGCGCGGAAGTCGAGGGGTCCTTTGTTTTCGGTCGCGCCTGGTGCCCCACATCTGCCCGCTCTTGGCAGATGTGGGTGTGTTCACTTTCGCTCGCTTTCGACGCACTACGCCAGCAGCGAAGGCTTAAGATCACGTCGTAGTATTGAACGGGATGACCGTGCGAAATTTTGCCGTTGACGCCTTTAACCGTTCTACGAGACCGGACAAATCCTCGCCGTACAGAAGCTTGTTGAAAACAGAGCGCTCAATGGCTTCCGTGAGTCGCACTTTAAGGGCCTCGAACATCGCATTCATCAGGCAATCCCTCAAGTGAGCAGCAGCGACCAATACCACTTGACTCCAAGTTTCGAATGCCAAGTTGCTCTTCAATTGGTGCCTCTCGCGGACCCATTTTCCTGCGTGCAGCTTGTCCCTCATCACGTTCAACAACTTCATCAAGAGGAAAGCTGAGTTCGCCCTCGCCCACTCCGCAGCGGCTTCTTGTTTGTCTTTCGACTGTTTCCCACCTTCTGCAACAATTGACTTCATCTGCTCAGGCAACTCGCGCTTCCATTCATCGTCGATCAAGTGTTCGGGGACCCACTTCAGTTCATCAGCGATCCCTATGAGGTCGTCAAATCCTAATCCCCACACCCGTTGTTCAAATCTTCCTTTTCTGCCAGCTCTTCGTTGATACGCGCGCGTCTGCTCGACTTTCTCGCGATTGAGGATCGAAAGCATCAGGAAGATGGCTTCCACCATGGCAGCGCCCATAACGCACGCCGCGTAATACGCGCGCGCTTCTTTGGCAGCAACCATCTGCGCCTCGTATAACAACGCCAAGCTCTTGAGTTCTACTACTTCCGTGGGCAGGATGGTGTCGACTAACTCATCGAATGATGCGGCTGTCGTTCCCAAAAGTTCATTCACGACTGGAATGAAGTCCTTGTTTGCTGCTTCCATATCGATTCTCGCAGCAATCTTCGCAACTTCGATACGCTGACTCTTGGAGTTCTCTTCGTTCACGTGAGGAGACCTATTTGTGCCAAATGATCGTGCACGCAGTCGGCGCCTGTCGATATGGCCGACTCAGGAACAGATTTAAAGTCCCATTGCTTTCCTGAGTTGTTGAACGACTGTGTCGACTCCATCCGAACTTCGCGCAGCGAGCCGGCCTGCTAAGAGGGGCGAACGCTCGGTGACCTCCTCACGGCCAATCTCGTGCCACACCGGAAGAATGACCTTGATTCCTGCCACTTCACGGCTCACCAAACCGTCGAGTTCCTGTTGCGGCCATTGTTTCGCAAAGAAATACTTGCTCAAGACAACAATGCCAAAGCGGGATTGCGCTAACCCCTCGTCGATTTTCTGCCTCAAACTATCGCCGATCGTCAGGGTCGCTTCATCGAACCATACCTGAAGGCCGCTTTTTTGCAATGAACTTGCAAGTGGGCGAACGAAGGCTTCCTTGTCCTCCGTAGCATGACTGATGAACACATCCCAAGTCTTGCCAACTGCCGCAGCATACGCGTGGCGGATCCGTTGATTATCCAGCAAAAGCTCGTCCCTACGAATTCGCAAATCTCGCAGAACACTTTCGCAAATGGCGGAGACTCCGCTTTGAATCTGCTTTGAGAGTGCGTCACGGAGAGAAGGTTCTGGCTGTCTGAACGCTTGTTGTACTTTCTCGGCCATGGCAGCTATCGCACGGTGCTGTTCATTGCTGCTGACTTGGATGACGTCGTTGCTAATTTCGGCGAATACTCCATCATCGATGGGTTTTCCAGTCTTTTCATAGGCTTTTAAAAGGCAATCGGCCCTGGCTGAAACAATCCGCTTTATCTTTGCGAGCAGCAACTCTACGATTTGACGCATGTGCCCGCCCGATGCAAACGTACCACTTGCCGCGTGCATCTCTTGGGCGCCGACCAACGCACGGGTGAACTCCTCGTTGGCCTCGTCTATTGCTTTCGCAAAAAGATCGGTTAGATAACGGAGTGATAGGTTATCGAGGGGCATTCTGACACATTATAGTGGGTCCACATCGCGTCGCCGCAAGTTCATCACACGCCGATTTCGTGAGCCGGGTACCCCATACATCGCGCCGCCCACAAAGCCTGGTGCCCCACATCTGCCCGCATTTGGCAGATGTGGGAGGTTCGTTACAATAGCTATTAGCTATACCTTGTACAAGTGAATGACTCTAATAGCAATATAGTTCTTGACTGCGCTCCTGTCTCGCGCGACCATTGCTTGTAAGTTCAAACACACCAAGCCGTCCTCGTAGATCACCGAATGCCCAGCATCTCCTCCCCTGCTCCGCTTTCCCACCGTCTTCATCCCCATGTACAAGCTCGTGTACTAGCCAGGCTTGCCTGGCGGCGCACTCCCGGGTCCGTTCTTGGAATTTTTGCGTTTTTCGCGGCTTTTTCTTGGGACGCTTGGGATAACAGGGGGCGGGGGCCGCAATCAAAAATCAAAAATCGAAAATCAGAAATGGTTCTGATCCGTCTGCATCCGTGTCGATCTGTGGCTTTCTGTCCCCCAGCCCGGAGCCCGAAGCCCGGGGCCCCTGTTACCTCATCAGTAAAATCTCCCGCGACAAACGACCCGAAAAATCCCCGGGTTACCTGGGCTTATTTTCATGATTCCAAAGGAGAGCAGAAAAAACTAGAAGCCAATAACCACTCCGACCATAACGAACTAGTAATGGCAGAAATGCCACACCATGACCAAATTGAAAAAGCCGCCCGCGAGGCGGCTCGATCCAAAGACTCTGCTTATCTACCGTTCCGGAGTGGGAGCATTGCTGCGGACGGCGCCGCCGCCGGGGACGGACTGGATCGCCGCCGTATCCGGATTGAGCAGTCCGGCGTGA
>Ga0097691_1000622_pt1 | contig 29783 bp, 27 predicted proteins | sample NGESurdeep072012_8_FD_72858 | JGI IMG/M metagenome (GOLD analysis project Ga0097691, IMG submission 72858) | Arctic peat soil microbial communities from Barrow, Alaska - NGEE Surface sample 210-1 deep-072012 | ecosystem: Environmental > Terrestrial > Soil > Wetlands > Peat ... | reverse complement strand
TGGAACAATTGCCCACCGAGTTTCTGCTCCAACCGTTTGATCGCGTTAGTAAGTGAGGGCTGTGCCACACCACAGCGTTTGGCGGCGCGGGTAAAATTCCGCTCTTCACAAAGCGCCAGGAAATAGCGAACCTGATGCATTTCCATGACCGTCCGCCCAAACGATCTTTCACAGAACGAGGGGTTCAGTCTTATTTTGGAATCGCTATCGCCACTGTGATTTCGCCGATCGGGCTGCCATTCGCAATTTCAGTGTCGGCAAGCATGTGCCCGTTGGTTACGTAGACCTCGGCGACTGTGAGGGTCATCGTAAGAAGCACAACGGCGAAGAGTCCAAAGAAAAGTTCTACGGCGAAACCGAAGCTATCACTGTATCTTTTCTGCATAGCGTTTTCCCCTGGGTCTGCAAGCAGCCCATCCACTTGGCGCCGAGCTTTAAAAGCCGCTCAGCCAAAGGGGTTATATTTTGATTTGTGCTGCTTGGGGTGCAGCATACAGTTCCGACGCAATTCGCGTCTTTGTGTCCAACCTCGATCGGCATTACGAGCTTCGACAGAGGTTCGCACTAAAAAGCAGATTCCCATCTACAAATCAAAACAAGTATTTTTCGTATAAATTATTTTTGGCAGTATTATTGACATAACTTGATGCCGATCACGATGTCATTCGGCTAGCTGTGCGGCAGCTCGCATTTTCCAGCGGCAGTTCAACGCCGCGTTGGAGGGCGCTGGCATCAAGCATGACCCGTTCATGGGCACTGATCACACGGTCTACTCACTGCGTCACACAGCGATCAGTATGCGGATCATCCTGTCATCATGACGAATGTTCCGCAAGAGCGTGTCGGTATCACAATGGATTTTTAGTCCAGCGCAGCGCGAGATCTCTGCCAAGTCGTTCATGTCAACGCAATAATGATCATTCGCAATTTTTGTACGCCCGCTCACAAACAGGCTCGGTGTCCTTCTTACAATTTGCGAGTTGTCTGTTATTCAACTCTAGGTCTATTTGCTTCTCCTCGCGCTCGCTCCACTCCTTCATACATTTCCGAATATTTTGGGAACACAAATTCGAATTCACCAAACCAATACTCCTCATTTTTGATGCTGTAACCGCATCTATTTTTCCCTGCTTGATCGCGCCTTCAACAAACGATTCTTTTCGAAACTTTTTTCCCCCCCAATCACGAATTCGCGCCGCTAACTGCGACTGTGCGCTGTACATCGTTTTCCACTCTTCAATATCGCCCTGATATACGCCAACGCAATATGCTGCGTCTGATGCATCCTTGTAACCATCTGCACGAACTGATGACGCGTATGACGCGACAGCAATTACAAGGATGATACATATTCTCATAATATGCCACTACCAACCGCTAAATAAACGAGCACGCTAAATCCAGTTGCGACCTGGTTTTCACCGCGTAATTCCCCGCCTTATCCATCGAGTATGGCTGCGGTGCAATGACGCCCAACGCTTGCACTCCAACAAGGTCAGTCTGCCGCAGACGTATCTTAAGCCCCTATGGCTATTTACTCACTTCTTTGGATCGCTTGCCAGCGCCTTTCTCACACTCACATCCGACAGGGAAACACCGAACTGTCGAGCAATCCGTGACGGTCTGACACCAGCTTTGAAGGCAGCGCGAACAGCGTTCAGCTTCCCTTGAGCCAAAGGCGGCGCGACTTCCTTGGTCAACTGCTTGCGAAAGGTTTCATCTGACGCGGAAAGCTTCTTGCCACCTCTCGCCTGCCGCTCGGCGAGCGCCGCTGCAATCAATCTGTCAAGCTGATCATCATCCAGGTGTTTGATTGCGCTCGGTAGGTTTTTCGGTAACGCATAAGATGGCGATGCAGCGGCTGCAGGCTCGTCGGTATGCAATGGCGGTAATTTTGGTTCGCTTGCCGAAAGTGATGAAGTGTCTGGCGACTGCTGCGCCGAAAACAGATCAGCTTTTATCGATGGATTGCTACCGCTGCTCATGCGCTGATCATGCCGCCCTGGGCGCTACGCGGCAAGGTGTTCCAAATGGAACAAACGCCTTCAGTGCGCCGCCGCAGCTGATTGCTCGACATGCAATCGGTTCAGGAGGTCAGCGAGGTCGTCGGCGGTTTCAACAGAAAGACCGACCTGAATAAACCCGTTAACTTCCGCCGCCAAACGGGTGGTTGTGTCGTACACCGTCCAGCCGTTACCGTCAGGCTTGATATCGTACCGTGCTGCCATTCCTCATCATGCCTGCATCAGCCAGTTCTTGTAAACCTCCCGACGCCAAGTCATCGCTGGTGTCCGCAAGGCGACCTAACAGGGTTATCCCCGCAGGATCGGTCAAACCATACCAGCGATCATCTGGCGGGCGTCCGCAACGGTCCACGACCTTTTCGACGCCCCTGCCCTGTGCCAAGCTTTGATCCCATGGAACCAAGCGCCATCGTCTGGGACCTGGAGACCGTGCCCGATCTTAGCGGCTTCGCAGCCGCGAATGATCTCGTCGGCAAGACGGACGACGAAGTCCGCGAAGCCATCGGCGACAAGTTTCCAAAGCACATCTACCATTCGATCGTCTGCATCGGCGCCCTGGTCGCACACCGAGAGGGCGATCACTGGAACCTTCGGCTCTGGGTGAAGTTAAACCATTATGAAAACGCTTGAGAAACTTCAAAACGATGCGATCCAACTCGAACTGCAACGAAGGATCGCCCAGGACCTTTGCACGACGTATGACTACGTGTTGAAGGACGAACTGCCAACTAACTTTAAAGACTTATTGCGTTGCCTCGACGAGCGATTGCACTGACGTTGATGGCGTAGCAACAGGACGGCGGAGCCAATAAGCGGTTTAATGTATGATTTTGCCTGCTAAATCGCAGCGGGCGAGATATTCCCAAGCTCCGCCTTCAGTTTCAAAATGCTTGACGCGACCGTTCTCATACACGTCTCGCCCGTTCCAGAATGCCTGAAACGTAGCATTGAATGTGCGATCTACTCTGTTACTTGGATTTTTAATTATGTCAGTCATGACGATGTTGTTCCAGGTCGTCTAACATGAACGTAGACAGCAGCTGCCAATGATCCATCGAAGTGTAAGGGCGGCATTGGAGAGGCGGAAGATAACCCCCAGAGGGGGGCGGCGCTGGGGTCATGCTTGGCTGGACACAGGGGTCTTGGGAAAGCGTCCAGCTTTTCTATTGAAATAGGATCGATCTACGGCATGACAATGCGCATTATCGCCTAAGTCCGTCACTAGCCATGCATAAAACGGGACAATGGTGCTGTCTGATTCAAATCTTTGACTTTTTCGCGGTTTGGAGTTCATCTGCAAATAAGCGTCGGAGAAGCATGTCGCTGAGAAGCGTCGGTTTCTTCAACGCGCAAAGCGAGCGGACGCCCTTGAGCAATGTGTCAGGCAACACCATGCAAAACAGCAGCCTCTGACCTTTGTCCCGAGAGCGCCCTCTCGTTTTTTTTAGCTCAATTCACTGCGCGAGGGTTACGCGAGCAACGTCTGCGCCGTTTTCCTTTAAGATCGCGGCAGCGGCTCGTACCAGAGTCGATTTTCCGTTTTCTCGATCGCTTCACTTAAGTATGCGCGTCACCAAGGAGCGGCACCAATGTGGCTCATAGTTGTTTATGTTCTAAATGTCTTGGTTGGCGAATCGATCGCAATTATAGCTGGTCTGAGTTTGGATCGAACTTACCCGTCTGCCAGTTTACCAATTTCTTTGTCGCTATTCTTCATTGTGTTCTGGTTAGGTTGGGTTCTTGCGGTACGTTGGACTAAGCCTAAGCATGGCAAGGATCAACAAGCCTCAAACTGAAATTGCTCCCGACGAGAACATGCGCAGGCATGGCAAGCGGTGCGGCTATCCGAGCCATTCTGTCACAATGTTTGGTTCGAAGAAGCCAAGTTAGGTCACAACTGTCAACGTTGACCTACCTCAAAGACATAATGGGGGGTCAACCTTATAAGCTTCAGTGCGGTCCATACATTCGGAGCAATCCAGATGGCTAGGTCGATTGAAGACTAAGGTGGAGCAGAAAGAAGACAAGCTTGAAAATAAATTGAAGACCAAGATGGAACGAAAAGAAGACAAGCTTGGAGCTAAATGGAAAAGAAAAAAGCAAAAATTGACCAATTGTCGGCAGCAAGCCAAAGCCCAAGACCTGCACGGAGCGACGCGCTGGAAGTTTATCGCGAAGTGCGTGATCCGAGAGACGGATTAAAAGGAAATGACCCCAGAGGGCGGGGGCGCCGCTGGGGTCAGTCTTGGCTTGGCTGGACACGGGTGTCTGGGGGCTGCTCTGTCGCTCCGAGCTGATCGGGTAATTCCACCGCGGTTCGCGTTCGGTTCTTTGCGTCGTACACTTTCACCTGGATTTGCGGGTATTTCTTCTTGAGTTCCAAACCTGCTTTCAATGCCTCTTCTGTGGTCACGTATTCTGTTTTAAACTTTCCATCGATTTCGAGAACATAGCCCTCTCTCGGCAGAATATTTGCTGACGGATTTTTGGGTCTCGTCCCACCGTTGCTCACAGGTTGCTCAATTTTTGTCTCTTTCGCTCCGAGCGATGGCTTCTTCTCATTCATGCAGATGCTCCTTTGTTTGAGTTTTCACTGAAGATAACGTCATTCCGCGAGGGACTGATGTCAACTCCACCAAGTCTCTTAAAGCGCTAGAGCACATCTCAAGATGCTCCCTGATTGCCTTGCGCTTATCAGGGGTCAGATTTTTCGAGGTTAAATTCGCCCAATCGAGACGAATGGCTTCTCTAACCTCATCAATATGCCATCTGAATCTTTTTTCCTCATCGGTCATCGTTACCCTCTCGGGGCTGCGCTGATCGACGATGCAGCTCTCTCGTACCAGTTTCCTGACTTGAAAACCGTTTGGCGCTTCACGGTCTTGCGCTTGGCGCTGCTTGGCTTGTTGGACGGCGCGCTACTCTTCACAGCACGGCTAACTCGTTCACCCCCACGCACGAAACACCCCCTACGCTCACCCAACAGCGCTTCATTAGTCGCGCCTTGCGAGTATCAAAACAGTTGGGACTTGAAGCGTCAACGGCGTCGCGGCACCGCTCGCGCGATGAATGTTCCAATTGAAACTGGGGGCGGACTGGGCTGACGATATTCTGATGCGCCGCGCGGCAAAATTCGCGCCAAAAAAGTTTATAACTGTTTATAACTTTTTTCGCGCACCGACGCGCCGAGTTTTTTGCTGTAAGCCATTTATATTATTGATGAAAGTGGTGGGCGCACCAGGGCTCGAACCTGGGACCCGCTGATTACGAGTCAGATCGCTTTCATCAGATACCAATGGCTTAGGGGCAAACCGACGCTGTTTCACGCTATTATATTATAAAACAATAGCTTATTGCTGAAATACAAACCGCTAGCTCCAGCTAAAACAGTTGGGGCATAGATCAGGTGACCTCCAACCAGACCGTTATGAGCGGGTCTCGCTCACGGGAAACGCCCGTAAATCCTGATGAAACTGAAGACGATTGACAACGTTTGTTCGCGTTCAGTTCAGGCGATTCATTGGCGAAACGTCGGCACTGAGAGCGCCATTGCCCTGGGAGAACGTGTATTATTTGCGCCTGCATGAGAGCGAAGGTCATCGACCATGAACCTCACGCTTAGGCTGCACACACCGGCACGGAAATGCACGAGCGGTTGAACAAGAATGCCAGCGCCTAAAATCTAGTGTCGCAGACGAGCAACTCGGCCGCCAGTGACAGCTGGCTATCCCAGATAAGCGCCGCGCAGCGGCCTTTTTGCTTGAGTTGACAAAACCGAGGCGCCGAAGATATATCTAACTAGATAGTTAAGGGGCTTGTATGATCACCGGAACGACACGCCTATTCGCGATCATTGGCGATCCGGTCGCACATGTACGAACGCCCATGGCGTTTAATGAATACTTCGCGACGAATGGCATCAATGCGGTCTGCGTGGCGATTCATATTGGCCGCGATGACCTTAAGTTGGGCTGGCCGGGACTCAAATCGATCCGCAACCTCGATGGCTTTATCGTCACCGCACCCCACAAGTCGGAAGCGGGACAATTGTGCGACTCGTTGGAGGGAGACGGCGCCTACACGAAGGTCGTCAACACCATCCGCCGGGACCCCGACGGCCGCTACGCCGGAACGCTGCTGGATGGTTGGGGCTTCGTCACTGGCCTGAAAAAAGCCGGCTACGAACTCAAAGGGAAGCGCATCTACATGGCCGGCGCGGGCGGTGCCGGCACGGCGCTCGCCTTTGCGCTGGCTGGCAGCGGCATCGCTGAGCTGACCATCCACAATCGGACTAAATCCAAGGCCGTCAACCTTGTTGCCGGCGTAGGCGCAACATTTCCGGATTGTCAAGTCCGACTTGGAACATCCGATGCGTCCGGCCACGATATCGTCATCAATGCGACGTCGCTCGGACTCAAGCCGGACGATCCGTTTTCGTTCAACCTGACGAGCGCGGATCCATCCGCGCTCTTTGCGGAAGTTGTAATGAAACCGGAAATCACTCCGCTCCTCGTCGCCGCTCAAGTCCGCGGGCACCGGGTCCATAGCGGCATCCACATGCTCAACGGCCAACTCGAAATGATGATGAAGTTCCTTGGCCTCGCGGAACGCTCGTAACGCGATCGCAGGGGCTAGTATTAGGGCTTGAGGTCCGACAAAACTCAGGAAGAAGACGATGACATACGTCGTTACGGAAGACTGCATTCGCTGCAAGTACATGGATTGCGTAGAAGTGTGCCCGGTCGATTGTTTCTACGAAGGCGAGAATATGCTCGTCATTCATCCGGATGAGTGCATCGATTGCGGCGTGTGCGAACCGGAATGCGCTGCCGATGCCATCAAACCGGATACCGAACCAGGGATGGAGCAATGGCTCACGCTAAACGCAGAATACGCCAAGATCTGGCCGAATATCAACGAAAAGAAGGATCCCCCTGCGGACGCGAAAGAATGGGATGGAATCCCAGATAAATTTAGGAAGTTTTTCAAACCAGCACCCGCAAAATGAGCACCGCCGATCTCGCCGCCAAGCTTGCGCAGGCGCGCGCCGAGGCTCGTGTCGTCCAGATTGAGAACTCATCTGAGCTGATCGTGAGCGTTGACGACGCTTATCGCGTCCAGTCGGAACTCGCAGCGCTCGCGGATGGAGATATTCGAGGCTGGAAAGTTACCGCGCTGACGCCGCAAGATCAGAGCAAGTTTTCTTCTTCTCGTCCTGTCGCCGGGATATTGCTTGATCGTTATGTCCATAGAACACCGGCGACACTCGCGCTATCTCAGTTTGTTACGCCGCTTCTCGAATGCGAAATCGCCTTCTTGCTTGGCGCCGATCTTCCTCAGCGTTCTACCCCGTATGCTCGCTGCGAGATCGAGGTAGCGGTTGAAGCAGTGGTCGCCGCCATGGAAGTTGCGGACAGCCGGGTGACTGCAAGCGCGCCCGACCTCATGAAGCTGGCAGACTCGATGGGTAACGGCGCCTTCGTTGTCGGCGAGCCGGTGTCCGGATGGCGCGGTCTCGACCTTACCGATATTGCTATTAGGCTGAAGGCCGACAATGGCGAGAGGCAAAACGGCAACAGCGCTCGCATTCTGGGAGACCCCTTTCTCGCGCTGCTCGCGCTTGCCAATGCCCAGCCTCTTCCGGCCGGAGGGCTGAAGAAGGGTCAGATCATTACAACCGGCACCTGCACGACACCGGTGAAGCCTCGCGAAGGCGAGTATGTCGCGGATTTTGGACCGCTCGGGGAATTGCGCGTGAGCTTCGTCAACGAGCCGGTCAAAATTTAGCAGGCCGTTTTTCCTGGAACGCCTTGATGCCCTCGGAGCGATCTTTGTCCGACATGCAAATCACGTGAATTTCGTTTTCATAACGCAGGCCGGCCTCCAACGGCATCGACATCGCGGCGCGAATGGCGGCCTTGACCGCTTGCGTGGCGGTCGGGCTGAAAGACGCGATAAGGGCCGCGAGTTCTGCGGTGCGCGAGAGGACGCTGGCGTCTTCAACGACCTCTTCCACGAGACCCATTCGTAGCGCCGCGTCTGCATCGACCGCCTCCCCGACCAGAAGCATACGCATCGCCTGACCGTAGCCAACGAGACGCGGCAGCATTTGCGACGCGCCGCCTCCCCCGACCCATCCTAGAGTTACTTCGGGCCCGCCAATACGAGCACTACGGCCAGCGATACGGATATCTGCTGACAGCGCAATCTCCATCCCGCCGCCGAGCACCCAGCCCTTAAGTCCGGCAATGACTGGCTTGCGGATATCACGCACGACCGCAGCATACTCTACCCGATTACGGAACGCCCAGATATCAGATATGTCAGCAAGCGCGTTGAGATCGCTTCCGGCCGAAAACGCGCGATCCCCCGCTCCCGTGATCGTGGCCACACGAATCTCGTTATTGTCGTCGATCTCCCCGCAGATACGGCGAAGCTCCAGTGCCATATCCCGCGTGATCGCGTTGTGTTTCTCCGGCCGCGCGAGAACGATCTGTCCGACGCCGTTGCTCACAGACAATTCAACATGGCCTGTCATCACGCGTCCTTCTCAAGCTTCGTGTGAGAGACTTACGAGCGACGCTCTATCTCAAGCATCACGCCCGCCACGTCTACGCCATTGCCCTCATTGGCGATCATGTCACCAAAGATACCGACCATGCTATCGAGCAGAGTGAGATGCAGCCCCAGTTTGCCCGCAAACGCCTGAGCCGTGCGCATGTCCTTCAACTGATATTCGGCAGGGCTGCCAGGCACGAAGTTGCGCTCAACCATGCGCTCGCCATGCATATTGAGAATCTTCGACTCCGCGAAGCCGCCCATCAGCGCGCGGCGCACCGCCGCGGGATCGGCGCCGCCGCGCGTAGCAAAATGCAGGGCTTCGGCCACCGCGATCATTGTGCCCCCGACGATGATCTGGTTGGCGAGTTTGGTCAACTGGCCGGTACCAACTGGGCCGAGCCTGGTCACTCGCCCGAGGACAGCAAAGACATCCGCCAAGCCTGTGATGATATCTGGTTCTCCGCCCGCAAGAATAGCAAGCGTGCCGTCGCGGGCGCCCGGCTCTCCGCCGGAAACAGGCGCGTCAACATAGCCCACCCGGCGAGAAGAAAGCCGCGGCGCCTGTGCCTGACAATACTCCACCGGAATCGAGCTCATGACGACGAGAACGGATCCCGGAGCGAGCGCTTCAGCCGGTTTCCGTCCGGTCTCATCCTCCGAAAACAGGACCTGCTCGACCACCGGCCCGTTGCTCAGCATGACGATCGCAACATCGGCGCCATCGCAGGCAGCCGACGGACTGGCCGCTTGCCGAACCCCGAACGCCACCAATTTCTCGGCTTTCGCTCGGGTTCGGTTCCACACCGTGACCGAAAATCCGGCTTGCGCGAGGCGGCGAGCCATATGCCCGCCCATGATGCCGGCACCGAGAAGTGCGATGCGGCGATCGGGAGAGGGCATCGTTCTCAAGCCGATTTCGCCGGCTTCTTCACCGCGGCGAGTTGTTTGAATTCGGGCGACTTCTTGTAGAACGCATCGAGCGGGTAACACCCTGAGACGATACCGTTGCGCGGCGCGGTGGTGCAGTCGCTGAAGGTACGGCACAGGCGCTTTTTCTGCACACCGCGGCCGGTAAGGATATCCAACGGCAATTCAGGATAGGCCAGTATCATGCGGCCCAGTCCCACCACATCAACCCAGCCCTGACGCACCACGGCCTGCGCGACGTTCGGAAAAAACTCCTGCAAATAGGTGTAGCCGCTGCCCATGAAGCAAAAATCAGGGAATGCTTGTTTGAGATCGCGGACCACGGCGAGGTGTCGCATGACGCCGACGAACGGATCCTCGGGCGGATGATAGCCGTCGGATGGCGGATAGAGCGCCGGCCGGATGTAATGGGGATTGTAGTAAGGGCTCGCGATCGTCACGTTCACAAATCGGATGTCGAGTTGGCGCAGGATTTCGAGGAACGCCTTCGGCTCGCTGAGATCGTATTCAAGCGGATTCTCCGGATTGGCCCCGAAGGCGTAGATGTAAGGCAAGCTGTGCTCTTCCGGAATTCCCGGACCGAGGGCGCCCGGCACGGAACTCGCGGGATCCGGTTTGAACGGCACGGTGTCGATCGCGCTCAACCGCACGCCAATTCGTAACCCGGGCGCTTCGGCGCGAATGCCTTCAACGATCTCCCGCAGGAAGCGGGTCCGATTTGCAAGGCTCCCGCCATAAGGCCCCGGCCTTGTGACGGCACTCAAAAACTCATGGCCGAGATAGCCGTGACAATGTTTGATGTCGACGAAATCGTAGCCGCATTGCTGCGCCCGTTTCGCCGCAACGACAAAATCTTCGATTAGACGCTTGATTTCATCGTCGCTGATCGCCGTGCGGTCGGCCGGATAACCGAATTTCCTATCGAGAAGCGGATGGTTGTAGGCGATAATTGACTCGAATCGCGTGTTGTCGTTCGGCTTACAGAACCGGCCCGAGTGCGTGAGTTGAAGGCCAATTACCAGTCCGCGATCGTCGCCGGTTGCCTCCTTGTGCGCTTTGATTAAAATCTCGCGAAGCTCGGCGATGTCACCCTGCGTGTGATCTGCCATATACAGTTGTTTCGGATTGGCACGGCCATCGAAGCGAACTGCGCAGGCTTCGCCGCCCCAGATCAATTTGGCGCCGCTGAGACCGAAGCGCTGCCACCGCCGCTTTGTATTTTCCGTCGAACGGCCATCTTTCTCGCAGTCCCAGCCTTCCATCGGTTGCATCCCAAGCCGATGCCCGATCGACATACCTTCAAATTCCAGCGGGGCGCCTAGGGGCGAGTCCGGCCCGCTCGTGACAATGTCGTCACAGGGCATATCGAGGCCCAGCGTCTTCATATAGTTACGGAAGCCGGCAACTCCATCGAGCGATCCAGCCTTGGGGTAATCACCGAATTTCATTTGACCTCCGACGAACTATGTAAGAGCGAGCCATGGGACGTTGTGCGTTCAGCGCAACCGAACATAATCGAGTATCACTTCGACTGCATGAGCGCGGCGGCCCTTCAACTCGCTCGGACTCATGAGTTCACGGCCAAAAGCCGTCGAGAGCGTCGCCGCGTTGCTAAAGAAGAAATAGCTCACCGCCGCAAGCGAGATGTACAATTGCACCGGATCGATGCCGGACTTCACCAATCCCTTCTTCTGTCCGGCCGCGAGTACGGCCTGAAGGACATTGGCGAGCGAATTGTGCATATCCCGCAGCCGCCGCGAACGTTTCAGAAATTTCGCGTTCTGCATGTTCTCGCCGGCGAGAAGACGAATGATCGTCGGATGATCGAGGAGGTAATCGAACTTGAATTCCACCAGTTTCCGAATTGCATCCAGCGGATCGAGGTCGATGAGATTCAGCTCACGCTCGGCTTGTCGCATCGCTCCATACGCCCGCTCCAGCACCGCGACGTACAGATTTTCTTTGGAACCAAAATAATAATAGAGCATCCGTTTGTTCGCACCGGACTGCTCCGCGATCGCATCTACACGCGCACCAGCCAGGCCTTTATCGCCGAATTCGACCTCGGCTGCGGCAAGAATGGCTTGCTGGGTGCGCTCCGCGTCACGCACTGGCTCAAGCGACGCCTTCGGTTTTGCCGTCCGCGCCGGTCGCCGCGGCTTGGAAACGACGGCAAACTTTTTCACGACTGGCCCCCTGACATGAAACTCAAAAGACGCGTTGAACGCGTCGGCCGCTGGTTGGCTGCGATTATATCCGCAAGCTTCATCTGCTGCGGCAGAAAAATACGCGCGTCCATGCGCTTGAGAACGGGCGAGATTTCGGGACGAAACTCCATAAGTGTCAGAATATCCCGTTCGAGATCCACCCCAGGGGCGATCTCGATTAATTCGAGGCGCCCAGCCTCATTGCGGCGAAACACGGCCCGCTCGGTCACAAAGATGGTCCGTTGGCCATTTTCATGGGCGAGCGCGCCGGAATAGGTCACCTGCTGCACCGAGCGAACGAACTTCTTTTCGCGGCCCTCGCGCGCGATTCGAGTTTGCCCGTCGGGCCAGCCGATATTGAGCCCGCCGCTGGTGAAGGTCGCGCTGAAGATCATCGTCTGCGCGTTCTGGCTGATATTGATAAAACCGCCCGGCCCAACGATCTTGTCGCCAAACCGACTCACATTGACGTTGCAGTGTTCATCAACCTCAGCGAATGAAAGAAACGCCAGCTCAAGGCCGCCTCCGTCGTAGAAGTCGAATTGGTATGGTTGGTCAATCATCGCCTGATAATTGCGCGCCGCTCCAGGCTCGTTGCCCGTTGCAGGAGCACCGCCAATCAGGCCCTGTTCGTTTGTTAGAACGACGTCGTCGAGCGCGTCCTCTTCCGCCGCGATCGACGCAATGCCGGTTGAGATTCCCGAGCCGAGATTGCATATCGCGCCGGTGAACAGTTCCAGGCTTGCACGACGCGCCACGACCTTACGTGGCGAAAACGGCAAGGCGGCAATCTGCGACAGCGGCACCTTCAGTTCGCCAGCATACGCGGCATCGTACACGGTAAAAAATGTCTGCGTCTGGTCCGGCTCGACCACGACGAGATCGACCAGCATGCCTGGGATCTTTACTTGCTTGGGCGGTAGTGTGCCACGGAGCGCCATCCGCTTTACCTGCACAATCACAATTCCGCCCGCTCGCCGCGTGGCCTGCGCCATCGAGATCATTTCGCCGAAGACCGCTTCGTGCTCCATCGTCACATTGCCGTCTTCGTCCGCGGTAGTGCCCCGCAACAACGCTATGTTGACGTGGAATGGCTTGAAGAACAGGCATTCACGACCCGCAACGTCGATCAGTTCGACCAGATCCTCTTTCGCAATTTCGCTTTGCTTGCCACCGCCATGACGCGGATCGACAAATGTACGCAGCCCCACATGGGTTATAAGACCAGGACGGCCAGCCGCCATTTCGCGCATCAATTGCGAAAGGCACCCCTGTGGTAGGGTATACGCCTCGATCTTATTCTCGGCGGCCATGCGCTCGACCGGTGGCGAGTCGACCAAGGTGCCACAAACCACGCGCTTCAAAAGTCCGGGATGAGCAAGATGACCGATGCCGCGATTTGCACGGTCCCCTAGTCCGACAGGGTGCACGGTGGTCAAGCCTCTTGGCTCACCTTCGGCTTGAAACCGAATTCCAATCGCTGCGATCAACGCGTCCGGCACCGCATGGCCAGCGCCTGAGCCGCCGATCAAAAGCGTATCGCCACTTTCAACCAGCTTTGCCGCTTCTTCTGCGTTGACCACCCGCACTGCCATCTATTTCTCCAGCCATGTTCCCATGGGCGCCGACGACCAACGAGATCATCAATAAGCCCCGGCATTGGCCAGCCCGGATCGGGCGAATACGGGCAGCAGAATGCCGCCTATTGGGCAGTGCAAGCTGCAGAGGGCAACCCATCTAGCCATCCATCGAGAGGCCATCGATCCGGGGAGACATCACCCCCTCTAGGGAATTAGACCTGTGTAAGTATCTAGTTAGTTATATTAGGCTCGCCCTGTCGATGTCAACATTTCTGGCGCGCGAGGTCGAGGATGCGAAAGCGAGGCGCGTCCATGGCGCAGGCGTCCTTTTCAGTCGCGGGTTTCGCGCACGCCCTGCCAATAGCCCGCCGCAAACGCGGCGGCGCCCGCACCGTCGGGAACGTAGTCGAACGGCTCAACGGCAACCGTGCCGGAATAACCGTGCCTGGCAAGCGTCGCCGCAATCGGCGCAAACCGCATTGTGCCCTGCCCGGGCGCGCGGCGATTCGGATCGTTGATCTGGATATGCGCAATGAGGCCGGTCGGAAGCCACCGATCAAGCAGGGCGGGCACTGACTCTGTCTCGGTCAGGCCCGCCGCGCTGCAGTCGACCATTGTACGCAGGTTCGGATGCGCGACTTCGCGAACCAGCTCGGCAGCCTCGGCGATCGTATTGATGAGCGCGGTCTCCTCGCGTGACAGCGGTTCGATGCAATAGAACACCCCTTCGCGCTCGGCCACCATTGCGACCGCCCCCAGTGCGTCGACGAGGCGAGACCGTGCGACTGCGTGGGTCTCGCCTGGGATGATCTGGCGCTGCTTGGGTGAGCCGTGCACAAGCACGTTTCCGCCCAATGCAGCACACAGTCCGGTGAGGCGTGTCATCACCTCAAGTGTGCGCGTCCTTATCGACGTGTCAGGATCTGTGAGCGAGAGCTTTGCCGGCTTCACTAGCAACCAATGCAGGCTAGTCACCACCAGTCCTGCCCTTTCGACAATGGCGCGGACCCGGGACGCTTCGGTCGCGCTCACCGCGTCAGGTGCATCGAAGAGCGTGTACGGCGCGATTTCCAGTCCGTCGTAGCCGAGCTCGGCAGCGTAATCGCATTGGCGTTCGAGCGACATCGACGCAAGCACTTCGTTGCACAACGCGAACCGCATGAGGCTTCATCCCCGCCGCGCGGCGAGCGACTTCAGCGGATTGATGACCGCATCGGCGAAACGATGTACGACGCGATTGAATACAGGAACGTAGAGCAGCATGGTAAAGATGGTGACCGCTGCGAACGCTATACAGATCGGCCGGGTGAAGAAAGGAACGATGCTGCCGTCGGTCAGCACGAGACCGCGGCGCAAGCTTTTGTCGAGCAGATTGCCGAGGACGAGCCCCAGCACAAATGGCGCCATCTGATAGCCTTTGCGGCGCAGGAAGAACGCTCCGACGCCCACCGCCAGCATCGCATACACGTCGAACAGCCGCCATGCCGTCGCGTAGGAGCCGACCACTGACATGAGGAAGATGATTGGCATCAGCACGCTGTGCTTGACGCGCAGCACGTAGAGCAGCGGCCGCACGAGATAGAGACCGAAGATGAGGATGCACACGGTCGCCAGCGTCGTCATCGCGACCATGTCATAGGCAAATTGCGGATGCTCGACCATCATCATCGGGCCGGGTTGGATCCCGTGGATGATGATCGCTGCCATCAACACCGCGGAAGGCGCGGAGCCGGGCACGCCCAGGGCCAGCATGGGAATCATGTGCCCAGGGATCGACGACATGTCGCCGGTCTCGGCCGCCATCAGGCCGTCGATGGAGCCTTTGCCGAACAACTCGGGCTCCTTGGTCGTGGCCTTTGCGGCGGCGTACGACATCCACGCCCCGGAATCCTCGCCGACGCCCGGCATCAGGCCCGTCAGCACGCCGATCGCGCCGGACCGCAGCACGGTGCGCCAGTAGCGCGCGACTTCGCCAAAACGCGGCCGGATCGAATCGCGCATTTCCAGGAGTTTGCGCTCCACCGGATCGGCCAGCCTGGTCAGCACTTCGGCAAAACCGAACGCCCCGATGAGCGCCGGGATGAGTGCAATACCGCCGGCGAGCGCGGGAAGGCCGAAGGTGAATCGATCGTGCGCATAGATTCCCTCCTGTCCGATCTGCGCGACGAAGAGACCGAGCGCTCCCATCAACCAGCCTTTGAGCGGATCGTTGCCGACGAGCGTCCCCGACATCGTTACGCCGAACAGGGCGAGCCAGAAGAACTCCTGGGCGCCGAAGGACAGCGCGACGTTGGCCAGCATCGGCGTGAACGCCGCGAGGCACAACACGCCGAAAAACGTGCCGCAAAACGCGCCCGACGTGGCGATGCCGATCGCGCGTCCGGCTTCGCCGCGCAACGCAAGGGCGTGGCCGTCCGCGCACGATGCTGCGTTCGCGGCGGTCCCCGGAATGTTGAGCAGGATCGCCGAACGCGAGCCACCGTACAGTGTGCCGACGTAGGAGCAGACGAGAATGAGAATGGCGTCGTTTGCGGGAAGCTTTACTGTGAGCGTGGTCAGCAGTGCGATGCAAAGCGTGGCGGAGAGTCCCGGCATACAGCCCACGAGAATGCCGGTCAGCGCGCCAGCCAAGCCGAGGGCGAGCGACGTCGGGCTGAGCAGGAGTGCCAGATACGCGTGACCCAGTGAGACTAAACCGTCGAGCATGGCAGAACCTGCTTGTCCACGCCGTTCAAGGAAGGCGCACCAGGAAGAATTCCTGGAAAACGAGTGTGACACCGAAGCCGGCACAAAGTCCGATCACGATCGACAGAGCGATTCCGCGCAGCACCTGGTTGGCGGCACGGCGCTGTGGGTATTGCAGAACGGAGATCGTGGCAGAGACGAAAATGGCGCCCGCGAGCCAGAAGGGCAGCCCGTGGCCCACCAGGACGATGCCGAACGTCAGGCATAGGCTCAGCACGATCAGGAAGCGTTTGCGCCCGGCCATCGACATGCCGGCTGCCTGAATCGCGTCTTTGGCGAGCGCACCCTGTCTCCAGGCGCGCGCCAGCATCAGCGTGCTGAAAAAGACGATGGCGAGACCGAGAAAGAAGGGCAGGAGACCGGGAACGGCATATGGAGCGACGTCCTGATTTTCCAGGCGATCCATTTGCCAGGAGCCGATGGCGACCGCAATGCCGAATGCGATCCAGCCGAGCGCGGCAATGAAGTCCGACCGCGGCGTTATGAGGCTCCCGGCCGAACGAGCAGCCCCATCCAGGCCGGAATTTTCTCTGGAAGATTGCATCGCTTGATGACGCCCCTGTGCCGGGCCACGGGCGACTCTTTGGAACGCTTACGGCCTCGGGATGCCGATGGTGTCCGGCGAGACTTTCGCCTTATTGCTGTCAAACATGAGCCAAGCATTCAGCTGGATGGCTGGGAACACGGCCTTTTGCGCTTGCTCGCCAGAGAGCGGCGAAAACAGCGCACCGCGCGTGACCGCGTACTTCTTCAGTGCTTCGTTCTTGACGATGTTCTGTGCCCAAATCTTTTCGAGCGTCTGCACCACCTCGTCGGGCACGCCCTTCGGAATGAAGATGCCGAAGTAGTTGGCCGGCGCGGTGAAGCCGGGAATTACCGAGGACAACGGCGGGATTGTGCCGTAGCCTTCGATCTCCAGCGGCTGGTCCCCCACCACCGCGAGTGGACGCAGGCGCTTGCCCCGGATCATGTCTACCTGCTCGACGGCGGACTGTGCGGTAACGTCCGTTTCGCCCGCGACGGTAGCCACCACCGCCGGAGTGCCGCCGTCATAGGGGACATGGCGATATTTCACGCCGGTCGCCTTGGCGATGGCTTCCATCGCGTTGTGTCCGGTCGAGGTGACGCCGGCTGTACCGACCGAAATCTGTCCCGGCTTCGCCTTCATCGCGTCGAGTAGTTCCGTCGCGGTCTTGTAGGGCGAATTAGCACTGACGCTGAGCACCTGGATGTTGGCCACGTTGGTGAAAACGTGCCAGTCGGTGATGCGGGTCTTGAGGAGGCCCAATGTCTCGTACACGCCCAGGTCCTGAGCAGCACCAGCGGTCCAGGTATAGCCATCCTTGGTAGCCTCAAGCGCGCTTCTGGTTCCCAGCGCGCCCGACGCGCCCCCCTGATTCACGATCACTATCGTCTGCCCGAGCAGCGGCTCCAGCTGGGCTGCAGTGAGGCGTGTAATCTGGTCGGTCGACCCGCCGGCCGCCCAAGGCACGATCAGATTTATCGGACGGTTCGGTTTCCAGTCGGCAGCAATCGCGGAAAGCGGCGTCGCGAGGACCGCTCCGAGGACGAAACAGAAAATCAGTTTCCAGGCGCCAAGTTGTTTCATACGACATCCCCCAGATGATCTTTGGAACGGACGACACACGGCTGCCACCTCGGTCATTGTGAAGATGAAGTGGGCGCTGGATTTTATATAACTAACTAGATACTTAAGCAAGCGGCGCTGGCGACAACTTATTTGCTTCTCGACGCGGTATTACTGGCCGATCGGGTTCATGCGCGACAAAACGGCGCAGATCGATCGCGGCAATCTATGACGCGCCCATTGCCAAAACCACGGCGGCTCAAGCTCATCGATCCAGTTTTTCTGGAACTCGCCCGCATCATCCGCCGCCACTTCAACGCAGAGATGGACAGCCACCAATTCTTATAGCTGGCTGATGGTCAGTCCGCCGTCGACATTCACCACTGTACCGGTGGAATATCCGAGCTTGCCATTCGCCAAAGCGCTAACGGCCGCGGCGACATCCGACGGTTCGCCCCAACGCATGGCGGGCACCAAGCCACGACCGATGAGCGTGTCGTATTTCTGCGCTACCCCGGCGGTCATATCGGTGCGGATGATGCCGGGTCGCACCTCAAATACGGCAATGCCTTCGGCGGCGAGGCGGACGGCAAATCCCTCTACCACCATGGCCAGTCCAGCCTTCGAAATGCAGTATTCAATACGGCTGAGCGAGACCATCTCCGCCGAAGACGAACTGATGAAGATCAACGTGTATCCGGCGTCCTTCTTGCCGCACGCGATCATACGTTTGGCAACCGCTTGGGCGAGAAAGAACGCGCCGCGCAAATTGACACCGAGAACGGCGTCAAAGTTTGCTTCCGTGGTCTCCAGCAGATCCAGCCGCCGTGGCGGCGCGATCCCCGCATTCGACACCAGAACCTCGACTGGACCAAGCGCAGACTCCACGGCGTCGAGCATACGGGCGTGATCGGAAACGACGCTGACATCGCTGGCGATGAAGATGGCAGCAGCGCCGGTGGATTTAAGCTTAGCGACCGCCGCTTGGGCGGCATCGTCATCGCGGGTGCCGGTGATCGCCACATCGAATCCATCGGCGGCCAATTGTTCGGCCACTGCCAGCCCGATGCCGCGACGTCCGCCGGTCACTAATGCCACACGCCTCCCGGTCCGCTGCATCATCTATGATCTCCGGTCATGGTTCGGCGCTTCAGGATGCGAAGAAGGTCAGATATGGGCCATTCTCGGCCACTCTTTGGACATAGAGGGCGAGCTCGCGCATGTGGTAGTCGCCCCACATGGTTGCTTCGCCGCAAGGGTTCTTTCGGCCTGGCGGCACATAGTCCCAACCGTTCGGGCGATGGTATTGGCTATGCAGCACGAGCCCCTGGTGGTCGGGATCGTGACTCAAATAACGATCGGAAAGCAGCGTCTTGAGCACGGTCAGACCTGCCTGTCGGTAACGCTCGCCGCCCTCGCGTCCGCTGGCCTGCCGCCACGCGCCATAGCGCAGCAACCCTTGCGCACCGATTGCCGCCGCCGAACTGTCGACCGGCTCGACGTCGTTTTCCGGCTGCGACGGACGCCCGTAGGGATCGTCGAGATCGCGCATTCCTGGTGCTCCCGTATCCCAATAGGGGATTCCGTCGCTGGCGGTGTGGTCGATGAAGAAATCGCATGTCGCCGCGGCAGCCTTCTCCATGATAGCGGTAATTTCGTCCTTGCCACCGAAGGGAGCCACGTCCGCCGCGGGAAGCGCTTCGACGAATTCGAGCAGCTCGGCGAAACCGCACATGGCCCAGCTCAGGCCGCGGGTCCAGGTGGAGAAGCCGGAATAGCCCTGCTGGGTGCCCACGCACCGGAAAGCGCCATTCGCCACGTTAAAGATGGCTTCGTGCGCGGTCCGGCCGCGCACGTCGTAGATGTCGCGTCCTTCGCCGTAGAAAACACCGTACTTCGCGGTGGTGCGGGCGTGTGCGATCAGCCGCCCCAGCAACGGGATCACCTGATCGCCCTCGCCTTTCACCACATGTCCGAGCTTGTACGCCACGCCTAACACCCGGAGCGTGCGCATGGTGTCGATGAACAGCGAGTGCGGCCCGTTGAACGACTGGATATAGCCGAAGCCACCGCCGAGTTCAGTCCAACGATGCGCCTGCACCGCGCCGGAGCACTTGAGCGCGAGATTAAAGTATTCCATCTGCCAGGAATCGTGAGCGATGCGTCCCTCGCCGACCAGGCGGCGTAGATTCCCATAGGTGCTGATCTGATTGAAACCGTGATCATGCACGCCGAAGTGTGTGACATGGACGGGCATTTCCGCGCAAATGCGATCGAGCGCGAGCGCGAGGAAGGTCTTGTCGCCGGTCGCGTCGAACTGCAGCACGGCACTGCCAAACTCGAAGCCCTGCGTCCAGTCGGTCCATCCACGCGGCTGATATCGTCCCGCCACTGTGTGTACAGGCGCGCCTTTCGACCGGTTCATAGTCCGATCGATGGATATGATCTTGGTGCCCGAGACCTCCCACATCCGACGAATTGCAGTCAGCAGATCGGCGGGAGAAACGGCGGCATCGATTTTCATGAGTAGTGACCCTTGTCGATAAGGCGATCAGCGGATCACGCGGGCACCCTGCCCCTTCATGATGGCTTCAACCTCCTTGACGTTCACCATCGAGGTGTCGCCGGGGGTTGTCATCGCCAATGCACCGTGCGCCGCGCCGTACTCAACCGCTGCCTGCGGGCCCTTTCCTTCCAGAAAGGCGTAAGCCAGTCCGGAAGCGAAGCCGTCGCCGCCGCCAACCCGATCGTAGATTTCAAGGTTTTCACGCAACGGCGCTTCGTAGAACGCGTCACCGGCAAAAACGATGGCGCCCCAGTCATTGATGCTCGCGGTCTTGGCATTGCGTAGCGTGGTGGCCACCACCTTGAAATTGGGGAACGCCTTGACCGCGGTGGCGATCATCTTCTTGAAATTGGCAGGATCGATTTGCGAGATATGCTCGTCCAGGCCCTCAACGTTGAATCCAAGGCAGGCGGTGAAATCTTCCTCGTTCCCGAGCATGACGTCGACATAGGGAGCAATGCTGCGGTTGATCTTTTGCGCAGCAGCTTGACCGCCCTGGCTCTTCCATAGCGAAGCGCGATAATTCAGGTCATACGAGACCACCGTTCCGTATTTGCGCGCCGCTTCTACCGCCTCGATAACCGCTTCGGCAGTATTGGACGCCAGCGCAGCAAAAATGCCACCGGTATGGAACCAGCGCACGCCGTCCTCGCCGAACAGTTTTTCCCAATTCACTTCGCCCGGCCTGATCTGCGAGGCGGCCGAGTGGCCCCGGTCAGAGCAGCCGAGCGCCGCCCGTACACCAAAGCCCTTCTCGGTGAAATTCAAGCCCACCCGCGTGTTCCGGCCGATGCCGTCATAATCGCGCCAGATCATGTAAGAGGTATCGACGCCGCCTTGCCAGATAAAATCCTGAACCAGCCAGCCGAGATCGTTGCGCGGCAAAGCGGTGACCACGGTCGCGCGCTTGTCCCAGCACTTGCGCATGGCACGCGCCACATTGTATTCGCCGCCGCCTTCCCAGACCTGGAAATTCCGCGCGTTGCGCACCCGACCAAAGCCGGGATCGAAACGCAGCATAACTTCGCCGAATGCGGCGCAGTCCCATTTGGCCTCGCCGGCCGCTTTGATCTGCACGATCTCGTTCATTGCTTACTTCCGCCGAATAGCCTTGATTAACTGGATCGTGTCGCGGACCTTCTTCTCGATTCCGTCATAATCCTGATTGGCGATAAGCTGCTTAGTGATCAGGTTGGAACCCATGCCGACGCATGCGACGCCAGCGTCAAACCATTTGCGCAAAGACTCTTCGGTGCAATCCACGCCGCCGGTCGGCATGATGCGTGTCCACGGACAAGGAGCAAGAACCGATTTAACGAAATCCGGTCCGCCAACCGAATTGCCGGGGAATATCTTGACGATCTCGCAGCCGAGTTCCTCGGCGTAGCTTATTTCCGACAGCGACCCACAGCCGGGACTGTAAGCGATCTTGCGCCGGTTACATACTTTGGCGATGTCGGCGTTCAACAGAGGACCGACGACAAATTTCGCGCCATTGGCGATGTAGATGCCGGCGGTCGGTGCGTCGACGACGGAGCCAACGCCCATGATCACGCTGGCATCTGCCCTGGCAAAGTGCCGGGCCAGATCAAGGAACAGGTGAGACGCAAAATCGCCGCGATTGGTGAACTCAATGCATTTGGCGCCGCCGTTGACGCAGGCCTGGATGACTTTCCTACAGACTTCGACATCGTGATGATAGAAAACCGGGATCACCCCCTGATCCATCATCGCCGACAAAACTGCCATGCGATCGACTGCCATTTCTTTCTCCTAGGCGGAATGTGAGCGCCCGATTCAGCTCACTTGTGCTAACCGCGCTCGACCAAATTCGAAAGCTCTCCTTCGCGGGCCACGGACGAGCTTACGCGCCTCGATCGGCTGCGACTTGGACACGGCATCTTTCTCCATCGCGTCAAGGGACATGAACTATTTGGACCGGGTGTCGCATCACATACTTTCCAACCGATCCGACTGTTAAGTAACTGGATGGTTACTACTTCACCATGCCATTATCTTGGCCGTCAATAGGCGTCTGCGGTGGCAAGAGCCGGCACAGTCGAGCGGTCAGTTTCGCAACTTGGGATGCCACGCACCGGCAGGCATCGCGACTGCTTGACAGCCAAGTAACTATCTAGTTACATAAATCGAAACCACGCGAAATGGACGCTGCATCGTGGCGCCACGGCGATCTCCCGGCGACGCAAAAGGCTGATTTCATTCGAGCATTGTGGACCTGATGCACACAACAACGCAACTACTTCAAGACGCTCCGGCCGACGTACCGCTTGTTCTCGGCTTCGGCATTGCATTCGACTCGCTTTATCGCCGCGATGGCCTGAAGGCCATCGACGATCGTTTCGTCGAGTTCCTGCAACAGAGAAATCCCGAATTGCACGATCGGCTCGCCGCGGCACGGGCTGCGCCTGATGCCGCGGTCGGCAAGATGGAAAAAGACCTGGTCGTCGATCTGGCTCCCGTGCTGGACGATTTCACCGCCGAGTTGTTCGGCATCGCCGCCGAAGTGAAAGCTCTACGCGCGCGCGATCAGGCGCTGGCGCCGATCTATTCGGTCAAGCGGCAGTTTGTTCAGCGCCGCTCCGCCAAAAAATTCACCCCAGTGCAGGCCGAGTCCTTCGACGGTGATGCGTTGCGCGAACAACTCGAGCGCCATCTCGGCGGCGAACTCACCGAACTGCGTTTTTCAGAAAAAGTCGAATCCTGGCTGGGCGTTGAAGCCGAGAACTCCGAGGCCCTCGATGTCGCTGCCCGCTATGCCGCCTGGGCGACACACAGCGCGGAGGGCAAACGCCGGCACGGGAACGGCGTACTGTTCAAGATTCCGCACAAGATCGAGCCGGAACACCTGGTGCCGATTGAGACCGCAACAGTCGGTGGCATCGCTTCGCTGTGCTTTCCACAAGCGCGGCTGCGCCAACGCGAAGGTTTTGCGCTGACTGATTCCGGTACTGGCATCGAAGGCGCACTTGATCAGGCCAATTACTGCATCTGGTGTCACAACCAGAGTAAGGACAGTTGCGCCGGGGGCATTCGCGAAAAGAGCGGGGAATTCAAACGGAATGCGTTCGGCGTCGTCATGGCCGGCTGCCCGTTGGAAGAAAAAATCTCCGAGATGAACCTCGTCGAAGCCGAAGGGCGCACGATCGGCGCGCTCGCCATCGCCGCGATTGATAATCCGATGTGCGCCGCTACTGGTCATCGCATCTGCAACGACTGCATGAAAGCCTGCATTTATCAGAAACAGGAGCCGGTCGATATTCCGCAGATCGAGACGCGGGTGCTCAAGGACGTCCTGGCGCTACCCTGGGGCTTCGAAATCTACGGCTTGCTGACGCGTTGGAACCCGCTCAATTTTCGGCGGCCGCTGCCGCGCCCTGCGACCGGCCGGAAAGTGCTGATCGTCGGCCTCGGCCCCGCCGGTTTCACCCTCGCCCACCACCTGATCAATGACGGGCATACGGTGGTTGCCATCGACGGTCTGAAGATCGAACCCCTGGCGGCGGAGATTTCCGGCGTCGACTCGCATGGCGCTCGCCAGCCGTTCCGCCCCATCCGTGACGTCGAGGAGTTGCGCGAGCCTTTGGGTAGCCGAGTGATGGCTGGCTTCGGCGGCGTCGCCGAATACGGCATCACCGTGCGTTGGGATAAGAATTTTCTGAAGATCATCCGCCTGCTGCTGGAGCGGCGCGCCGAATTCAAAATGTTCGGCGGTGTACGCTTCGGCGGGACACTGACCATCGACAGCACTTTTTCTCTCGGCTTCGATCATATTGCGCTCTGCGCAGGCGCGGGCCGGCCGACAATTGTACCGATGAAGAACGGGCTCGCGCCCGGTGTGCGTCAAGCGTCCGATTTCCTCATGGCACTTCAACTCACCGGTGCGGCCAAGACCGATAGCGTGGCGAACCTGCAGGTGCGCCTGCCCGTCATCGTCATCGGCGGCGGCCTGACCGCGATCGATACCGCCACCGAAGCGCTCGCCTATTACCCGTTGCAAGTCGAGAAATTCCTCGCCCGTTACGAGATTCTGGTCGCCGAACGCGGCGAAACGTCGGTGCGCGCGGATTGGAGTGAGAAGGAACGCGAAATCGCCGACGAGTTCATCGAACATGCTCGCGTGATCCGTAACGAGCGGAAGGCAGCCGCGCGTGAGGGCCGGCAGCTGCACCTGGTCGAACTGCTGCAGAGTTGGGGCGGCGCCACCATCGTTTATCGGCGCCGGCTGATCGATTCGCCGAGCTACACTTTAAATCACGAGGAAGTGGCCAAGGCGATGGAAGAAGGAATCCGTTTCGCCGAACAACTGGTGCCGGAGGAAGTTGTGCTGGACGGCCACGGCCAAGCCCGCGCGCTGCGCGTTTTGTCGTCGTCGGGCGATCAGGCCGCTCGGACGGCGTTTGAGATCCCTGCCTGCACGATCCTCGTTGCCGCCGGAACCCAGCCGAACACTGTGCTCCGCCGCGAGGACCCGGATCAGGTACTCGTTGACGGCAAGTATTTCCAAGCGCTCGACGAGCACGGCACGCGGGTGAAGCCGGAGCGCGTCACCAAGCCTGCCGCCGTCGATGTCCTGATGAGCCTACGTCCAGACGGGCGCGCCATCAGCTTTTTCGGTGATTTGCATCCCTCGTATGCCGGCAACGTGGTCAAGGCGATGGCCAGCGCCAAGCAAGGTTACCCGGTGATCACGCGCAAGCTGGCGGAGCGCCCGCCGGCCGCCATCGCGACCGCCGAGGCGCTGTTTGCCCGTCTCGACAATGAGCTGCGCCCGACCGTACATGCGGTGAATCGTCTCACGCCAACCATCGTCGAAGTCGTGCTGCACGCGCCGATGGCGGCGCGCAGCTTCAAACCGGGACAGTTCTACCGGCTGCAAAATTACGAGGCTTTGGCGCGCTGCAGCGACGGCACCCGATTGGCAATGGAAGGCCTGGCGCTCACCGGAGCCTGGGTCGACCGCGACAAAGGGCTGCTATCGACCATCGTTCTGGAGATGGGCGGCTCATCGGACCTTTGCACACACCTGCAACCGAACGAGCCGGTGGTTCTAATGGGACCCACTGGGCATGCCACCGAGATCCATGCCGACGAAACCGTTCTACTGATCGGCGGTGGGCTCGGCAACGCCGTTCTCTTCTCGATCGGCCAGGCATTTCGCGCGCAAGGCAGCCGGGTGATCTACTTCGCCGGCTACAAGCGCGCGATCGACCGCTACAAGGTCGGAGAGATCGAACGCGCCGCCGACGCGATCGTGTGGTGCTGCGATGAAGCTCCCGGCTTTCAGCCTGAGCGTCCACAAGACCGAGCCTTCATCGGCAATATCGTCGCTGCGCTCGACGCCTATGGTTCTGGCACACTCGGCGCGCTACCCATCCCGCTTTCTGACGTTGACCGCATTGTCGCTATTGGATCCGACGGCATGATGGCAGCGGTCGCGCGTGCGCGGCACGGCATCTTGGCGTCGCACCTCAAGCCCGATCACCGGGCGATCGGCTCGATCAATTCACCGATGCAATGCATGATGAAGGAGATCTGCGGGCAGTGCCTGCAGGTACACCGCGACCCGGCAACCGGTCTCGAGAGCGTGGTCTTCTCATGCTTCGATCAGGATCAGGATCTTGACCGCGTCGACTTCGCCAGTTTGCGCGGGCGATTGGGCCAGAATAGCTTGCAGGAAAAGATGACGCGCTTGTGGGTCGATCGTTCTTTGCAACGGCTTGGCTTGCGGCCATCAGCAACGCTGTAAGCAAAATGCAGGCGCGCCCAGCTGGCCTGGCCCTAAGCAGCGTCGACGCCGATCGCATCAGAGATATGACTCAGCCCATCGCGCTCGATCAGACGCACGAGATCTTGCGTGATACGGCGAACCACGCCTGGTCCTTCATAGATAAGCGCCGTGAGCAGTTGCACGAGTGAAGCGCCGAGCCTGATTTTGGCATAGGCATCCTCGCCGGTACTGATTCCGCCGGCGCCGATGATCACGTACCGCTGGCGGTCCATGCGACGGTAGGTTTCGCGGATGCAGCTATCAGCGAGCGCGGCCGCGGGCGGTCCCGATACCGCACCCGGCATCGCGCGCCAGATGAAAGCCGGCGTCCGCAAGCCGTCTGGCTTGACCGATGGCAGATTGAACATGAATCCGGAGACGTAAGCGTGGTCCTCGGTTGCCTCCAACACGCGTTCGATGGTGGCTATGCCGCCCAGTGGCGAGACTTTGAGGAAAACAGGAACTCTCGGGTGCAACTCACCCAGTGCCGTGAGAACGGCACGCAAATGACCCGAATCGGCGAAGAAATCGCGACCATCTTCGGTGTTCGGGCAGCTGAGATTGAGCATCAGGTAGTCGGCCACCGGCGAGACGATTCGCGCAGCCTCCACGTACTCTGTGATGATCTGACCGGCGGTTTCCGGGCAAGCGCCTGGCCCACGATTTGTCTTCACAAGATTGATGCCGAGCGGTACCGGCAAATGGATGTTCGACAAGCGCTGGACGATCTGACGCGCACCGTCATTCGGTAGGCCATAATGTACAACGATAGCGCGATCTTCCGGCAACCGGAACAAGCGAGGGCGCGCATTGCCCAACGATGGATCGATGGAAACAGAACCGATTTCGACAAAACCGAAACCCAGACCGGCGAGCGTCTCGATCGCGGTCCCGCTTTTGTCGAAACCCGCCGCTAGGCCAAGGGGTGTCGGAAACCGCAGGCCGGAGATGACGGTCTCGAGCCGCGGATCCTGAACGGCGTTGAGCCGATGCAGCGCCCGGGCAAAGGGCCTCATCATCGCGCCGGCGCCGATCGCCAGATGGTGCGCTCGTTCGGCGTCCAAACGAAATGCCAGCGGCAGAATGGTCGACGTGTAGAAACTCATGACCGACAGGCTCCGTAGCTCCGGCGGGTGCACGTTGCAAGGCGCCGTGCGGAGTGAGATAGACCACAAACTCGCCGACGGGCCTGCAAACATTGACAAGTCCGGCCTCCGCATTTACGATATCTAACTAGATAGTTAAGAGACCTTCCATGATCACAGGCACGACGCGGCTTTACGCCATTATCGGCGATCCCATCGCGCATGTCAGGACGCCGATGGCGTTCAACGATTTTTTCTCGGGAGCCAACATCGATGCGGTTTGCTTGCCGATTCACATCGGTCGCGACGATCTTCCGCGCGGTTGGGCCGGCTTGCGTTCGATCCTCAACCTCGACGGCTTCATCGTAACTGCGCCGCACAAACAAGAATCGGCTCGGTTGTGCGATGCCCTTGAGGCCGATGGAGCTTACACCGGGGTCGTCAATACCGTCCGGCGAGAGCCGAACGGACGTCTCACCGGCACGCTTCTCGACGGCCGCGGATTCGTGAGCGGGCTGACGTCGCACGGATATGAAGTCAAAGGCCGCCGCTTCTACATCGCGGGCGCCGGTGGCGCCGGAACGGCACTGGCCTATGCGCTGGCCGCCAGCGGTGCCGCCGCGCTGACGATCCATAACAGGACCCGCTCCAAAGCCGAAAACTTAGTCGTCGGCGTCGGTAAGGCATTCCCCAGCTGCGATGTCCGGCTCGGCAGCAGCGATGCGGCTGGCCACCACGTCGTCGTGAACGCCACATCGCTCGGGCTGAAACCGGATGATGCTCATTCTTTCAATCTCGAAAGCGCTGATCCGTCCGCACTCGTGGCCGAGGTGGTGATGAAGCCAGAAATGACGCCGTTGCTAACTGCCGCCAAGCAACGCGGTCACGCCATCCATTTCGGCACGCACATGCTCAACGGCCAGCTTGAGCTGATGATGCAGTTTCTGGGCCTCAGCACGCCGCTGGCCAGAAAAGGCTGACGGCGTCAGACGTCTGATTCAAAAACAAGAGGGGGAACATGACCTACGTCGTCGTCGAGAATTGCATCAAGTGCAAATACATGGACTGCGTCGAAGTTTGCCCGGTCGATTGCTTCTATGAAGGCGAGAACATGCTCGTCATTCACCCCGACGAATGCATAGATTGCGGCGTATGCGTGCCGGAATGTCCCGCAGAAGCTATCAAGGCCGATACAGAGCCGGCGCTCGAAAAATGGTTGTCGCTTAACGCCGAATATGTGCGGATTTGGCCGAACATCACCAAGCATAAGCCGCCTCCGGCAGACGCCAAAGAATACGACGGCATGCCGGACAAATTTGCAAAGTTCTTCAGCCGAGAACCAGGAAAGTGAACCTCGCCGATCTTGCGCGGCAGCTTGCCAGCGCCCGAGCGCAGGCCAGCGTCCTCGACGCCGGGTTTTGGCTCGATTCGGTGACAAACGTCGAATGTGGTTACCGGGTGCAGGCGCAACTGGCTCAACTCGCAGGCAATGACGTACGAGGTTGGAAGGTCACCGCGCTCAGCCCCGAACAGCAACGTGGCTATTCGGCGACCAAACCCGTCGCCGGCGGACTGCTTGGGCCTTATGTACATGCTTCGCCGGTGACGCTCTCGCTTGCGCGATTCGTCACCCCGCTACTCGAATGCGAAGTGGCGTTCGTCTTAGCTCAAGACCTTCCGGCACGAACGGAGCCTTACGGATGCGAAGAGATCAGCGCGGCGATTGACGCGGTCGTTCCTGCGATGGAGATTGCCGATTGCCGATTGCCGCCGCAAGCTTCGGACCTTTTGAAGCTCGCGGATTCGATGGGAAACGGTGCCTTTGTCGTCGGTCAACCGCTCAAGCACTGGAAAACGCTCGACCTATCAGGACTTGCCGTGACGCTGTCGCATGACGGAATCGAAGTCGGGTATGGCACCAGTTCGCGCATTCTCGGCAACCCGCTGTTAGCGGTCGTTGCGCTGGCCAACGCACAACCGCTTCCCGTTGGCGGTCTGAAGCGCGGCCAGTTTGTGACAACCGGCACATGCACAACACCGATTCCGCTTCGTCCCGGTCACTACGTCGGCCAATTCGGCGCGCTCGGCTCGCTTGCCCTAGACATCATTCCTTAGGCCGAAGATGCGCGCAGCCGTTCTTTTGTCCATCGCCAGTGCGATCTCAATCGTCTCGTAGGTTCGGTTGCCCGTCCCACTTATTGAGTTACGCCCTCCCCCGACTCGCATTCAGCGTAACTATCTGGTTAGATTAAAATGAGTGATTTTTTCTGACACACCCGGTTTTCTTGGCCGTTACGGCGGCATCGGTTGAGCGCGATGGCAAGAAATATACTCGCTGATTTCAATATCTTGTGCCGCGGAGCAGCGGGGCTCCGGCAGAGCACCGAAAGGGCGCTGCGGAAAATATCGGCGGACTTGACGTGAGCGCGCCACAGCTGATCGTGCGCGAGGTACGCCTCTACGAAAGAGATGTCCACTTACGCATGCCCTTCCGCTTCGGCGTTGTTACCTTGACGCAAGCGCCACAGTGTTTCGTTCGCGTGCGCGTCGAGTTTGCCGACGGCCGCTCGCATTGGGGTGCCGCCGCCGAACTCCTTGTCCCCAAATGGTTCGATAAGAATCTCGCGCTTTCCAACACCGATAATTTCGATCAACTGCGACTTTCGCTCCGGCTCGCGGCCGATTTATATCTGCAAGCCGGCGTCGCGCGCA
>Ga0097691_1000621_pt1 | contig 29792 bp, 24 predicted proteins | sample NGESurdeep072012_8_FD_72858 | JGI IMG/M metagenome (GOLD analysis project Ga0097691, IMG submission 72858) | Arctic peat soil microbial communities from Barrow, Alaska - NGEE Surface sample 210-1 deep-072012 | ecosystem: Environmental > Terrestrial > Soil > Wetlands > Peat ... | reverse complement strand
GAAACCCTGACTGAATCCGGAAGGTCCACCTTCCAAGGCTAAATATATCTTACGATCGATAGTGTACAAGTACCGTGAGGGAAAGGTTAAAAGAACCCCGGAAGGGGAGTGAAATAGATCCTGAAATTGTGTGCGTACAAGGAGTCGGAGCCAGCTTGTCTGGTGACGGCGTGCTTTTTGTAGAACGATCCAGCGAGTTATTTGCTGCTGCAAGCTTAAGGTTTATACCGGAGGCATAGTGAAAGCGAGCCTGAATAGGGCGAAATAGTAGTAGTGAATAGACCCGAAACCAAGTGACCTATCCATGGGCAGGCTGAAGCGCAGGTAAAACTGCGTGGAGGGCCGAACCGTAGCGAGTTGCAAAACGCCCGGATGACCTGTGGATAGAGGTGAAATGCCAATCGAACTTGGAGATAGCTGGTTCTCCTCGAAATAGCTTTAGGGCTAGCGTCGTACGGTAGCAGATGGGGGTAGAGCTCTGTTTCGGACTGGGGGTCGCAAGATTACCCACCCTTGACAAACTACGAATACCATCTGTGGAACTACGGCAGTTAGAACGGCGGGGCTAAGCTCGTCGCTCGAAAGGGAAACAGCCCAGACCATCATCTAAGGTCCCCAAGTCTATGCTAAGTGGGAAACGAGGTGAGATTTCTTAAACAACGAGGATGTTGGCTTAGAAGCAGCCATTCATTTAAAGAGTGCGTAACAGCTCACTCGTCAAGAGATCTCGCGCGGAAAATGTAACGGGGCTAAAGCATAGCACCGAAGATATGGATGTGTGCACTTTTTAGTGCATGCGTGGTAGAGGAGCGTTGATATCTGCGTTGAAGTCGGACTGCGAGGTCCGGTGGAGCGTTATCAAGTGAGAATGCTGGAATGAGTAACCATAAGGCAGGTGAGAATCCTGCCCACCGAAAGAGCGAGGTTTCCTGGGCCACGGTAATCGTCCCAGGGTTAGTCGGTCCTAAGTCGAGGCGAGTAGCGTAGACGATGGACAACGGGTTAATATTCCCGTACTAGTATAGTTTTGTTTGATGTGCGCGGCATGTTAGTAGGAGCGGATTCATGGTTATATCCGTCTAAATAGGAGAAATACCTATGAATGAAAGAACCTTTTGGTTCGATTCCTGTGATAGTGCTGACTAGAAAAGCAATCAAACGCGTGGATTATACTATCCGTACCGCAAACCGACACAGGTGCTCAGGTCGAGAAGACCAAGGTGTACGAGTGATTCTTCGTTAAGGAACTCGGCAAACAAGCGGCCGTAACTTCGGAATAAGGCCTACCTCCTTCGGGAGGTTGCAACTAAGGAACCCATGCAACTGTTTACCAAAAACACAGGTCTCTGCTAACACGAAAGTGGATGTATAGGGGCTGACACCTGCCCGGTGCCGGAAGGTTAAGGTAAGAGGTTCACGCTTCGAACTGAAGCCCCGGTGAACGGCGGCGGTAACTATAACCGTCCTAAGGTAGCGAAATTCCTTGTCAGGTAAGAAACTTGCCTGAGCATACCGTAAGGTATGTACACTGGGAGTATTGGTAAATAGATAAACAATCGTGCGTACGTGTAAACATGGCTATATGCTGGAAACCCTGTGTATCCAACCGTACTCTTAAAGAGTGACAATCGGCTTGGTGCAGACAATCAGCAGGAAAGGCCCATTTTAGGGAATCCTCAGAGACTACACGCCATGCCCCCATATTTATGGGGTGAAGATATAGTCCGAACTCTATGGCGACATAGAGGGCACATAATCGTAGTGCCGTTAAAAACAAGCGAAGAAATATATATTTCTTTTGAAGTTCTGACCCGCACGAATGGTGTAATGATATGGGTACTGTCTCAACGAAGAGCTCGGTGAAAGTGCATTGACGGTAAAGATGCCGTCTGTCCGCAGCAGGACGAAAAGACCCCGTGCAGCTTTACTACAGCTTGACATTGAACCGGGGGTATATATGTGTAGAATAGGTGGGAGACTTTGAAGCTTGGACGCTAGTCCAGGTGGAGTCATCAGTGAAATACCACTCTTATATGCCTCTTGTTCTTACTCGGACCGTTATCCGGTTCGAGGACCGTGTCTGGTGGGTAGTTTAACTGGGGCGGTTGCCTCCTAAAGAGTATCGGAGGCGTTCAAAGGTTAGCTAGGTTCGGATGGAAATCGAATCGATAGTGTATACGCATAAGCTAGCTTGACTGTGAGGGCGACAACCCAAGCAGGGACGAAAGTCGGAGTAAGTTTTCCGCTGTCAGTACATTAGTACAAGAGTGTGGTATCGGCAGCGCTTTCGGATAAAAGTTACGCCGGGGATAACAGGCTTATAGCGCCCAATAGTTCACATAGACGGCGCTGTTTGGCACCTCGATGTCGGCTCATCTCATCCTGGGGCTGAAGCATGTCCCAAGGGTCCGGCTGTTCGCCGGTTAAAGAGGTACGTGAGCTGGGTTCAGAACGTAAATTACATTGCGTTCTACTCCCGAGAAGGAGTAAAGTGTAGGCGTACATCGCGCTAAATCAAATACACTAAAAATCGACTAATATCGGTGAAACCCCACCTAGATTCGAACGTTCTAGAGGGCAATACCGAGGGAAGTCTTCCGTTTACGCGGAATGACCCCGTAGAGACTGATCCTTAATTGGAGAGATAGTGGTTAGTATTCTTTTATAGAATAAATTTAAGACCATTATAATACGTCGATCCCCTAACTCTGCTTAGGTAGAGAAGGGTGAAGATATAGTCCGTGCCATCAGTAATGATGGACAAGCCAATACGATTGAACAAGTATTGGTGTACACGCGTGAGACAGTTCGGTTTATATCCGCTGTGGACGTTAGGAAATTTGCAAGGATTTGCCCCTAGTAAGAAATTGCTACTTTACGTAGAGATACGTAATGACAATGTGGCTTATAACGGTGAAACCTTCATATGTTTTCGGATTCGAGAATTATATACAGACTAGTCCAGATGTATTATAATTCGCTTGAGGACCGAAAACCTCTGAAAGGCAATACCGTGGGAAGTCGATCAGATATTGAGAAAGCATATATTGCGGGATTTCTTGATGGTGATGGCAGTATAATGTTGCAGCTTAAAAAGCGTAAAGATACCGCTCGTGGTTATCGCTTTATGGCAACAATCTGTCTATATCAAGATTCTCGTCACGATGAAACACTTCATTGGATGCGCCAAGTACTCGATGAAGGGTATATCAGTCGTCGAAACGACAATATCGTAGAACTCAGAATCAACGGTTTTAAAACTGTATTAACGATTCTAGAGGAGCTACAACCTCATATTCGCTTTAAGCGTCTTCAAGCTAAAGCGATGATAGAGGCTTGTCGTATATTGAATACCGGTATACGCGTGCTTTCAAAAGAACAGCTAATTAACGTTGTTGATTTAATGATGGTAATCCAAAAGGAAAACTATGCTACAAGCAACAAGAAGAATAAGGCTGAAATCTTAAAGATACTTGATTTGACCCCGTAACGACTTAAATGCATGGCGACACCGCCAGTATTTAGACCCAGTAGAACTAACTGTGAACCATTTCATTAGAAAATGGCACTACTACCGGGTAACATGCCACTACCCTCGCTCACATCGTGTGAGACGGGTAAAGATATAGTCTGTGCTCTTAGAAATAAGGGAATAAACGACGAGAGGACCGGGGTGAACGCACCGCTGGTGTACCAATTGTTCTACCAAGAGCATTGTTGGGTAGCTATGTGCGGAACAGATAAGCGCTGAAAGCATATTAAGCGCGAAACTGACCTTAAGATTAGATTTCCCTATGAGGACACTGAAAGACGATCAGTTTGATAGGCGCAAGGTGGAAGTACGGTAACGTATGTAGCCGAAGCGTACTAATAGTCCCATTGACTTTTTACGGCCAGGACACAGGATACTGATTTATCAGTGAATGTGTTTTGGTGATAAGTGCAATGACTGGTCATTGGTGTTTATCAGAGTAATAATAGCGTTTGTTTAGAAAGCTTCAAAGTATTTATTTACAGATTTAGATTAAACTAGATTCAAGAACGCACCGAAATTGGGCGTCAATTGGTCTTAATAGAGATATTAAGACTTATTTGGTGCCCATAGCACGAGGGAAACACCTGTTCCCATGCCGAACACAGCAGTTAAGCCTCGTAGCGGTTACAATACTTGGGGTTCACCCCTGGGAAAATAGCACGGTGCCAAATTATAAAGACAGTCTCCTCAAGAGGGGGCTGTCTTTCTTTGCATAGAAAAACTAATGTATATAATTGACAGCTAAACAATAGCGTGATACAATATATATAATTTCGTGAGATTTAAGGAGGGTATTGTCTTATTCGTAAGGCACTCCCCTCCTTTTATATCTATTAAGGCGAAAGTAATTAACTAGGGGAGGTCATTAACATGGCTGGAACAAAAGCTGGCGGCAAGGCTGCTGCATCAACTAATAAGCAGAAGTATGGTGCTGATTTTTATGCAAAAATCGGTGCAAAAGGTGGAAAGCTAGGCCGAACAGGCGGTTTTTACGCTAATCGTGATTTAGCCCGACAAGCTGGAGCTAAAGGCGGTCGCATTTCTCGTCGAACTAAGAAAATAGCCTAGTTAATAGACTATTAAGCTAATAAAGAGCCGACCTATATAGGTCGGCTCTTTATCTTGATTCGGTTTTGGAGAGAATTGTTGTAGGAAAAACCTAAGAAATATTACACTAACTAATCTGTTAAACAAATACTTTTTGTCGTAAGTTTTGGGCTTCTTTAGTTCTATAAGTTCTGCAAAATCTTGATGGGGTAACTCTCCAGGTTGCATGGCAATTGAAGCAGCTATAATGGCTGAAATCACTTTGCTGGAAGCACTTAGTAGTGCAGTTTGGGCAGATGCTACGTTTAAAAATCCAGTCTCTGTATGTATCTAGGCAGTCCTGGATGTGGTCTTCATTGATGCTTATGCCTAAGTCATTACTTATTTCTTTGGCTTTATTCCAAGCCTCTACTTCGAGCCTAATTAACATAAAATCGGCATCATAAGATTTATGTTCCAGGAGAGCATGGCCAACTTCATGGATTAGTGACCACTGTCCCAGCTCAGTTTCTAAATTATTCTTGTAGAATATCTCATTTGTTTCAGGCGACCAGTAGTAGTTATCTGATAGAGAGAAATTTATCTTCGGATATTTCCTTTTTAGCCTATATATAAAACTACTCATGGCCGTACGTACCCTTAGCAAGATCATAACAACCATAAATTACTGCTTCATCAGGCCGACCGGCCTCAATTAATTGGGGCATAATCATTTGCGGTAAATTATATGATTTTAGTTCTTTTTTGAGTAGTTTGGCGTATTTATCGAAGTAATTACCAACACTACCCCCAAATACTACGACTTCAGGCTGAAATATTGATATAAGCTCAATCAGGCCTTCTGCTAAATCGGCAACAATCTTTTGCCAAGTTTCTTCATCATTTATATCTTTTGCCATTTTTCCATATTTTTCCACGATTGCATGACCAGATGCCAGGCTTTCCCAGGGCACGTGTTTGCCATGGCGCTTTAAGGTAATAGTTTTACCTCCGCCATCGCCCGCATTCTTATCGATCAGTTGGTTATCGACAAATCCATAACCAATACCAGTGCTAACAGTTACATATAGAACTTTTGTAAATTTGTTTTTGACTAGCATTGCTTCAGAGAGTGCGGCGAGCTTAGCATCGTTCTCAATTAGAACCGGGCATTTAATAATATCTTCAACGTCTTTTTCTATAGTTACGTCCCTCCAGGGAAGGTTTGAGAATTTATGGGCTAGCCCCTGTTCTCGATCAATACTAAGAGCCGGTACGGCTACAGTAGCAGCTTTAAACTGCTTAACGCTTAGCTTGGCAATGGATTCTTCTAATTCAGCAATAAACACACGGTAATTAGTTGGGGTTAGGAACCTATATTGTTCGTGTATAACCCCATCGTTGTTCAGGCTGGCTACAAGAGTCTTTGTGCCGCCGATATCTACCCCCAAATACATACGCTTAGTCTAGCATGCAATATGGTGCCAGTCTATTAGCTCAGTGGAGCTAATTATAAGTCTGTTAGGAGGCTTTACTATAGGAGTAAAACAGTGTATATTTAAGGTAATCTTACAGTTAGTAATTAATTTAAGTATGTAGAGCTAAGAGTTTCGGGCAACGTATTAGATATTGCTGACTGAGGAAATATATTTTAAGGAGGCACGAATAAAGTGTCAAATACTCTACTAACTATGGACGAGCTACTAGCTGGTACCGATGTAAAAGGTCTAGCTACAGGTGATGTCGTAGAAGGTGTAATAACATCAGTTAAGAAGAACGAGGTTTGGGTTGATCTAGGGGCCAAAGGTGTCGGTGTGGTAATGCGCCGCGAAATTGGACATGGACAGCCGATAGAGCTGGGTCAATCAATAACCGTAAGTGTTATAGATCCAGAGATGGAAGATGGGCAAGCATTGCTCAGTATGAAACGAGCAGTAAAGGATAGAGGATGGGATGAAATTCAGCGAATATTCGATGCTCAAGAAATAATCGAGATTAGTCCATATGATGCCAACAGAGGTGGATTATTAGTTGAGATGGAAGGAATCCGCGGGTTCTTACCTGTATCTCAGTTAGCCGCAGGTCACTACCCTCGAGTTTCGGGTGCCGACAAGGATGAAATACTACAAAAACTAAATGCACTAACGCATATTAGCCTAAGGGTCCGGATTCTAGATGTTAGCCGTAAAGACAACAAGCTTATTTTCTCTGAGAAAGAGGCGATTAAAGACGACATGCAGTCAAGATTTGCTGAACTTAAGGTCGGCGATAGCGTTGCAGGCATGGTTACAGGAGTTATCGACTTTGGTGCATTTGTTAATGTTGATGGAATCGAAGGGCTAATACATATTTCTGAGATTTCTTGGGAACGCGTAGATAATCCTCGAAATTACATCAAGGTAGGTGATGAAGTTAAGGCAAAGATCATAGCTATAGATAAAGATCGACTATCTTTGAGCCTTAAGCAAATGAGTGAAGACCCTTGGCTAGAACAAGTTAAGGCATTCAAGAAGGGCGACATTGTTGAAGGCAAAGTTACAAGGATTACTCCTTTCGGTGCTTTTGTACAGTTAAGTCCGAGCGTAGAAGCATTAGTGCATGTTTCAGAGATGAGCGATGACGAAGCAATAGATCCAGAAAAGCTTTTCCAACTTAATGAGAAGAAAGAGTTTAAGGTGCTAGATATTGATACGGATAATCGTAAAATAGCTCTTTCTTTGAAAGAAGCAGCTAAACCCACAAAGGCAAAATCAACTAAGGCTAAAGCCAAGGAATAGTATGAAAGTAAGTTAATTGACCTTAAAGATAGGTCAGAAAGGAGTGTTTAAAAGTTATGTCTACCACAACAACAATTGAAATAGACGACATGGTAACAGTTGGCACTCTGGCTGAAAAGCTTTCCATACCAGTTACCGGACTAATTACTGAGCTCATGAAAAACGGAGTAATGGCTACCGTTAATGAGAGAATTGATTTTGAAACGGCTGAAATTATTGTTTCTGAACTTGGTTTAGATCTAACTTTAGTGAAAAAGGATAAAACCGAAACTAGTAGATTCTCCCATGAAAAAGTCGCCCCAAGTAAAACTGCCATTACTCGTCCACCGGTTGTGGCCGTCATGGGTCATGTCGACCATGGAAAAACGTCATTACTTGATGCTATTCGTTCCAGTAACGTTGCTAGTCGCGAAGCAGGCGGTATAACCCAGCATATTACTGCATACCAGATAGAGCACAACAAACGTCTAATAACTTTCTTAGATACGCCAGGGCATGAAGCTTTTGCGGCCATTAGGGAGCATGGTGCCCACCTAACAGATATCGTTATTATTGTTATTGCTGCTGATGATGGGATTAAACCACAGACCGTTGAGGCTATCCGTTACGCCAAGAAGGCGGGTGTTAAGATAATCGTTGCAGTTAACAAGATAGATAAAGAAGGCGCTGATGTTAATCGTATTAAACAACAGCTGGCCGAGCACGAAATTCTTGTCGAAGAATGGGGTGGCGATACTGTTGTTCAAGAAGTTTCTGCTAAAACAGGCAAGGGCATTAAAGAATTACTAGATATGCTTCTTTTGGTTACTGATATTGAAGAACTAAAAGCCGACATTGATGTGCCTGCAAGAGGTCTTATCATTGAATCTCATGTTGAGCTTGGTCGTGGACCTGTTGCCAGGGCCTTAATCGAAGCTGGAGTACTAAAAGCTGGAGATTACATAGTAGCTGGATCTAGTTATGCCAAGATTAGAAACCTTGAGGATAGCGATGGAAAAGGCTTAAAGTCTGCTCCACCATCTACCCCGGTTACAATTACTGGGTTCAAAACTTTGCCAGAATTTGGTGATGAATTCAAGGTATATAAAAGTGAGAAATTAGCAAAGTCTGAAGTTCAACGAATGTTGATCGAGAGACAAGGTGATAGCTCAAAATTAGATATTTCTAGTTCCGACCTAATACGTCTAATAAATCGTAATAATGAGGTTCAAGAGCTAAATATTATTGTGAAAGCTGATGTTCAGGGCTCACTAACATCCGTAGCAGATAGTCTAAAAGCACTAGATAATGAAGAGGTGAGTGTTAGATTTGTTGGTACAGGGGTAGGACCGATAAACGACAATGACCTACATCTTGCCGTAACCAGTAAGGCAATAATCTATGGGTTTAACGTTAGCCTCCCTAGTAGCTCGAGACAACAAGCCAATAGAGATAAGGTGTCGATTCGTATGTATAACGTCATATATGAGTTAATCGATGATGTTAAATCCGAGCTTAGTAATCTTTTGGCAGATGAAGTTATTGAAACACCGTACGGTAACTTAACCGTAAAAGGTATATTTAATACCACAAAGACATCAATAATCTGTGGCGGTGAAGTAACTAAGGGTAAACTTCAAGTTCCTGCCATAGCAAGAATTATTCGTGGCGATGAGGTGATTGCCGAAGTTGAGGTCACAAATCTTAAGCGTGGAACTGTCGATGCAAAGGAGATTCTTGAAGGAGAAATGTGTGGTATTAGCCTAAAAACTACAAAGAAGATTGATCTTATGGAAGGTGATAAGCTCGAAGTGTTTACTAGAAGTAGTGTGGCTAGGCAATTATAGACAAGATGATACAATTAATGTGTAGGAATTAATAATAATGATTCAAATTAACGACAATTTACTACAAGAAATTGGTCTTGGCGCGCTGCCTCAAGCAGAACGACGAAGCCTCTTGAACCACATTTACGAGACCTTAGAGTTAAGGGTTGGCATGCGACTTGCAGATCAAATGACCAACGAACAACTTGATGAATTTGAAAGATACTTTGAAGCCAAAGATGACAAAGGTGCGTTTGCTTGGCTAGAAAGTAATTTCCCAAACTATAAAGAGATTGTTCAACAAGAGTTCGATAAACTAAGAGCTGAAGTAGCCCAGTCGGCACCACAGATCTTAAGTGCGGCTAGCCAAGCTCCTCAGGCGCAGGTTCAGCAAACAGGACAACCTCCAACCCAGCAACAGCCTCAACCTAGCGCAGCAACACAAGCTTCTCCCCAGTCACAGCCCTATGTCCCGGAGAGCCTAACTGTCCCGCCGCAACCACCAGCACCATTTCCACCTCAAGCGCCTCAATCTGAACAGCCAGTTCTGCCTCAACAACCACCACAGCAACAGCCTCCAGCCCAACAACCACCTGCTGGGCCGGGTCTAGTTTAGTAGTCTATCCTTGTAACCCAATAAGAAACTTGAACCAGGCATTTCATTCTTTCCACTTGGTATCACTTTGTCGAGTATTAGACCGCCATTAATAGCGCATATAGCTATTTGGTCATCAATAAGCTGTATTTCACCAGGTGCTCCACTAAAAGCATCTACATGAGCTTCAGTAATCGTCAGATCAATGCCATTTAAGGTGGTCTTTGATCTAGGCCAGCCACTAAACGCTCTAATGTTACGTTCAATCTGAACAGCATGTTCGTTCCAGTCAATTTGACCGTCTTGCTTGGTTAATAGCTTATCGTAGGTAGCACCGCTATCTGGCTGATTCTGAGCCTGAAGTTTTCTTTGTAGTATTTCTTCCAGATTTGCTAGTATCATATCCCTCCCAAGCAGGTTTAGTTTCTCTGTTAGTGCTTGTTTAGTTTCATTTCCTTCTAATTTGATCTGCTTCTGGGCATAGATCGGTCCTGAGTCCATTCCTCTACTAAGCTTCATTATCGATACTCCACTTTTTGTTTCGCCAGAGCGCATGACGCTTTCGATAGGGGTCGGCCCTCTATGTAATGGTAAAAGTGATGGGTGTACGTTAATAATACCAATTGGGAAGATATCCAAGACTTCTTGAGGAACAATCTTGCCGAATGCCACAAGCACTGCAGCCTCTGCTTTAAGTGATTTTATTTCATCAATGGCATCACCCAACTTAACAGGGCTTATGATTTTTATTCCATGCTGTTTAGCTAAGCCAATAATTTCTGGTTCTCGAAGTTTTTTATCTGTTCCGAAGCCGTCCTGGGATATTACTAAAGCAGCAATGTCGTAGCCAGCATCTATTAGGCCTGAGAAAATAGGCGTCTTTGTACTTACTCCTGTGGCTAGTCGTTCGTTACCAAAGAACAGTATTCTTTTTGACTTCTTCATAATCTAGTCTCTCTAGCTTTCCGTCCTTATTTAATCTGTAGAATGACTCTTGTCTATCTTTAATTCTATCAATAAAGACCATTCCTTCTGTGTGATCAATCTCATGCTGAAAGATTCTTGCCATAAAGCCCTTGGCCGTTATTTCAAACTCTTTTCCGTCAATGTTGATGGCCTTAACCTTAACCTTATCGTAGCGAGGCACTTTTCCATAGATGTCTGGTACACTTAAGCAGCCTTCAAAATCTTCGATAATATCGCCATCAAGCTTGGTTATCTCTGGATTTATAAAGGGGATGAAGGTCAGATCTTTTTTATTCTCATAATCTTGCCGAACTATTATTACTCTGGTCAGTTCATTTATCTGAACAGCGGCTAGGGCAACACCAACTTCGTGTTCACGGCTGGTGTCCCAGCTAATCGTTGCCTTAGTCATATCGTCAATTACCTTAAGTATGGTAGGTGTAATTTTGGTTACTGTTTTAGACTTCTGACGAAGGTTCTTGTTTGGAAGTGAGATTATATTATCTTTTGTCATTATTGCGACTAGTATACCTCAAATGAACCCAAATATGTATACAGTTTTTAGCCAGGTATTAAATACTTGTTAACTTAATTACAACAAGTTTAAAGGATCAATGTCGTAACTCCAATTTGCCGGTAATTTTGATATAACATCAGTAAGATGCTTACGGTTAGTTGATTTTACAACGAGCTGCCACTGATATTTGTTCTGAAACTTTTCATGGAAGGCTGGAGTCGGGCCTTCTATTTGAACACCTAAATTTAAGTGCCCTATTTCTGTCTTTAGCTTGTGTGCTGCTGCCTCAGCATTCTTTGAACTTGACCTTCTACACCAAAGTTTGAGTAGATGATAATAGGGTGGAAAGTGAAACCTTTCTCTATCTAGGAGTTCGTTTTTGTAGAAATTTTCATAATCCTCAGATATGGCTTGTTTAATTATCTGGCTGTCCGGGTTATATGTTTGAATGATAGCCCTACCCTTTATGTGTCCCCTGTTGACACGTCCAATAACTTGCGTTATTAGCTGGAAAGTTCGCTCTTGAGCAGAGAAATCAGGGAGGTAAAGGCTGGTGTCTGCCTGTATAACCCCTACCGTACTGAGCTTTGGTAAATCCAATCCCTTAGCCAGTAGCTGGGTGCCGATCAGTATATCAACTGATCCGTTTTTAATCGAATCGTACTGATTGGCCATCGTTTCCTCCTTTAGGTTGTCTGTGTCAAACCTCGCAATCTTGGCTGTCACGAACAATCTAGAGATTTCATCTACAATGGCTTTAGTGCCAACAGTACGGAAGATTATAGAGTCATTGTCGCAATTAGGACAGATTGAAGGTATCTTGTCTTCCTTATAGCCACAAGTGTGACATCTTAACTGGTGATGATCTGCATGATAAACCAATGGAAGGTTACAGTTTGGGCATACGGCTTCCCAGCCACAATTTTGACAAAGTATAAGTCTTGAGGTGCCTCGTCTGTTTAGGTATAACAGGCTCTGTTCATTGTTATTTAGCGATAGCTTAATCGAGTCCATGAGCCGGTCGCTTATAAGATGTGATGATGAAAAGTTGGATTTATCCTTTAAATCAACGACAACTACCTCTGGTTTTATCTCGTCTGACTCTTTAGCTAGCTTTGTCAGCCTAAGAATTTTCTTACTTTTATTCTCAGCCATGAAATAGTCTGCAACACTAGGCGTAGCCGAACCGATTATTAGTTTAGAATTCGTAAGCTTAGATAAAACTGAGGCTACCCTTGTGGTCTGGTAATGAGGCATTTGCTCTTGTTTATAAGCGGCTTCATGAGCTTCATCTATAACTATTAGGCCCAAGTTTTTTAACGGAGAGAAAAGGGCCGACCTTGGACCGATTACAACTAAGGGCTTATCCGATGTTAAACATCGAAGCCAAAGTAGTTGTCGCTGTTTTGATGTTAGCCTCGAGTGTATTAGTAATGCTCTATCTCCAAACTGAGACTGAAAACTATTAAATAGTTGTGATGTCAGACTAATTTCAGGGGTTAGAATTATTGCTGACTTGCCAATTTTAAAAGCTGACCTTGTAAGTTCAGTGTATATTCTTGTTTTGCCGCTACCAGTCTTCCCATATAGAAGGTAGGTATCGTTGTCGACACTATCTTCTATTACGGATTGTTGCTCCTGAGTAAGCTTTGGCTCTGTCGGCGCCCTTAACGTATCTACCAAGTCATCCCCTGGCCCAATGACCCTAATCTTTGCAGGTATGATCTGCTGAGTTACTGATCCGATTGGTGAAGGATAATACTCTAAGATCCATTTTGCTAGCTTAATGATCGCCGTGTTAATTGGGGGCAAGTCATAAACCAAGTCGATTTCTTTGGTTTTAAAGCGTGGCTTAGTTGTACTGCCAACTATAAAGCCATCAACAATCAAGCTCTGCAGCTTTACTTGAATCAAAGATCCGCTCAAAAGTTTGTGCTTGTACGAATATGTTAATGGCGTTTTTGAGTGATAACGATTACTCCTAACCCAAACTAAATAATAAAACATACCTACATTATAGGCCGTTGATCATTAAATATTCAGATGATTTCATTATTGCTGGCCAGGAAATATATAAAATACTGCAATAAATTGTTTTCATTTTCTGAAAAATATATTAAGCTAGTTGTATTATTTGCACGGGAGCGGTATACTTTATTCACGTTGTCCGAATAACAATGAAGAGATTATGTTAGACATATTTATTACATCGAGGGTAAGAAGAAAAATCATAGTTATCTATGCTAAGTATCCTGATTTCAAGACACATGTCAGGGGTTTAGCTAAGCTAATTAAAGAAGATGCCGGCAACATACAGCGAGAATTGAAGCGCTTAGAAAAGGTTGGTTTCCTAGTATCAGAGCGACAGGGGAATACAAAAGTCTACTCGACCAATAAGCAGTTCCCAATCTTTAAAGAATTACAGAGTATTGTGTTGAAATCACAACGCACAAACCAAAAACGCGTTACCGGTTAGCAATATCTGCAAAAAATATTGAGTAATTTTTTTGGGCTTATAGATAAATACTCTAAGTTAGACTTAATAGTGTTGCATTAATTACCTCTGTAAGGTAAAATAGTTTCCTGATGATACAAGTTACAAGGAAAGATTCAAAAGAGTCCTTAGAAAACCTTCTAAGGAGGTTTAATCGTAAGGTCCAACAGTCTGGTGCTATTGCAGTTGTTAAGTCTAACCAATTCTTTGAAAAACCGATCTCTAAGAGAGACCGACGTACCAAAGCTATAATTAGACAGCAACGAAAAGCAGCTAAGATTAATAAGATCAAATTAGGACAACGATACTAGAAGATGATCGAGCAACAGATCGAGCAGGATATAAAGACTGCTATGCTGGCCCGAGATACTCTAAGACTGGAAACACTCAGGGGTCTTAAGAGTGTTTTTCTTTATGCTAAGGTTGCCTCCGGCGAAAGGGGCAAACCACTAAGTGATGAACAGGCTATGGCGTTTATTAGTAAAGAAGCAAAAAAAAGGCAAGAAAGTGCCGATTTATACCTAAGCGGCGGCGATAAAGACCGTGCTGACAAAGAACTGAGTGAAAAAGCAATACTCGAAGCATATTTACCGGAGAAGCTTACTAGTGAAGAACTAGCCAAAATAGTTGATGAGGTAATTGCAGCTAGTGAAGATAATAATTTGGGAGCAATAATTGGCCAGGTTAAGTCACGAACTTCGGGAGCCGCCGACGGAGCAGAAATAGCCAAGTTGGTTAAGGAGAAGCTTACCTAAAATGATTATCTTAATGGGCGTTGCTGGTTCTGGAAAGAGCATGCAGGGGCGTTTATTCGCCGATGAACTAGGTTATGCCTGGATTTCTACTGGCGAACTATTCCGTGCTCTAGTTACTGGAGAGAGACGTAAGCAAATGCTAGCCGGGAAACTATTGAGCGATGGAGAGGTTATTAATTTAGTCGATTTAACTTTTAGTAGAATGAATTTAGCTCAGGAATTAGTTTTGGATGGCTTCCCTCGAACAGAAGCACAGGCAGAATGGTTGATGAAGCAAATAAGTAGCGATAGACTTAAGTTGACTGCCATATTTAATCTTACAGCCTCAAAAGAGGTCGTTAAAGATAGATTACTGGCGAGAGGGCGGCGAGATGACACCGAGGTGGTTATCAACGAGCGCTTTAAAGAGTATGAATCTAAGACGTTACCTATGATCAACTACTTTAAGCAACAGGGTGTAACAGTTTACGATATTGACGCCGACCAGACACCTTCTCAAGTGAATGAGTCAATGCTTAAACTTATTGCCAGTCAAAATAGCTAACTAGACAGGGGTTATCATGACAACTAAACCGAAGACAAAGTCTGAAATCAGGGCAATGAGACAAGCTGGCAAAATCCTAGCCGATGTTTTACAAACATTGATTGATTACGCTGAGGTCGGCATGTCTACAAAAGACTTGGCCGATAAAGCCGCAACCGAGCTTAAACTTCTAGGTGGTCAACCTAGTTTCCTTGGCTATCAAGGCTTTCCGGATGTACTATGCGTGTCTGTTAATGATGAAATAGTGCATGGTATACCAAGCCGTGATCATATTATTAATGATGGTGATCTAGTTGGCCTAGATTTTGGTGTAACTTATGACGGTATGATCACTGACGCGGCAAGAAGCCTAATAGTTGGTAAGCCAAAGCAGCGCAGACACATTGAATTAGTTGAACGAACGGAGCAAGCACTGATGGCCGGTATATCGGTGATAAAAGATCAGGTCAGAACCGGTGACATCGGTGCTGCAGTTCAATCTGTACTAGATAAATATCGTTATGGCATTGTTAAGGATCTTGTCGGGCATGGAGTTGGTCACGATCTGCACGAAGACCCAAATATTCCAAATTATGGTCGGGCTAACACCGGCCCATGGCTATCTAGTAACATGACAATTGCGATAGAACCTATGTCTACCCTGGGAACAGATAGGGTTAAGATAGCCGATGACAACTGGACTGTACTTACGGCAGACGGTAGCTGGTCGGCACACTTCGAGCACACAGTTCTTATAACTAATGATGGCTTTGAGATACTTACTCAGTACCCAAACAAAAGATAGACAATAGAGTAAAATAGTTCTATGTTAACTTGCCACAACAGAAGCGGAAGCGTTATACTACTCCTAACATGAAGCCCGAACATTTCGTCGGCCTAGATATCGGCACTAGCACCGTGCGCTGCGTTGTTGGTATGTTCGATCCAAACGGTAGTAATATGCCGTCTATTATTGGTCACGGAAGTGCACCAAACCAGGGCATGCGTCGAGGTACCGTCGTTCACGTTGAAGAGGTTAGTGATTCAATAATTCAGGCCGTAACTGAGGCGGAGCGAATTGCTGGCATCCCCATTAAGCGAGCCACGGTAAATGTCAATGGTGCACATGTTGAAGGTATTAACTCCCAGGGTGTAATAGCAATTAGTGCAGCTAACCGAGAGATCACAAGTGAGGACCGTCTAAGGGTAGAAGAAGCAGCAACAATAGTTAGCTTGCCCCAAAATAGAGAGATAGTTCAATTTTTTGCAAAAAACTACAGTCTTGACGGACAACGAAACATAAAGGATCCAGTTGGTATGCACGGCGTAAGACTTGAAGTTGATGCCCATATTGTAACCGCCTCAACACCCAACCTTAGAAATCTAGATATGGCCCTTGAAAAAGCTGAAGTTGCCGCTTCACATCATACGGTTTCTAGTCTGGCCGCTGCTGAAGCGGTACTTACCAGACCCCAAAAGGAAGCCGGAACCGCACTTCTCGACATTGGGGCTGGCACAACAAACTTGATTATTTTTGAAGACGGAGAAGTCCAACATGTTGCAGTTATCCCAATTGGCGGACAACACATAACAAATGACCTAGCCATAGGGCTCAAAACAGATCTAGATGTGGCTGAGACAGTAAAGTTGAAGCATGCTGACTTACGACCGGGCGCTAAAAAGACTAATGTATCAATAAAGATAAATAGTGATGTTGAGAATTTTAATGCAGAAGATATCAGCATGATTATCGAAGCAAGAGTAGAAGAATTGCTGGACTTTGTTCAAAAAGAGCTACATAAAATTAAGCGTGTGCGTAAGCTCCCTGGCGGAATCGTGTTAACGGGCGGAACTTCTAAGCTCCCTGGCATCGCAGAGTTTACTAGGCAAAAACTACAACTAGCTTCACGTATTTCCAAGTTAGAGAATATCGGTGGCTTAGTAGATACAGTTGAAGATCAAAGCTTTACTGTAGTCGTTGGTTTGATGTTACTTGATATGCTACTGCTGCCAGCTCTACCACCAACAAGAGCATCGGCGAGTCAGAGCGCTAAAGGATTTTTAAGCTCGCTAATTAATCGAATAAAGAATTAGTTACAACTGAAAAGAAGCACATTTTGCCATGCCGGGCATGGATTATGAAAGGGCGTCACTAATTGTCAAAATATCCCTGGCTCAATCTATAAAACAATATATTTATACTGTAAATTAATAAACTTAGTCAGCAAGATATCACAAGTTTTGCTTTAGGCCGTCAATGGGTTATACTACTTCTATAAAATGTTCTAGGAGAGGGAGAAGATGTCACAAGTTGTAGAGCCTGCTATCGAAACTTTCGCGCAAATTAAGGTTATTGGTGTTGGTGGAGCCGGAGGTGCTGCGATTAACCGTATGGTTGAAGCGGGAATCCAGGGAGTTGATTTTATTGCAATAAATACCGATGCTCAAGCACTTCATCATTCTAAGGCGCACCACAAGATACATATCGGCAAGGACACCACCCGTGGTCTCGGTGCCGGTGCCGACCCAGATGTTGGCCAGAAGGCGGCTGAAGAGTCCAAAGATGTTATTCGTGAATCCATTGAAGGTGCTGATATGGTCTTTGTAACTCTAGGAGCTGGCGGCGGTACAGGTAGTGGAGCTGGACATATTGTTGCTCAGATTGCCAGGGATTTAGATATTCTCGTTGTAGGTTTTGCAACAAAACCATTTGCATTTGAGGGTGAACGACGACGTAAGAATGCCGATATAGCGATCGATAGACTTAGAGGCTCTGTTGATACTTTGATTATCATACCCAACGATAGACTTCTACAAACCATAGATCGTCAAACTCCATTGATGGAAGCCTTTAAGGTCGCAGATGATGTCTTGAGACAGGGTGTTCAGGGTATTTCTGATCTTATCACTGTACACGGCCTAATTAATCTGGACTTTGCTGATGTTAGAGCAGTAATGAGTAATGCCGGCACTGCACTTATGGGTATTGGTCGTGCAAGCGGTGAAGATCGTGCTGTTGCTGCAGCTCAACAAGCAATTGAGTCACCACTGCTTGAGGTATCTATTGACGGAGCCAGGGGCATTCTATTTAACGTTATTGGTGGCAATGATCTAGCCATGCATGAGATTAATACAGCCGCCGAGACAATTACGTCAGCTGCTGATCCAGATGCCAACATTATATTTGGAGCAACAATTAACCCAGATCTAGATGGCGAAATGATTGTAACGGTTGTTGCCACGGGCTTTGATGCTTCATATTTTGCCAAGACTGCCGGTGAAAAACCTAAAGCCAGTATAAGTTCTAGCCTTACTTCACTTAATGACGCTCAAGATGAGAATACTATAGCCGACATTGACATGAACCTTGATGACAACGAAGGAATAGATAAAGACTTTACTAAAGATTCAAAAATTCCAAATATCTGGTCAATAGATGAAGAAGAACAAGACCAAGAAGCGAACAAGGATGATAATAAAGACTCTGACGAAGATGATCACAAGGGTAAGGTAGTAACTACATCCATGGAAGAAGACTTAGAGAAGCCATCATTTCTACGACGACTCGCAAAACGTCGAAAAGAAGAAGATTCTTCAAACGAATCAGACCAAAAATAGCATTGTTTTTAGTCAACAATCGATAAAATAGTAATAATTGGTTGATATTTACACTTAACTGAGTATAAATTTCTTATCCTAAATCACCACTTCTTATCTGTTAATTAGAAAATGTATTGTCGGTTACTCTATATTAACGTATTAAAAAATACACCAAAAATCTTATTGCCAAACGCTACAGCTAGAGTTATATTAAGTTCACTAAGCACTACATGTAGCACTTTTACGGTGAATACAAAAAGGTGCAAGAGTCGCACTTTAAATTAAAAATCTTCTAAAAATAATCAACAATATTGATGTCTGGCGGTAAACATATTCTATGGTTTCAGCTAATTTCAATATTAATCGATTACTTTTAGATATAAGGAGGTGCTCGAATGAAATGCAATCAGTGCCAAAAGGATGACATTAAAGTCATTGAATCGCGCGATGTGGCAGATGATCAGGCAATTCGTCGACGCCGGATGTGTGTAAATTGTGGTTATCGTTTCACCACCTACGAAAGAGTTGAACGTCCCCAGCTTATAGTTATTAAGCATGGTGGTCGCAGAGAGCTATTCGATAGAGCAAAGCTCCTAGGTGGAGTGTACCGAGCTTGTGAGAAGACCTCGGTAACGAGCTTACAGCTCGAGAAGATGGTTAACGATATAGAGCAAGAATTATACGCTTGCGGGGACCAAGAGGTGAGTTCATCAAAGATCGGTGAACTTATTATGGAGAGGCTCCCCGAACTTAGCGAAGTAGCATATGTTCGCTTCGCCAGTGTTTATCGAAGATTTAAAGATATAGCTGGCTTTGAGCAGGAACTATCACATATACGTCGTCAGCAGAGCGTCAAGAGTTAGCTAATTAGTTTCAGGGAGTTAATAATTGGCTATTAAGATAAACTTTTGACGGTTCTCTCTGGTATCTAATTCATAAAATAATTAGATGTCGTAGAGAGCTCAAGTGGTTAGCTTAGGGGTTAGTCCCCTAAAAAAGCAAAACCACCATAGAACTCTAACAAACATATAAAAACAATTAATATAGTTGGGAATTTAGGTTCTGGGAGGGGTCTAAGTAACCAATCAGTAATAAGCGAGGGAATAAAATCATGGGTCAGACAACTAGTCTCGGGGTGGGACGACTTTTTACCCCTAAAAAAAGCCGTGCGTACGATCAGCTTAAATGGGTAAAAACAGATTCAATTATTGAGAATCCGTTTACATCTAAGCCTGTTTTTGAACAAAAGAATGTTGAGTTTCCAGAGGGATGGTCACTTAATGCAATCAATATAGTTGCCCAAAAGTACTTTAGTGGTACTCCTGGCAGCAATGACCGCGAGCGGTCATTGAAACAATTGATTGATCGAGTTGTCGATACAATTACTCGACAAGGAACACAAGAAGGCTATTTCGATAATGATACTGAGGCCGAGAACTTTAGAGAAGAACTTAAATATGTGCTTGCAACGCAACGAGCAGCTTTTAACTCACCAGTTTGGTTCAATATTGGTGCGATGAGCCGTTCTCAGCAAGCTAGTGCCTGTTTTATCCTTTCAGTTGAAGATACTATGCCTGCGATCCTAAATTGGTATGTAGAGGAAGGTATGATCTTTAAGGGCGGAAGTGGATCAGGGGTTAATATTAGCCCGATCAGATCTTCTGTTGAGCCACTTGGTAAGAGTGCCGGTACTGCGAGTGGGCCACTTAGCTTTATGCGTGGTGCAGATGCATCGGCTGGCGCCATTAAGAGTGGCGGTAAGACAAGACGAGCCGCTAAAATGGTTATTCTAAATGTAGATCATCCAGACGTTGAACAGTTCATTTGGAGTAAAGCCATTGAAGAGCGCAAAGCTCGTGACCTACAAGCTCTAGGTTGGGATATGAGTCTTGATGGTAAAGACTCCTTTAGCGTTCAATACCAAAACGCTAACATCTCAGTTAGGGTTACTGATGAGTTCATGGAAGCGGTCGAAGCAGATGCCGATTGGGACCTTAAAGCCGTTAGTACTGGCAAAACAGTCAAAACGCTAAGAGCCCGTGACCTATTTAGACAATTCTCCGAGGCTGCATGGGAATGTGCAGATCCAGGGATGCAGTTCGATACAACAATCAATAAATGGCACACTACACCAAATGCTGGTCGTATTAATGGGAGTAATCCTTGTAGTGAGTACATGCACTTAGATAACTCTGCCTGTAATTTGGCATCAATCAATCTACTAAGCTATCTTAATGATGACTTCAGTTTTATGATTGATGATTTCAAACACACGGTCGAACTGTTATTCACAGCTCAAGAAATTCTAGTTGGCTATAGTGAATACCCAACAGAGAAGATTACCCAGAATGCAAAAGCCTTTAGAGAGCTTGGAATTGGCTACGCTAATCTGGGTGCATTATTGATGGCACAGGGTCTTCCATATGATAGTGAAGAGGGACGTGCACAGGCGGCAGCAATTACCGCTCTAATGACCGGTCATTCATATGCTGTTAGTGCTCGAATGGCACGAAAAGTAGGTCCTTTTGCTGGATATGCTAAAGATCGCACTACAATGCTTGATGTTCTTAGAATGCACCGAGAAGAGGTATCTAAGATTGACGCTGGACTGGTAAGTGAAGAACTTCTAAGTGCAGCAGCAACATCATGGGATGAAGCTGTCGAGCTAGGTGAGCTTTATGGGGTAAGAAACAGTCAGGCAAGTCTTTTGGCTCCAACTGGAACAATAGCCTTGATGATGGACTGTGACACGACCGGGATTGAACCTGACCTAGGCCTAGTGAAAGTTAAGAAGTTAGTTGGCGGTGGAACTATGAGCATTGTTAATCAAACAGTGCCACGTGCACTCAAGGCTCTGGGCTATACCGCGCAACAAATTAAAGATATTGTTCAATATATTGATGTAGAGAAAACAATAATAGGGGCACCTCACCTCAAGAAGAGCGATGAACCTGTCTTTGCTTGTTCTATGGGTGACAACTCAATACATTACCTGGGCCACGTTAAGATGATGTCAGCAGTACAACCCTTCTTGTCAGGCGCAATTAGCAAAACAGTCAACTTGCCAGAAGAAGCTACTGTTGAAGAGATTGAACAGCTACATATTGATTCCTGGAAAATGGGACTAAAAGCAGTCGCTGTTTATAGAGACAATTGTAAGGTTGGTCAGCCGCTTAGCATGGCTAAGAAAGAAGGTTCTGAAGTCGTCATCGAGAACGCAAAAGAAGTTGGCGATAAGATAATTCTAAAAGGCGCAGTTAGACGAAAGCTACCCAACGTACGTAACAGTAAGACATACAAGTTCCAGATTTCTGACCTAGAGGGATATTTCACGGTCGGAGAATACGAAGATGGCACACCAGGAGAACTGTTCGTTAACGTTAGTAAGCAAGGGTCAACACTATCTGGCCTAACAGACTCCTTTGCTATAAGTGTTAGTCATGGTCTACAGTATGGAGTGCCCCTAAAAAGATATGTTAAGGCGCTTCGTGGAACTAGTTTTGCTCCTTCGGGGATTACAGATGATCCAGAAATCCGAACAGCTAGTTCAATTACTGACTACGTCATGCGACGATTAGCTCTAGACTATCTAAGCTTTGACGATAAGCTCGAGCTCGGGCTTGTTTCGATCGACGACATGTCGAGTGATCAGCTAAGCCTAATATCTGACCCCGTTGTAGAAAGCTCCAAGGAGCAACCAACGCCTGAGGCAAAAGCAAAGGTTGTAAAGAGCTCAGAAATTGTTGATGAAGAAGTAAAGCCCATTAAGTCTTCTGATAGCACTGCACCACTCTGCTATAACTGCGGTAACCAGACCCAAAGAGCAGGCAGTTGCTACGTATGTAGCTCTTGTGGCTCAACAACTGGATGTAGCTAGTTCCTGTAAGCCATTGGCAATTCAGCTATAAGAACAAGCATTTTCACTTGACCTATTTAGAGGCAATGGATACGCTATCAGTATGAAAGTTGTAGTTTTATATCGGCCAAGTTCTGATCACGGTCGAATTGTCGACGAGTTTATTGAGAATTTTAGGTCTCGTGTATCCGATCAACGTATAGAGGTACTAAATATCGATACACGAGAGGGTAATGGCACGGCCACTCTTTACGATATTGTCCAATACCCAGCCGTATTGGTTCTACGTTCAGATGGAGCAATCCAAAAGTCCTGGCAAGGCCTTGAGCTTCCTCTTATCGACGAAGTTCAATCATACGCCAGGAGTTAAAGATTCTTATGGCTCTCATAGTTAAATAGCTAATTCTTTGCTATAATTTAAAGTCAGAAATCCGATATCAGTAGCTATCAACTACGATCTCTGTCTTGAGCGGCAGAAGCGGATCGGGAAGAAAGCTGTTAATAAAGCGATTAGAACCCGACGTATGGCTGACGTAACAGACCTTCAATCAAGTGCTTTTTAGGATCAGCCTATTAAGAAGCTGGATGGTAACGTCCTCATTAAACCGGGACTCCAGCAATTAATTTAAGGCTGATCTTTGTTTTTATAGAGATTTTGTAAAATGGGAGCCATCATACGATGAAGTTCAAACAGAATAGTTCAAAAAAACCAGTTGAATACGAAGCCGAAATAGTTTCCTATTGGAGAGAGAATAAACTATTCGAAAAATCGATTGAGCAGCGTCCAGTTGCTGATAGTTATGTCTTCTATGACGGACCTCCTTTTATAACTGGGGTACCTCATATTGGGACGCTACTTTCGAGCATTGTTAAAGATGCAGTTCCAAGATATTGGACGATGAAGGGAAAGCGAGTTGAACGACGTTGGGGCTGGGACTGTCATGGTCTGCCAGCAGAAGTTTTCACTGAGAAAAAACTAGGTATAGTCGATAGACGAGATATTGGCACTAAAGTCAGCCTGGAGGAATATATAACTACTTGTCGCCAAAATATGATTCAGACGGGTGATGAGTGGGAAAAGACTATTGAACGGGTTGGTCGATGGGTAGATTTTAAGGGTGCATACAGCACGATGGACAAAGATTACATGGAATCTGTCTGGTGGGCCTTCAAGAAACTGTATGATGACGGTAAGATCTATGAAGGTGAGAGAGTGTTGATGTATTGTATTCGAGATGCAACACCTATAAGTAAGGCAGAAGTAGCGATGGATAATTCATATAAGGACATAACTGATCCATCAGTCTATGCCAAATTTAAACTTGTCGGAAGCGATGCCAGTCTTCTGGTTTGGACCACGGTACCCTGGACTCTACTGGCAAACACCGCTCTGGCTGTTAATAAAGATGCAGTTTATGTTGAGGTTGAACTCGGAGCGGAGAAGCTTATACTCGCCAAGTCGTTAATTAATCATGTGCTTACTGATGAAAAGCACAAAGTTCTCGAGCATAAAATTATCCGTGAAATAAAGGGCAAAGAGTTGGTCGGCAAGAAGTACGAGCCATTCTTTAAGGATTACGGACCTGATGCGCACAAGATATATGATGCTGACTTTGTCAGCCTTGAAGAAGGAAGTGGCATAGTTTCCCAGGCTCCAGCTTACGGGGAGGAAGACTACACACTTTCCAAAGAAAAGAATTTCCCTGTAGTCAGTGTTATTGATGATAGTGGCATACTGACAGATAGCGAATGGAAGGGTCGTCAGGTTTGGGATGTTGATAAAGAGATTGCCAAGACATATTTAGAACAAGGCAAGGTCTGGAAGATCGATTACTATCGACATAGCTATCCGCACTGCCACCGTTGTGGAACTAAACTTATTTATCGGGCTCATCCTAGCTGGTTTATGGATATAGATGGTCAACGTGAAGAGATGCTGGAGAAAAACGGCGACGTGAATTGGTTCCCGAAACATATTAAGCATGGCAGATTTGAGAAAACAATTGAAACAGCGCCGGACTGGAATTTAAGCAGGGATCGGTTCTGGGCGACTGCAATGCCAGTTTGGAAGGGTGTCGATTCAAGCGGGAAAGAGTTGGTTAAAGTGGTTGGTTCGTATGAAGAACTTGAACAGCTATCGGGTGTTACTCTGGAAGATTACCATCGTCCGTGGATTGATGATGTAACTTTTACGTTTGAAGGGGTTAAATACACTCGAATTGAGAAAGTTCTAGACTGTTGGTTTGAGTCAGGATCGATGCCCTTTGCTATGCATCATTATCCTTTTGACAACGTTGAGAAATTTGAACAGAACTTTCCAGGTGATTTTATTGCCGAGTACGTAGGTCAGGTAAGGGCCTGGTTCTACTATATGCATGCCATATCAGTAGGTCTATTTACAGATAGAGCATTTAACAACGTTGTTGTAACTGGAACGCTAGCTGGAAACGATGGCAGGAAGATGAGCAAGAGCTTTGGGAATTTTACTGACCCTAACCAACTAATGGATACCTATGGTGCGGATGCATTACGATATCTGCTTCTAAGTTCGCCAGTGCTTAATGGTGAAGATTTTGCACTTCAGGATAAAGAAGTAGCCGACGTATCAAGAAAACTTACTATGGTTTGGAACATGTATAACTTCTTCACGCTTTATGCTGATGTCGATGACTGGGACTCCAGCCTAACTCCCGGTCAAATACCGGCCGACCCTCTACATGATCTAACCAATATTCTGGATCAGTGGATAGTAAGTAAGGTGCATCAGCTAGGGAAACATGTCGACGATCATATGCAACAATACGATATACCTAATGCCACTAAGCCTATACTACAGTTTCTGGATGACGCCAGTAACTGGTATGTCAGGCGAAGCAGAAAGCGTTTTTGGAAGTCAGATAATGACACAGACAAAAATGATGCCTACAAGACCCTACACTACGTTTTGGTTCAGTTAAGCATAATTATGGCGCCCTTCACCCCATTCATGTCTGAAGAGCTGTATATGAAGCTCACAGGCGGTGAATCTGTACATCTTTTGGATTGGCCTGCAGAAGGAAGGGTAAATGACCTAGTACTGATTCACATGGCCAGTGTAAGGCAGATTATAAACGATGGTCTAAGCCAGAGAGCGCGCAACGGCATTAAAGTTAGGCAGCCGCTAGCAAAGGCAGTAGTTTATCTCGAAAAACCGCTTACAGAAGAATTCAGCACGATCATCGCCGAAGAGCTCAATGTTAAGAGTGTTGAGTTTAAATCAGTAAAAACAGATAGCGATTCTGAAGTTGTTAAGCTTGATTTTAATCTAACCGGGGAGTTGATCCAGGAGGGTGTTGCTCGTGAATTGATTAGGAATGTTCAACAATCCAGGAAACAAGCTGGACTTGAAGTTGATGATAGAATCAAGCTAAGCTTAATTTCAAATAGTGATGAAATTACAACACTTCTAGCCAACAAACAACTTAGAAAGTTGTTAATGGACGAGACTTTGGCGGTAAAATTAGATACTGACGAAGATTCTGAAGGCTCAGCCTACGAAGTAGTGATTGGTGACATTTCGCTTAACATTATATTGTCTATCGACAAATCATCAAAACATGCAGAAGAGTAGTCTTTACAGGTAATAATTTATCTGTTAATCTATAAATCTATGAAAAAAGCAGTAATTGAGACAGGTAGTAAGCAATACTTGGTAGGTGAAGGTGAGATTATTGAGGTAGAACTCCTTAAGGATCTAAAAAAACAGGTTTCGTTCGAACCATTAATAGTTATTGATGGAGACAAAGTTACCGTCGGAACACCTAAAGTTGCCAGCGTTATGGTCACTGCCGATGTTGTTAATCCAGACAAACAAGCCGACAAAGTAACGTCTATACGTTTTAAGGCTAAAAAACGAGTACATACCGTTCGTGGTCATCGTCAGCATCATACGATACTGAAGATATCAAAAATCAGCTAGTTCATCTGGATAGACACAAAAACGGGCCCGCATACAGCAGTGGCCTATTTTTGTGATCAAAAATTGCCTAAAATCTAGCTAAAATTGATTTTAACTTGTGGAAAAGTATTGGCAAAAATCAGCTAGGTTATTAATATTACGACGATAAGATCCAATCAGTTAAGTCGATTTAACTACGAAAATTTTGAATTTTATAGATGAAAATCTATTTGCGTTACATATGTTACAACGAATTATAGTAAAATTATTGTCGTAACATGAACTTTAAACTGGGTATAAAAGTTATTCAAAAAGGTCTTGAATACCTCTGTTATAAGGTAGATACTAGATCCATAGGGAAGGTTATCATAAATGAAACACCTCCCTTGCCAACAAAAATTGGTTAAAACCATATAAAAAGTCAAAGAGCTTTCCGATCTAAAACAGGTCGGGAGGCTCACAAAAAAAGACAATTTAGGTCAAAAACCAATATAAAAACTCTCAATACAAAATGTTAAAACACTTTATCAGTGCTCTAGTTATATTGAACACCTTAGTCTCTCCTATGAGGCGGGTGTTTTTTGCATTTGTTAGATGTTTAATTATTCTACCCCTGTTTTTTTATACGCGCGTGCGCGTAAGCACACATACACGTACATATACGCATACGCGGGGGTCTGTTGTAGGTGACGAATCTTCTGATCAGGCTTTATCTGATCAACCACCGAAATCTAATTCAGTAATAGCGATTTTCACTCGAGCAACAATGTCTCGAGCATTTTTGTTAGTTATTGGTCTATCACTTGTACTTAGCCTAGGTTACAATCTTGCAAAACCTATTTCTACCGCAGCTACTACCACCAACACCGTAAACTTTCAGGCAAGACTAGAGAGCAGTGACGGTGCAATAGCACCTGACGGAAACTACAACGTCGAGTTTAAGATTTACTCAAGCTCGACAGGTGGTTCAGCGCTATGGACAGAAGGTTATCTTAATAGCGCAAGTCATCCAGTCGTTGTTTCCAATGGCTATTTAACGGTAAACCTGGGTTCAATTACCTCATTCCCTAGCAATATGCCGTGGGATCAGTCGTTATATGTGACGATGAATGTCGGTGGGACCGGATCAACTCCATCATGGGATGGCGAGATGAGCCCAAGACTTCTTTTGACTGCTGTTCCATATGCTTTTCAGGCAGCTAATGCCACCGAGCTTCAGATTACAAATGGTTCAAATGTTGCCACATTGAGTTTTGCATCGTCACCAACCTCAACTGTTGCAATTACTCTACCTAACAGTAGTGGAACTGTTTGTCTTGAAGGTGACACGGCTTGTAGCTTTGCTCCTACAACCGGAGGTACAGGATATATACAAAACGGTCTAACGCTACAAACTAATGCTAATCTGAACATACAGAGTACGAGTACTACAGATATTACGGCTACAATCTCAGCACTGCCATCACAAACAGCAGACCTACTTAGATTCGAAAACTCAAGTGGTACGACTGCTTTAAGTGGTATAAACGCGAACGGGAACTACTATATACAGAGCGGTTCTTATACGGGGACACTTACACAAACTCCACTTACCTCTGGTAGCGCAACATACGACCTACCTAACTACGCAGGGACACAAACGCTTTGTACGCTAGAGTCGGGGAACTGTGCAGGTAGTGGAGGAGGGGTGACTTCTACTGGAGGCACCAATAATTCGGTAGCTGTTTTCAGTAGTACTAGTGTATTGAGAACAGGCTCTATCTACGATAACGGAAGCGGTAATGTACAGATCGGCAACAGCACTTACTCTAGCCCGATAGCCTTACTAGCTGTCGGTACAGCTAACCAGCTTACAATAACCAACTCAGGTGCATTAACAACCAGTGGCGCAATCCAAGGGTTATCTTACGATGCTAACACCGCCACCGGCCTAACCATCGGTGGAACTAATGCGACTAGTGTAACTATTGGCCAAATTGGTGTTGGTACAACTGCAGCCGGTTCGCTAACTGTAGGCTCAATAGGCACGGCTGCTAATAATTTCAACCTTTGTTCTAGTGCCGGCCTAATAGCTAGTTGTTCTAACACCTACGTCCAGTCCAACCCAACTTCAACCCAGACAGGTAACATTAATCTGCAATCGGCTGCAGCAGGCACAGTTGGTCAGATCATTATGGGTGCTAGTAGCCAATCAGCTGATCTATTCGATTTGGAGAACAGTAGTGGCACAATTCTTGCTAGCGTTAATTCCTCGGGGGGTTTAACGCTGGGCAATTCTTCGACTGCCGGTAAGTTGGTGTTGGGCGACGGCGCAACTTCTAATAAGCTTACGATCGATACTACTGCACTAACAGGTACTGATACGGTACAAATACCCGATACTGCCGGATCAACTGATACTATTTGTTTGAAAACCCTTGCAAACTGCGCCGGTAGCGGTGGTGGTGTTACCACCACTACCGGGACCCCTAACGCGGTGGCGGTATTTACTGGCTATACGACCCTTCGCATAGGTTCTATCTACGACAACGGTAGCGGTAATGTACAGATAGGCAACAGCACTTACTCTAGCCCAACAGCACTCCTAGCCGTAGGATCATCAAATCAACTAACAGTTTCAACCTCAGGCGATCTAACAACTAGCGGCGCTATCCAAGGCGTAAGTCTAGACGCTAACTCAGCAGCAGGTCTAACCATAGGTGGCACTAACGCCACTAGCCTAACTCTAGGTAAGACAGGTGTTAACACTACAGTCGCAGGCCTACTAGGGATAGGTACTCTGGCTAGCGCATCAGCAAACCTAGTATGTATTAACGGGTCTAGCCAACTTAGTACATGTTCCAATAGCTATGAAGCTACTACTGGTACAGACTTCATAAAGAACCAATCTTCATCAGCTCAAGCCGGTAACTTCTATATACAGTCTTCATCTGCTGGTGCCATAGGTGGAGTCATCGCTGGTGCCAGCGGACAGACAGCTGATCTATTGGATCTAGAGAACAGCTCTAGTGCAGTGTTGGCTAGTTTCAATGCTAGTGGCAACCTTACTTTGGGCACCTCTACCACACAAGGTAAGATCGTTCTCGGTGATGGAGCCTCTTCGAATGTATTAACATTAGAATCAGGGAATCTGACTAGTGGTAGCTTAACGGTTGATGTGCCGTATTCTTCAGCGGGTACGGATACATTCTGTCTGAAATCATTAGCTAACTGTGCAACTTCTGGAGGTATCACTACAACTTCCGGAATCAATAATGCCGTTGCTGTATTCAGTGGTACCAGCACCCTTCGCATAGGTTCTATCTACGACAACGGTAGCGGTAATGTACAGATAGGCAACAGCACTTACTCTAGCCCAACAGCACTCCTAGCCGTAGGATCATCAAATCAACTAACAGTTTCAACC
>Ga0097691_1000618_pt1 | contig 29975 bp, 25 predicted proteins | sample NGESurdeep072012_8_FD_72858 | JGI IMG/M metagenome (GOLD analysis project Ga0097691, IMG submission 72858) | Arctic peat soil microbial communities from Barrow, Alaska - NGEE Surface sample 210-1 deep-072012 | ecosystem: Environmental > Terrestrial > Soil > Wetlands > Peat ... | reverse complement strand
CACCGTGCCGTCGCCGGCCACGACGTAAATGACTTCGTCGAGATCGGCGTGCGTGTGGGGCGCGAGCGCATCCCGAATCTGCAGCACCCGCGTCGTCGAATCGCCGGTGCAGCCGAACACCGACTCCTTGAGCGGATCGCGCCCGATGAAATTCTTGTCGAGGAACGCGGGGATCGACACGGTCACGGGCGGTCCTGACATGCCGGCCTGCGGCGCCGGCGTCGGCGCCGGCTCATGAGGCGGCGGTGATGGCGGCGGCGGCGCGGCGTCCAGCACGACGTCGATCTCAGCCGGCTGACCCGTTCTCACGGTCACGTCGCGCTCGAGCGTGATAAATCCTTCGCGCTCGAACCGCAGCCTGTACGAACCGTCGCGCATCGACGCCAGCGAGGCGGCGCCGTGTGCATCGGTCGTCGCTTCCTTGGTGGCCGCGCCTGACACGGCGACGCGCGCGCCCTGCACCGGTGCGCCGCTCTGATCGCGAACGACGATGTGCGTGGACGTGGATCGCGGCCGCGGACGCGGGCGCGTTTGCGCGGGCGGTGCGCTCTGCATCGCCAGTCCGAGCGCTGCGACGATTGCCGTGTGCAAGAGCAGTTTCATGTCGTCACCTGCTTTACCGTCCCTTCAGATCGCTGACCTTGTCGCGGAACAGCGTGAGTGCGATGCGGCCGCGGTTCGGCTCGCCGCGCGCGAGCGACTCGGCCATGTGCAGCGCCTGCTTGGCGGTGACCCGCGCCGGCATCGGCGGCTCGAACGGGTCGACGATCGCTTCGACGAGCGCCGGACCGTTTGCCAGCATCATCGCCTCGAGCGTCGGCCGCGCCTCCTCGGGCCGTTCGCAGCGGAAGCCGACGCCGCCGCACGCCTCCGCGAACTTTACGAAATCGATCGGCTCGAGCTGCACGCCGTACTCCGGGTTGCCGAGGAAGACCATCTGCTCCCATTTGATCATGCCCAGCACGTTGTTCTTGATGATGACGACCTTGATCGGCAACCGGTATTTTACGGCGGTGGCGAACTCGCCCATCAGCATGGTGAAGCCGCCGTCGCCGACAAAGGCCACCGACTGCCGCCCGGGATAGGCGATCTGCGCGCCGATGGCATACGGCAGCCCCGGCGCCATCGTTGCGAGCGTGCCCGAGCAGGAGAACATCTGGCCGCGCTTCATCTGGATGTAGCGCGCGACCCAGGTCGTGATGGTTCCCGAATCGGTCGAGATGATCGCGTCGTCGGCGAGGAGATCGTTGAGCGCGGCCGCCACGACCTGCGGCTTCATCGGCATGTCGTCGCGCGACGCGCGCGTGTGGAGCAGCTCGCGCCAGGCCTTCATGCCAACCTGCGCACGATCAAGAAAGGCCCGGTCGTCGCGCCGGTGAATCTGGGGCAGCAGCAGCTGCAGCGTCGATCTGGCGTCGCCGCAGAGGCCGACGTCGACGGGGAATCTCAGGCCGATCCGCGACGGCTCGGAGTCGATCTGGACGCCGCGGCACTTTTCCTTGTTCGGATAGAAGTTCATGTAGGGAAAGCTCGTGCCGACCATCAGGAGCGTGTCGGCTTCTTCCATCGCGATTTCCGACGGCTCGGTGCCGAGGAGGCCGATGCCTCCGGTCGTGAACGGCGAATCGTCTGGCACCGCCGCCTTGCCGAGCAGCGGCTTGACGATCGGAGCGGCCATGAGATCCGCGAGCTGCTCGAGCTCGCGTCCGGCGCCGATCGAACCCTGGCCCGCGAGGATGACGGTCTTCGTGCCCGCGTTCAGGACGTCGGCGGCCTCGCGCACCGCGTCCGCGCACGGCACGACGATCGGCGGACGCCACACGCTGGAGGAATGCCCCTCGACGTTCCTCTCGGACCGGCGATCGTCGCCGACCTTCTGCTCCTGAAAATCCACCGGAAAGGTGATGTGCGCCACGCCCCGGTGCGAGAGCGCGGCCCGGCACGCCGCGTCCACGAGCACGCGGACGTGCTGCGCGCCGAGCACCATCTGGTCGTAGATCGCGACGTCCTTGAACAGCGAGAGGAGATCCACTTCCTGCTGATACTGGGTGCCCATCAGATCGTGGTACGTCTGACCGGTGATCGCGAGCACGGGCGCATGGTCGAGCTTGGCGTCGTAGAGGCCGTTCAGGAGATGAATCGCGCCCGGACCGGACGTGGCCAGGCACACGCCCAGCTGGCCCGTGTATTTCGCATAACCGCACGCCATGAACGCGGCGGCCTCTTCATGACGCACCTGGATGAAGGTGATCTGCTCCTGGCGAACGCGCAGCGCCTCCATGATGCCGTTGATGCCGTCGCCGGGAAGCCCGAAGATCACCCGCACGCCCCAGTCGATGAGGCGGTCCGCCAACACATCCGCAGCCGTTCGCGCCATGTCATGCTCCCAGCGAAGAATACGAAGAAGTCGAAAAGCTCGACCTAGAGACGGGAATCCGGACAGTCGAACGCGGTTCTGCTGTCAGCAGGGCCTGGAGTGCAAGCTGAGCGCCAGCAGATTCCTCGCAATCCCATCGAGCGAAGCTCAACCGTTTCGCGGCAGATGAATTGCAGGGCTTGGGAAGCGCATGATGAAGTGGCTACACGCAATCGTAATCGTGTTCGTGCTTGCGGCGCCCGTGTGCGCGCAAATCGCGCCGCCCGACGACACCGAGAAGAAGCCGAAGCACGGCGACGTGTTGTCGGACACGCCCGACAACGAGACACAGCTCGACCAGCTTCAGCACGCGCTGGTGCGTCTGCCGATTGCGGTCGGCTTGGCGTGCGTCCTCGCGCTACGGCCGCGCCGCCGCGGCACGCCGCCCCGGCAGGCGCCGGTCATCCAGACGCAGATCATCCTGGCGATTGTCGGCGCCGTCGTGATGCTCGTCGTCGGCTCGAGCCTCGCCCGCGCGTTCGGCATCGTCGGCGCCGCCGGGCTGGTGCGCTACCGCGCGAAGATCGCGGATCCGAAGGACGCCGGTGTGATGCTGTCGACGCTGGCCGTGGGGCTGGCGTCGGGCGTCGGGTTGTGGATGCTCGCGCTCTTTGCGGCGGGCTTCATCGTGCTCGTGCTCGGGATCGTCGAGTCGTTCGAGCCGCAGGCGCGGCAGCTCTTCGCGCTCAAGGTCAAGGCGAAGGATCCGGCGGTGCTGAGGCCGAAGATCGAGCAGCTGCTGGCGCGGCGCGGGATCGAGCACGAGCTGCGCACGGAGACGAAAGATGAAGTGACCTTCGAGGTCCATCTTCCCATCGGGCGCACCACCGACCGGCTGTCGAGCGAGATTCTGAAGATCGATCCCGAGAATGCGGCGGGCGTCGCGTGGGAAGAAAAGAAGGCAAAAAGTTAGGATTAGGAACTAGGAATTAGCGGTAGTTCCCGAACTGCAGCGCGACGCCGAAGTCGTGCTCGCGCAGCTGGCGCATCGCGTCCTGCAGCTCGTCCTTTGACGGCGACGTGACGCGCACCTGATCGGCTTGAATCGATGCCTGCACCTTCCTCAGCTTCTGGTCTTTGAGGAACTTCACGATCTCCTTCGCGGCCTCGATCGGGATGCCCTGCTGGATCGGGATGACACGTTTCACCGCGCCGCCCGCGGCCGCGTCGCTCTCGGGCGCCTTGAAGTTCTTGATCGCCACTCCCCGCCGGACGAGCCGCGTCTGCACGATCTCCCACAGCGCGTTCATCTTCATCTCGTCGTCGGCGACGAGCGTCAGGGTCTTCTCGGCGGCGTTGAGGTCGATTTCAGCCTTCGCGCCCTTGAAATCGTAGCGCTGGCCGACTTCCTTACGCGCCTGGTTGAGGGCGTTGTCGACCTCCTGAAAGTCAATCGTGGAGGTGATGTCGAACGACGAGGCGGGTGGCATGGGGACATTGTACTATTGGCCTGATGGTGGACGAGTTCCGGACGGTCGACATCACGCGGGTGCGCGGCGCGTCCCGCACCGTAGATGTCGATCGCGCGGCCACCGAGGAGCCGCTCGAAGTCCGGCTGCACGGACGGCCCTTCGCCGTCATCATGCGCACGCCGGGCGCCGACCGCGAGCTGGCCGCCGGGTTTCTCCTCTCTGAACGCGTCCTGCACTCAGCGGACGATCTTGGCGCGATTGAATACTGCGCGGAGCCAGGTCCGGCCCAAGGCGGACGCCACCCTCACACGCCGGCGGAGAACATCGTCAATGTGACGCTGGCCAACGGATCGGCCGACTCGCTCGATCGTCTGCTCGCGGATCGGCGTCAGGTGATGGGCAACTCGTCGTGCGGGCTCTGCGGGCGGCTGACGATCGAGTCGCTCCGCACCGACGAGGCGCCGATCGCGTGCGCATGGACGATCGATCGTGCGACGCTCTCGAGCCTGCCCGATCGACTGCGCCAGTCGCAGCGCGTGTTCGACGAGACGGGCGGGCTCCACGCGGCGGGTCTCTTCACGCGCGACGGCCGGCTCGAGACGTCGGCGGAAGATGTCGGCCGCCATAACGCGGTCGACAAAGTGATCGGCCGCCTGCTGATGGCGGACCGGCTGCCGTTGTCTGACGCGCTCCTCTGTGTCAGCGGCCGCACGTCGTTCGAGATCGTGCAGAAAGCGCTGTTCGCCGGCATCCCGATCGTCGCGTCGGTGTCGGCGCCCTCGAGCCTGGCGATCGATCTGGCGCGCGAGACCGGGATCACGCTGGTCGGCTTCGTTCGCGGCGACCGCTTCAACGTCTACGCGCATCCGGCCCGTATCGGTCCCTGAATGTCCATCTTCGGTCTCGGACATCAGAAGCCGCATCACTATCTGGAGATGGCCAGGGTCGCGTGGGAAAACCGCGACGAGCTGCCGTTCGCCTGGCGCATCCTCACCGACGGCGTGTGCGACGGCTGCGCGCTCGGCACCTCAGGCCTCTCCGACTGGACGATCGAGGGCACGCATCTGTGCATGGTGCGGCTCGAGCTGATGCGTCTCAACACGGCGCCCGCGCTCGATCCGTCGATCCTCACCGACGTCGCGTCGCTGCGCCCGCACAGCTCGAAAGAGCTCCGTCAGTTCGGACGGCTGCCGGAGCCGATGCTGCGGCGGCGCGGCGAGCGCGGCTTTCTCGTGGCCACGTGGGACGAAGCGCTCGACCGCATCGCCGAGGAGCTCGCGATCGTCGATCCGGCGCGCGCCGCCTTCTATCTCACGTCGCGCGGGATCACCAACGAGGTGTATTACGCCGCGCAGAAAGCGGCGCGTTTCCTCGGCACCAATCACGTCGACAATTCCGCGCGGCTCTGTCATGCCGCGTCGACCTCGGCGATGAAGACGGTGCTCGGCTACGGCGCGTCAACGTGCAGTTACGCCGATTGGCTCCACGCCGACGTCATTGTCTTCTTCGGATCGAACGTCACGAACAACCAGCCGGTCACGGCGAAGTATCTGCACTACGCCAAGAAGAACGGCGCGCGGATCGCGTCCGTCAACACGTACCGCGAACCTGGACTGGCGCGCTACTGGGTGCCGTCGATTCCCGAGAGCGCGCTGTTCGGCACCGCGCTCGCCGACGACTGGTTCGACGTGAATACGGGCGGCGACCTCGCGTTCCTGACCGGCGTCTTCCGCGCCCTTCTCGAGCTCGACGGCGTGGACGAGACATTCGTGCGCGAGCGCACCACGGGATTCGCGGAGGCGCGGGCCGCCGCGCTGGCGTCCGACTGGGGCGCGCTGGAGCGCGACAGCGGGGCGCCGCGCGCGCGCATGCAGGATTTCGCGCGTCTGCTCATCGACAAACCCAACGCCATCTTCGTGTGGTCGATGGGGCTCACGCAGCACACGCACGGCGTCGAGACGATCAAGGCGCTGATCAACGTGGGCCTCGCGCGCGGCTTGCCCGGACGGCCCAACCGCGGCCTCGTGCCGATCCGCGGCCATTCAGGGGTGCAGGGCGGCGCCGAAGTCGGCTGCGCGCCGAAGGTCGACGCCGACACCGCGGCGCGATGGTCCGCCGTGTGGGACTTCCCGGTGCCGACGTCGCCCGGGTGGACGACGTCCGAGATGATCGACGCGTCGGCGAACGGCGGCGTGGACCTCTTCTGGATCGTCGGCGGCAATTTTCTCGAGACGCTGCCCGATGCCGACCGCAGCGCCCGCGCGCTCCGGCGTCCGCGCCTGCGCATCCATCAGGACATCGTGCTGTCCTCGTCGATGCTGGTGGACGGCGACGGCGACGTGCTGATTCTGCCCGCAACGACGAGATACGAATCGGAAGGTGGCGGCACCGAAACCTCGACCGAGCGGCGTATTATTTTTTCACCCGAGATTCGCGGCCGGCGGATCGGATCCGCCAGACCCGAGTGGTGGGTGTTCGGCGAGGCGATGGCGCGGGCGTTCCCCAACCGCAGGAATTACATCCGCTTCGACAGCGCCGGTGCTATTCGCCGCGAGATCGCACGGGCCGTTCCGCTCTACGCCGGCATCGAGACGCTGAACGCGAAAGGGGATCAGGTGCAGTGGGGCGGCCCGACCTTGTTCGCCGATGGCCGGTTCGCCACGCCGGACGGCAAGGCGCATTTCTCCGTCACGTCGGCGCAACACGGTCCCGCTCCTGCGGGACACTTTCAGGTGTCGACGCGGCGCGGCAAGCAATTCAACTCGATGGTGCAGCGCGACGTGGATCCGCTGACCGGCGCGCGCAGGCACGACGTGCTCATCAGCGCCGAGGACCTCGCACGTCTGCATCTTCCCGATGGCGCGGCCGTCCGGTTGACGTCGGATTCGGGCTCCTTCACCGGCACGCTCAAGTCGGCGCCCATGGCGCCCGGCAACCTCGAGGTGCATTGGCCCGAAGGGATGGCGCTCCTCTCGGGCTCCGCGATCGATCCCGAGTCGATGGAACCCGACTACAACGCGGTGGTGACGATCGAGACCCTATGATCTCGCTCTCGCACATCAGCAAGCAGTACGGACGGCAGGTACTGTTTGTCGACGCGTCCTTTCAGCTCAACCCGGGCGAGAGAGTCGGGCTGGTGGGCCCGAACGGGTCCGGAAAAACCACGTTGTTCCGCATGATTGCGGGCGAAGAAGTGCCCGACGAAGGCGACGTCTCGGTGCCGAAGAAGCTGACGATCGGCTACTTCCGGCAGGACGTCGAGGAGATGTCCGGCCGCTCGGTGCTCGACGAAGCGATCGCGGGGAGCGGCCGGCTCGGCTCGCTGCATCACGAGCTCGAAGACGTGCAGCACGCGATGTCCGATCCGAGCCGCGTCGACGAGATGGACACGATTCTCGCGCGCTTCGGTGAGGTGCAGGAAGAGTACGAACACCTCGGCGGCTATGCGCTCGAGAACCGCACCCGCGAAGTCCTCCACGGCCTCGGGTTCGACGATGAGCGGATTGATGGGGACGTGGGCGCGCTCTCGGGCGGCTGGAAGATGCGCGTGGCGATGGCGCGCGTGCTCCTCGGCGAGCCGGAAGTGCTGCTGATGGACGAGCCCACCAACCACCTCGACATCGAGTCGATCATCTGGCTCGAGGCGTTCCTGAAGTCGCGCCCGGGCGCGCTGCTCATGACATCGCACGACCGCGAGTTCATGAACCGCAGCGTCTCGCGCATCGCCGAGATCGACGGCGGCGAGATCACCACGTACTCCGGCAACTACGATTTCTACGAGCACGAGCGCGCCGTCCGCGAAGCCAACCGCGAGGCCGCGTACGCCAGACAGCAGGCGATGCTCGCCAAGGAACAGCGCTTTATCGAGCGATTCGCGGCGCACGCGGCGAAGGCGGCGCAGGTGCAGAGCCGCGTGAAGGCCCTCGAGAAAATCGAGAAGATCGAGCTGCCGAAGAAGCGGCGCGTCGTCACGTTCGACTTCCGCGCGCCGCCGCGGTCGGGCGAGCAGGTGGCCACGCTCGACTGCGTGTCGAAGGCGTACGGCCACCGTGTGGTCCACCAGTGCCTCAACCTGATCATCCGCCGCGGCGAGCGCTGGTGCGTGATGGGAAGAAACGGCGCCGGCAAATCGACGCTGCTCAAGATGGTGGCGGGCGTTCTGGCGCCCGATTCCGGCCGCGTGACGATCGGCGCGAGCGTCAAGATGGGCTATTTCTCACAGCAGGCGCTCGACGTGCTCGATCCCGATCTCACGATCGAAGAGCAGCTGCAGAAGGACTTCCCGCACGAATCGATCGGCGTCGTCCGCAATCTGGCCGGCGCGTTTCAATTCTCCGGCGATGAGATCGACAAGAAGATCCGCACGCTGTCCGGCGGCGAGAAGACCCGGCTCGTGATGGCGCGCATGCTCCTCAACCCGCCGAATTTCCTCGTGCTCGACGAGCCGACGAACCATCTCGACCTCGCGACCAAGGACATGCTGCTCGAATCGCTCGGCCGGTTCGACGGAACCATGCTGTTTGTCTCGCACGACCGCGCGTTCCTGCGCGGGTTGAGCAACCGCGTGCTCGAGCTCGGCGGCGAGAGCGGCACCGAGGCGGAGCCGCATGCGTATCCAGGGTCGTATGTCGACTACGTGGCCCGGACCGGACACGAGGCGCCCGGAGTGCATCGATGAAGAGAGCGGTGCTGGCGTTGTGCGTCTCGTGTGCGCTGGCCATCGTGTCGGCGGCTGGTCCGGGCGGCGCGCGACAACGACCGGACGACGCTCTTCGGCGCGGAGCTGCGGATCAGGACTCGCGACTAGCGGCTGAAAACCCCATCGCGCCGCTGCGAAACCCGGCGTCGGTCAGGTAGGGCGCCATTGGATGGAGCGCGGCCGGCGCGCCGTCGATCTCTTCGATCAACATGCCGCGCGGCGTGTCGCCGCCCTCCCGCGCGCGATCGAGGAGCGCGCGGGCGATCGCGCGGCCGGCTTTCGATCGCTCAGGCTCCGCGTCCGGCAGAAAGACGAGGAGCTGCCGGTCGCCGCGCGCCAGATAGGCGACGAGCGCGCCGTCGACCAGGATGACCGTCGCGCCGACCGTCCTGGTCGGCCCGCGCCCCGCCGAAGCCGTGCCCGCGGCGAAGGCGGGAAATTTCAGCGATGCGCCGTACGGATTCGCGGGATCGGTCGCCGCGAGCACGACGACCTCCGCCTCGTCCGGCGCATCGCGCAGCGAGCGCAGCAGGTCGAGCGCGCCAGGCAGCGCGAACTGCGTCGCGCCAAGCCCCGACACGAAATAACCGCGGCGCAGCCGTCCTTTTTCTTCCATCGCTTTCAACACGGGATACACGCTGCCGAATCCGCCCGGAATGGCTTCGGCCATGACCGCTTCGCGCGTCACCACGCCGTGGCGCGCGAGCAGTTGCTGCGCCACGGCGGCCGCCCAGTGTGTGGCCGACCGGGCCGACTGGCGCGCCGGCTGCTGAGGCGCGGACCGTGCAGGCGCGCGTTCGACCACCGACCATCTGCCTTCGGCGGACGCGGGCGCCAGACGCCGCGATCGAAACGCGGACGCGTCCGGGCGCTTCGCGCGGCGGCGCGGCGCGCGCACGCGCGTGAAGGCGCGCAGGGCGTGAAACGTGTCGTTCGTCACGAGTCCCTTCCAGGCGAGATGCCACAGCGCGTCGACCGTCTCGGCGGGGTAGCCGCCGCCGACCGCGTCGTGCAGCGGCCCGAAGAAGGATGCGCCGCGCGCGCGGAGGCATTCGAGGATCGCGGCCTCGCGCGAGTCAGGCACGCGGACGGGCTCGGCAGGCGCCAGGAGCCGCGGCAGATGATCCGCGAGATACAACGCCACCCGGCCGTCGCGTTCGCCGAGCGGCTCGACGCCGATCCAGACGATTTCTCCGGCGGCGATCACCGCGTCGAGATCGCCGGCGTCGTAGCCTTCGATGCGCGCCGGCAGCAGCTCGGTCTCGAGGATCGACGCCGCGAGGGGCGCGCCCTGCAGCTGTTCGATCGCATCGAGCAGCGCGTCGGCGCCGTGACGCCGCTTCGCGACGCCCTGCCACGTCGTCGTGAACCGTCCGAGTGCCGTGGGATCGACCGGCTCGATCTCGTGCCGCAGCTTCGCGAGCGAGCGGCGTCGCAGCAGGCGGAGGACGCCGGCGTCGGTCCATTCGCGCCGCGTGCCGCCCGGACGAAACTCGCCTTCGACGAGGCGCCCTTCCGCCGCGAGCCGCATGAGCACCGCCTCGGCCGCCGGCGGCGACAGGCCGTACCGCCCGGCGAAATCGACGTCGGTGAACGGCGCGTGCGTCCGCGCGTAGCGCAGGGCGAGATCGCCCAGCGGATCGCGCACCGGCTGCAGCAGCGCGTCGGGGATCCCGGACGGCAGCGGGACGCCGAGCGCGTCGCGATAGCGGGCGGCGTCCTCCGAGGCGACGTACCGCGCCTCGCCGGCGACGTGCAGGTTGAGCACGCGGCGCGCCTTGACGAGCTCCGGCGCGGTCGCGGCGACCTCGGGGCTCGAGGTCCTGGCGGCCAGCTCCTCGGCGGTGAGATCGCCGATGGCGAGCAGCAGGTCGTGCACCGCGTCCGCACTCTTGGCGTGATAGCGGGGATCCAGACGCTGAAGCTGCTGCTCGATGGCGTCCATCGATTCGGCGTCGAGCAGCTCGCGCAGCTCGGCGCTGCCGAGGAGCTCGCCTAGCTGCGCCTGATCGACCGCCAGCGCCTGCGCGCGGCGTTCGGCGAGCGGCGCGTCGCCGTCGTACAGAAAGCTGGCCACGTAGCTGAAGAGCAGCGACGCGGCGAACGGCGACGGCGTGTCGGAATCGACGGTCACGACGCGGATCTTCCGGCTGCGGACGTCGGCGAGCGTCGTGATGAGCGCGGGCATGTCGAAGAAATCGCGCAGACACTCGCGGTAGGTCTCGAGCAGCACCGGGAACGATCCGTATCGCGACGCGACCGCCAGGAGATCGGCCGAGCGCTTGCGCTGCTGCCAGAGCGGCGTGCGCATGCCCGGGCGGCGCTTCGGCAGGAGGAGCGACCGCGCCGCGTTCTCGCGGAACTTCGCCGCGAAGAGCGCCGTCGCGCCGAGCTGTCGGACGACGAGCGCCTGCACGTCGTCCGGGTCGGGCAGCAGCAGCCGCGGATCCGGCGGCTCGTCCACATCCGGGAACCTCACGACGAACCCATCGTCGCCCCAGAGCGTTTCGACGTCGACCCCGCGCTCTTCGCGAATCTTCGCGGCGACGGCCATCGCCCACGGCGCGTGGATGCGCCCGCCGCGCGGCGAGAGGACGCAGATCCGCCAGTCGCCGAGATCGTCGCGCACGCGCTCCACCAGAATCGTCGTGGCATCGGGAACCTCGCGCGTCGCCGCCAGTTGATCGCGCAGGTACTGCAGGAGATTTTCCGCCGCGCGCGCGTCGAGATCGTGATCCCGCGTGAGGCGGCTGACGGCGGCGGCCGGCGGCAGCCGCAGCAGGTCGTGGGTCAGCCGGCCGATTGCCAGGCCGAGCTCGAGCGGCCGGCCGGCGCGATCGCCTTTCCAGAACGGCATCTTGCCCGGCTGGCCTGGCGCCGGCGACACCAGGACGCGATCGTGCGTGATCTCCTCGATGCGCCAACTCGACGCGCCGAGCACGAAAATTTCTCCCGGGCGGCTTTCGAACACCATTTCCTCGTCGAGCTCGCCGACGCGTCCGGCGCCCGGACCGGCGCCGACGAGAAAGACGCCGTACAAGCCGCGATCGGGAATCGTCCCTCCGTTGGCGATCGCGACGCGCTTCGCGCCTTCGCGCGCCACGATCGTGCCGGCCACGCGGTCCCACGTGACGCGCGGGCGCAGCTCCGCGAATTCGTCCGAGGGGTAGCGGCCCGACAGCATGTCGAGCACGCCCTCGAACACCGTGCGGCTCAACTCGGCAAACGGCGCTGCCCGCCGCAGCGTCGCGAACAGCTCGTCGACATCCCACGCGTCCATCGACGTCATCGCCACCACGTGCTGGGCGACGATGTCGAGAGGGTTGCGCGGATAGCGGCTCGATTCGACGGCGCCGTCGTGCATCGCCCTGGCCACCGCGGCGCACGCCACGAGATCGCCGCGGAACTTCGGGAAGATGACGCCTTCGCTCACGGCGTTGGCCTGGTGCCCGCCGCGGCCGATCCGCTGGAGGCCGCTCGCAACCGAGGGCGGCGCTTCAATCTGCACGACGAGATCGATCGCGCCCATGTCGATGCCGAGCTCGAGTGACGAGGTGGCGACCAACGCGCGCAGCGCGCCCGCCTTGAGCAGATCCTCGATCTCGACGCGCTGCGGCCGCGCGATCGAGCCGTGATGCGAGCGGACGAGCGTCTCGCCCGCGAGCTCGTTCAGTGCGCCGGCCAGCCGTTCCGCGAGCCGGCGGCTGTTCACAAAAATGAGTGTTGACCGGTGCGCGCGAATCAGCTCGAGGAGCCGCGGATGGATCGCCGACCAGATCGAAGGACGCGTATCGCCGACCGATGCCGGCCCGCTCGGAATATCGTCCGCCGTCGTGAGACGCGCCATGTCTTCGACCGGCACCTCGACGGTGAGCTTCAGCGCCTTTTTCGAGCCGGCGTCGACGATCGTGACCGGGCGATAGCGGACGGCGCCGCGGTGAATCGAGAACTCGTCGGCCACCTCGGCCTCGGCGCGCGGCCGCGGCGGTGTTCCCGCCCGTCCCGAGCGTGTCGGCCGACGAGCCCCTGACTCGACGCCGCCCAGGAATCGCGCCACCTCATCCAAGGGACGCTGCGTGGCGGACAGGCCGATGCGCTGCGGCGGGCGCGCGCAGAACGCCGTCAGCCGCTCCACCGACAGCGCGAGGTGCGCCCCGCGCTTGGTCGGCACGAGCGCGTGGATTTCGTCGAGGATGATCGTGTCGACCGAGCGCAGCGCGTTGCGCGCGTTCGACGTGAGGAGCAGGTACAGCGACTCGGGCGTCGTGATCAGGATGTCGGCCGGCTCGCGCTGGAAGCGCGCGCGCTCGGCGGCCGGCGTATCGCCCGTGCGAATCGCGATCGCCGGCGTGAGGTAGGGCTCGCCGAGCGCGCCCGCCACGTGCGCGATGCCGGCGAGCGGCGCGCGCAGGTTCCGCTCGACGTCCACCGCCAGCGCTTTGAGCGGCGAGACGTAGAGGACGCGGCAGCGCTCGGCCTTGGGCGGCTGGGGCGTGAACATCAGCCGCTCGAGGCACCACAAAAACGCCGCCAGCGTCTTGCCGCTGCCGGTCGGCGCCAGGATGAGCGTCGACTCGCCGCGTGCGATCGCCGGCCAACCGAGCGTTTGCGGACGAGTCGGCGCGTCGAACGCGCTCGCGAACCACCGCCGGACAGCCGGATGAAACGGCGCGAGGGGATCGGAATTCGGCCGCGCAGTCACGCGCTCCATCTTATAATGAGGATCGGAACACTAACGGGAGAGCAAACGCATGGGTGACGCTGGCGAAGGATTGATCGACGCGGAAGCACGAATTCAGGAACGGATGGAGGATCTCGAGCGCGAGCGCTCGCAGAAGAACGCGAAGCCGGTCCGGGATCCGGAACTGGTCAGCGCCCTGGAGTCGCTGCGCCTCGCGCGCGCAGAGCTCGCGCAGCAGCTGGCCGCGACGACGCACGACCGCAGGAAGGCGCAGATCGGCCAGGCCATCGAAGAGATCGACCGGCGCATGAAGTCGACCGACAAGCAGATGGCGTCGCGCAAGCCGTGAGCCGGTCGGCCGTCGTGCGGTATCACGACGGCACCAAGCACCACTTCCATCGATTCGCCCAGTCGCTCGGCTATCTCGACTGGGCGTCTCAACCCAACCCGTTTCGATCCTTCGACGGCGCGCCGGTCGTCCCGCTGGAGCTGGGAGGACGGGCGTCCAGCCCTGTGAGCGGTGTGACCTACGATCAGCTCTTCGAGCCCGGCCTGGTCACGCCGCGCGAGCTTTCGGCGGCATCGATCGGCGGCTTGCTCCGCCACGCGCTCGGCCTCTCCGCGTGGAAGCAGTATCGCGAGTCGCGCTGGGCGCTTCGCGTGAACCCTTCGAGCGGTAATCTCCATCCCACCGAAGCGTACGTCGTGGCGGGCCCGGTGAGCGGCTTGTCGGACGCCGCCGGCGTGTACCACTACGCGCCGGATCGGCACGTCCTCGAAGCGCGGTCGACATTTTCGGCCGACGCGTGGCGAGCCTCGTGCGGCGGCCGATCGGCCTTCCTCATCGCGCTGACCTCGATTCACTGGCGGGAGGCGTGGAAATACGGCGAGCGTGCGTTCCGCTACTGCCAGCACGATCTCGGACACGCGATCGCGGCGCTGCGGCTGTCGGCCGCGCTCGCCGGTTGGCGGTTGCGTCTGCAGCCGGCGTGGCCGCATCGCGCCGTGGCGTCGCTCATCGGCATCGATCGCGATGAGGACTACGTGGAGGCCGAGCGCGAAGAGCCGGCGTGCCTGCTGCTCGTCACCGCCGATGCCGGCGCGCCGGGGAGCGGGGACGTGCCGGCCGCCCTGGCCGACGCCGCGCGCCTCGGCCTGTGGCAGGGACGAGCGAATCAGTTGAGCGCTGACCACGTCGAGTGGACGTTCATCGACGAGGTCGCCCGCGCGACGGAGGACGAAGGCAGAACTCCTCCTCCCGCCCTTGATCGTCGCGCGGGCCGCAGGCGCTCCCTTTCTGCCCCTCCCGCCGTTCCAGCCCCTCCGGCCCGTGATCTCATCCTCCAGCGCCGCAGCGCGCTGGCCTTCGACGGCCGATCGTCGATCGATCGCGACGGTTTCCTACGCATGCTCTCGCGCGTGATGCCCGGCGCGCACGCGCCGTGGGACGCGTTGTGGTGGGACGCGCGCATCCATCTCGTCCTGTTCGTTCATCGCGTGGACGAAGTGGAGCCGGGTCTGTATCTGCTGCCGCGCGACCGGCGATCGATCGATCGCCTGAAGGCGTCCTTCGGCCGCGAGTTCCTCTGGGAGCCGGCGTCCGACCCTGGAAATGACGTCCCGCTCCTGCGCCTCGCGCGCGGCGACTGCCGGCGCGTGGCGGCGCGTCTCAGCTGCGATCAGGACATTGCGGCGGACGGCTTCTTCAGCCTCGCGATGCTCGCCGACTTCGACGCGAGCCTCGACGAGCTCGGCGCGTCGTTCTATCGGCAGCTCTTCTGGGAGTCGGGGGTTGTCGGGCAGGTGTTGTATCTCGAGGCGGAGGCTGCCGGCGCGCGGGCGACGGGGATCGGCTGTTTCTATGACGATGCGGTGCATGACGTGCTGGGGATGGCTGGCGACGGCGGCGACAGCGGCGACAGCGACGACAGCGACCACAGGGGCCACGCGTTTCAGAGCCTGTATCACTTCACGATCGGCACGCCGTCCGAGGACGCGCGGTTGACGACCGCGCCGGGATACGCCTGGGAACAGACGGCGTCAGCCCCTCCTGCTATCGACTAACCGCCATCGACTGCTGTAGCATTGGGCCTGGCTTGGGAAATTGTTCACAAGCCTCGCCACGGGGCGTGACCCCGCGCGTTAGACAAAGCCCGGACTCACCCAATGCAGGGCTGGTTCTCCATCCTCATCATGATCGCGCTCGGCGCGGGCTTCGCGCTGGTGTCGATCCTGTTGTCGAGCGTGCTCGGTCCGCGCAACCCCTCGCCCGAAAAATCGGCGCCCTACGAATGCGGCATGCCGGCGGTCGGCGACGCGCGCGAACGGCAATCGGTCAAGTTCTATCTCGTCGCGATGATCTTCCTGCTCTTCGACATCGAGGTGGCGTTCCTGTATCCCTGGGCCATGGCGCTGCGCGATCTCGGCTGGCCCGGCTTCGTCCAGGTCGTGTTGTTCATGGCGCTGCTGCTGGCCGGCTACGTCTACGTCTGGCGCAAGGGCGCGCTCGATTGGGGCCCAAGTGGGACTTGAATCCGACATCCCTGTTCTGACGACGAGCGTCGAGAAGATGGTGCAGTGGGCGCGGCGCTCGTCCATCTGGCCGGTGACGTTCGGCCTGGCGTGCTGCGCCATCGAGATGATGGCGATGAGCTGCTCGCGCTACGACATCGCGCGCTTCGGCGCCGAGGTGTTCCGCGGCAGCCCGCGCCAGTCCGACCTGATGATCGTCGCCGGCCGTCTGTCGCGCAAGATGGCGCCGGCGCTGCGCCGCATCTACGACCAGATGCCCGAACCCAAATGGGTGATCTCGATGGGCGCCTGCGCGTCGATCGGCGGCGTCTTCGACAACTACGCGCTTGTGCAGGGCGTCGATCAAATCGTGCCGGTCGACGTGTACGTGCCCGGCTGTCCGCCGCGCCCCGAATCGCTCATCTACGGCATCGTCCAGCTGCAGGCGAAGATCGCGCGACAGCATCTCTCCTAAATGGACTCCACCGAGCTCGTTCGATCGTTGCAGGAGGCTGTGCCGGGCGCCACGCTCGAGAGCGCCGCCAGTCTCGATTTGCACGCGACCATCTATGCGACGTGCGCCGATCTGCCGGCCATCGCGCGGGCGCTGCGCGACGGCGCCGGCCTCCGGTTCGATTTTCTGGCCGAATTGACCGCCGTCGATTTCTCGCCGCGCGAGCCGCGCTTCGAGCTCGTGTACATGCTCGTCTCGACCGAGCTCGTCCATCGCATCCGTGTGAAAGTGCGGCTGCCGGGCGCCGATGCGCACGTCGCCACCGTCAGCGCGATCTGGCCGGCGGCCAATTGGCTCGAGCGCGAAGTCTGGGATCTCTTCGGCATTGTCTTTGACGGCCATCCCGATCCGCGCCGGCTGCTGATGCCGGAGGACTGGGAGGGGTTTCCGCTGCGCAAGGACTATCCGGTCCAGATCACGATGGTGCCGCGCACCGCCGAGCCGCTACAGGTGACCGAGCAGCAGTTCCGCGCCAGCGTCGAACGGGATCGGCTGGCGCGCACGTGACCGACAAGACGCACACCCAGGTCGTGTCGTCGATGCTGGCGGAGGCCGCGGCGCTGCACGAGCGCATTCGCAAGGGCCATCTGGAGCCGGTCGTGTCCGCGGCGGAGGCGATTGTCGCGTCGCTCAAGAGCGGCGGCAAGCTGCTGCTCTTCGGCAACGGTGGCAGCGCGGCGGATGCGCAGCACGTGGCCGCCGAGCTCGTCGGCCGTTTTCAGCACGACCGCGCCGCGCTCTCGGCCATCGCGCTCACGACCGACACGAGCGTGCTCACCTCGATCGGCAACGACGACAGCTACGAACGCGTGTTCGTGCGGCAGATCGAAGCGCTCGGACGCGCCGGCGACGTCGCGTTCGGCATCAGCACCAGCGGGCTTTCGACCAACGTCATCTCCGGGCTCGAGACGGCGAAAGCCCAGGGGCTGCGGACAATCGGGCTGACGGGCCGCGACGGCGGGCACGTCGGCAAAGTCGTCGAGATTCACGTGAACGTGCCGGCCGAATCGACCGCGCGCGTGCAGGAAGTGCACCGGACGCTCTTGCACGCGATTTGCGAGATCGTGGAGAACGCGTTTGTCGATGGCTGATGCAGCGCTGAGAGCAGCCTGATGGCGGATATCAAGACGGAAATCATGACCGTCAACATGGGGCCGCAGCACCCCAGCACGCACGGCGTGCTGCGTCTGGTCCTCGAGCTCGACGGCGAAACGGTCCTGTCTGTCGCGCCGACCATCGGCTACCTGCACACGGGCATCGAAAAGACCACCGAGCAGAAGAAATGGCAGCAGGTGATTCCGCTCGTCGAGCGGATGGACTACCTGAGCGCGCAGTCCAACAGCATGGCGTTCTGCCTCTCCGTCGAGCGGCTGCTGGCGGTCGAGATTCCCGAGCGCGTGAAGACGATCCGCGTGCTGCTGGCGGAGCTGCAGCGCCTCAACAGCCACCTGGTCTGGCTCGGCACCCACGGCATGGAGCTCGGCGCCGTGTCGGTGCTGATGTACTGCTTCCGCGAGCGCGAGCTGCTCCTCAACATCAACGAGCTCATCGCCGGCTTCCGCATGTTCCCGAGCTACATGCGCGTCGGCGGCCTGCGCGAGGATCTGCCGCGCGGCTTCCACGCGGCCGTGCGCGAGGTCCTCGATCGGCTGCCGGGGAAGCTGAACGAGTACGAAGATCTGCTGACGAAGAACGAGATCTACATCGAGCGCACGCGCGGCGTCGGACGGATTTCGAAAGAAGACGCGATCGCCTACGGCCTGGTGGGCCCGATCGCGCGCGCGGCCGGCGTCGCCTACGACGTCCGCAAAGCGTTTCCCTATCTCGGCTACGAGACGTTCGACTTTCAGGTGCCGGTTCAGACCGACGGCGACGTCTACTCACGCTATCTGGTGCGCGTCGCCGAAATGCGGGAGAGCATCGCGATCTGCCGTCAGGCGCTCGATCGCATCAGCCCGACGGGCGCCTTCGCGATCGACGACCCGCGCATCACGCCGCCGCCCAAGGATCGCGTCTACACGGAGATGGAAGCGCTCATTCAGCACTTCCTGATCTATTCGCAGGGCTTCACGGTCCCCGCGGGCGAGGCCTACGTGCCGGTGGAAGGGCCGCGCGGCGAACAGGGCTTCTACGTCGTCTCCGACGGGACGAACCGGCCGTGGCGCGTGAAGTCGCGCGCGCCGTCGCTGCTCGCATGCCAGGCGCTCGAAACGATGGTCGTCGGCGGCTTGATCGCCGACGTGGTCGCCGTGATTGGATCGATTGACGTCGTGATGGGAGACGTGGACCGGTGAGCTTTCATCCGAAGATGACGTACGGCGCGGCCTTCCACAAGTCGGCGCGCGATCTCGATCCCGATAGAGATCAGGGGCCGCCCTTCGAGTACACCGCGGAGAACCGCGCGCGTTTCGACCGGATCGTGCAGCGCTATCCGGACGCGCAGCGCCGATCGGCCGTGCTGCCGGCGCTCTACCTCGTGCAATACCAGCAGGGGCACATCACGGCGAGCGCCATGCGGTACGTCGCCGGCCTGCTCGGCATCACGCCGGCCGACGTCGAAGACGTCGTGTCGTTCTACTCGATGTTCTACACGAAGCCGGTCGGCCGCTTCGTGCTGCAGGTGTGCCGGACGCTCTCCTGCGCGCTGAACGGCGCCGAACGCGTCACCGAGGAGCTCTCGGCGAAGCTCGGGATCAAGCCTGGCGAGACCGATCCCAGCGGCACCTTCACGCTGATCGAAGTCGAATGCCTCGGCGCCTGCGATCGCGCGCCGGTGGTGATGGTGAACGACGCGTGGCACGAGTGCCTGACGCCTGGGGACGCGGCGAAGCTGGTCGACGATCTCAAGGCACGCGGCGAAGCTGCGCTGTCCGGCTGCCATCATGTCGTGGAGAAGAAGTAGCGTGTCATTCGAACCCCTCCTGACGAAGCACGTGCGCGAGCCGAACTCCTTCACGCTGGATTTCTATCTCCAGCACGACGGGTACGACGGCCTGCGCAAGGCGCTCGCGATGAAGCCGGAGGAGGTGATCGACCTCGTCAAGGCGTCGGGCCTGCGCGGCCGCGGAGGCGCGGGGTTTCCGACCGGCATGAAGTGGCAGTTCGTCGACAAGAAGTCGCCCAACCCGAAGTACATCGCCTGCAACGCCGACGAGAGCGAGCCGGGCACCTTCAAAGACCACCTGCTGATGGAGCGCAATCCTCATCTATTGATAGAAGGATGCGCCATCGGCTGCTACGCCATCGGCGCGAAGATTGCCTACATCTACATTCGCGGCGAGTTCTTCCACGTGCAGCAGGTTCTCGAGCGGGCGATCGACGAGGCGTACGCGCGCGGCTTGCTCGGAAAGAACGTCCTGGGCTCGGGATTCGATTGCGACGTCTACGTGCATCGGGGCGCCGGGGCGTACGAGGCGGGCGAGGAGACGGCGCTGCTCGAATCGCTCGAGGGCAAGCGCGCGCAGCCGCGCAACAAGCCGCCGTTTCCGGCCGTGGTCGGGTTGTACGGCTGCCCGACGGCGGTGAACAACGTCGAGACGCTCGCGAACGTGCCGATCATCCTCATGAAGGGTGCCGAGTGGTACTCGAAACTCGGGCCGGAGAAGAACGGCGGCCCGAAGCTGTTTTGCATCAGCGGCCACGTGAAGCGTCCCGGGGTGTACGAAGCGCCGATGACGGTGACGCTCGGCGAGCTGATCAACGAGCGCGCGGGCGGCGTGCGCGACGGCCGCACGCTCAAGGCCGTGATCCCAGGAGGATCGTCGGTGCCGATCCTGCTCCCGACCCAACTCGACACGCAGGCGAGCTTCGACGGCGTGCAGAAGGCGGGCTCGCTTCTCGGGTCCGCCGGGATCATCGTGCTCGACGACACGACCTGCATGGTGTGGCTGGCGGAGAACCTCCTGCACTTCTATCGCCACGAGTCGTGCGGCAAGTGCACGCCCTGCCGCGAGGGCACCGACTGGCTGTACAAGATCCTTCGCAAGATTGAGCGCGGCGCCGGGCAGATGAGCGACCTCGATCTGCTCACCAGCGTGGCCAACAACATCGCCGGCAAGACGCTCTGTGCATTCGGCGACGCGGCCGTCACGCCCGTGTTGACGACGCTGAAGCATTTCCGGCATGAGTACGAGGCGCACATCAAGGAAGGCCACTGCACGCTGCCGGCCGACTGGCGCGCGCGTCAAGGGGTGGCCACGCATCCATGAGTGCGTTCCTCATCGCGCAGATCGTCCTGACGCTCTTCGTCTTCGTCATGCTGCTGAGCTCGGCGGCCGTCATGGTCTACGCCGAGCGCAAGGTGGCTGCGATTCTGCAGCAGCGGATGGGCCCGTACCTCGTCGGGCCCAAGGGCATGCTCCAGCCGCTCGCCGACGTCATCAAGCTGATGTTCAAAGAGGAGCTGCGGCCGCGCGCGGCCGATGCGTTCCTCTTCGCGCTCGCGCCGATGATTTCGGCCACCGCCGCCTTCGCGGCGTTCGCCGTCGTGCCGTTCGGCGCGGAAACCACGTTCTTCGGATTGCTCAACGAGCCGCTGCGCCTGCAGGTGGCCGACGTCAACGTCGCGATTCTCGTCGTGTTCGCCATCGCGTCGATGAGCGTGTACGGCGTCGTGCTCGCCGGCTGGAGCTCGAACAGCAAGTACTCGCTGCTCGGCGGGCTGCGGGCGTCGGCGCAGATGATCAGCTACGAGCTGTCGTACGGCCTCGCGCTCGCCAGCGTGCTCGTGATGGCCAACTCGCTGTCGCTCTCCGACATCGTCAACCATCAGGCGGGGACGTGGTTCGGCGTCGTGCCGCGGTGGTTCCTGTTCATCCAGCCGGTCGGCTTTCTGGTCTACATGACGGCGGGCATCGCCGAGACCAACCGCGCGCCGTTCGATTTTCCCGAGGCGGAGCAGGAGCTGGTCGCCGGCTACCATACCGAGTACAGCAGCATGAGCTTCGCGATGTTCTTTCTCGCGGAGTACATCAACATGGTCACCGTGTCGGCGGTGGCGACGGATCTCTTCCTCGGCGGCTGGCACGGGCCGTTTCTGCCGGCGTCGCTCGGCTGGGTGTGGTTCCTCCTCAAGGTCGGGGCGATTCTTTTCTTCTATATCTGGATGCGGTGGACGCTGCCGCGGTATCGCTACGATCAGCTGATGCGGTTCGGGTGGAAAGTGCTGCTGCCGATTGCCGCTGTCAATCTGCTCGCGACGGCGGCCGGAGTGCTCTATTTTGGGATCTGACACCCTCTTCTACCTGTTCGGCGCCATCGCCATCGGCGCGTCGCTGGCCGTGATCGGGCAGCGCAATCCGATCTACAGCGTGCTGCTGCTGATTGCGTCCTTCGGCGCGCTGTCGGGCCTCTACATTCTGCTCGACGCGCCGTTTGTCGCCGTCATCCAGATCATCGTCTACGCCGGCGCCATCATGGTGCTGTTCCTGTTCGTCGTGATGCTGTTGAACGCGCCGCATGAAGAGACGGAGTACGACGAGCGCGTCCACCCGCTGCTGCGGTCCGGCCCCACGCGCTTCGGCGTGGCGCTCGCCGTCGCGCTGATGGTCGAGTTGTGGTGGGCGCTGACGAAGGGGCGCGAGACCGGTGGGTTCCCCGAGGGTTCGGTGAGCTCGGTGGCGGCGATCGGCCGGTCGCTCTTCACGGACTACTCGTTTCAGTTCGAGGTCACCTCGGTCCTCATTCTCGTCGCCATGGTCGGCGCCGTCGTCCTGGCGCGCCGCGAGCCGAGGAGGCCCCGGAGCCCCGGGAATCCATGATGCCGACGCCGACCCTCGTCCACTACCTGATTCTCTCCGCCGTGCTCTTCACGATTGGGACGGCCGGCGTGTTCGTGCGCCGCAACATCATCACGGTGCTGCTGTCGATCGAGATCATGCTGAACGCGGTGAATCTGACGTTTGTGGCGTTCGGCCGCGCGCTCGGCTCCGCGGACGGGCAGATCATCGTGTTCTTCGTGATGACCGTCGCGGCCGCCGAAGCCGCGGTCGGGCTGGCGATTGTGATCGGGTTGTTCCGTCACCGCGAGTCGCTCAACCCCGATACGTTTACGACGTTGAAGTGGTGACGCCCTCATGCTGCTGCTGATCCCACTTCTGCCGCTCGTCGGGTTCCTGCTGAACGCCAGCTTCGGCCGGCGTGTCAGCAAGCCCGCCGCCGGCGCGATCGCGTGCGGCGCGATGATCGCGTCGTTCCTGGTGTCGCTCGTTTCGGTCTTCAGGCTGATCGCGTTGCCCGCCGACGCGCGCGCCATCGCCCAACAGGTGTTCACCTGGATCAGCTCAGGCGACTTGGCGGTCCCCTTCACGCTGCGGCTCGATCCGCTCTCGGCCGTGATGATCCTCGTCGTCACCGGCATCGGATCGCTCATTCACATCTACTCGACCGCGTACATGCACGAGGAGCGGGACGCGGAATACGCGCGTTATTTTTCTTACTTGAACTTGTTCGCGGCGTTCATGCTCGTGCTCGTGCTCGGTTCGAACTTCCTCGTGCTGTTCGTCGGCTGGGAAGGCGTCGGGCTCTGCTCGTACCTGCTGATCGGGTTCTGGTACGAAAAAAAGTCGGCCTCCGACGCCGGCAAGAAGGCGTTCATCGTCAATCGCATCGGCGACTTCGGGTTCATCCTCGGCGTCCTGCTCGCGTTCGTCCATTTCGGCACGCTCGATTTTCAGGAGATCGCCCGCTCGTCCGCGGCGCTCGGCCCGGAAGCCGCGTTCGGGACGATGTCGCTCATCACGCTGCTCCTCTTTGTCGGCGCGACCGGCAAGTCGGCGCAGATTCCGCTCTACGTCTGGCTGCCGGACGCGATGGAAGGGCCGACGCCGGTGTCCGCGCTGATCCACGCGGCCACGATGGTGACGGCGGGCGTCTACATGATCGGGCGCAACGCCGTGCTCTTCAGCCACGCGCCCCAGACGCTCACGATCGTCGCCATCGTCGGCGTCGCCACGGCGTTGCTGGCGGGAACGATTGGACTCGTGCAGAACGACATCAAGCGCGTGCTGGCGTACTCGACCGTCTCGCAGCTCGGGTACATGTTCCTGGCCATGGGCGTTGGGGCGTACGCGGCCGGCATCTTCCACCTCTACACGCACGCCTTCTTCAAGGCGCTGTTGTTCCTCGGCTCGGGTGCGGTGATTCACGCGCTGGCCGGCGAGCAGGATCTGCGGCGGATGGGCGGGCTCAAGAAAGATCTGCCGATCACGTACTGGACGTTCCTCATCGGCGCGCTGGCGATCTCGGGCGTGCCGCTGCTCTCAGGTTTCTTCAGCAAGGATGAGATCCTCTACCGCACCTATGCGAGCGGCCACACGCTGCTGTGGATCGTCGGACTGCTGACGTCGCTCCTGACCGCCATCTACATGTTCCGCATCGTGTTTCTGGCCTTTCACGGGCCTTCGCGTTCGGCGACGGCCTCGCAAGTGGCTGATCACGCGCACGACTCGCACCACGGTTCGCACCTTCACGACGCGCCGCCGGCGATGGCGATCGCGCTCGTCGTGCTGGCGGTCGGTTCGGTGGCGGCGGGGTACGTCGGGTTGCCGCAGGCCCTCGGTGGGTCGAATCGCTTCGAGAAATTCCTGGAGCCGAGTTTTACGGTGGCGGAGGTGCGGTCAACGCCGGACACTCCCACTCCAGATGACGGCGCGGCCACCGAAGGTCTCGAACTGGGCCTGATGGCTGTGTCGACCGTCGTCGCCGTCGGCGGCATCGGCCTCGCGTTCTTCTTTTTTCTCGCGAACCCTCGCGCGTCGGATCGACTGGCCTCGCAGTTCCCGGGGCTGCACCGCGTGCTGATGCACAAGTACTACGTCGACGAAATCTACGACGCCGCGATCGTCCAGCCAATCCGCATCGTCTCCGAGGACGGGCTCTGGAAAATTCTCGACGTGCGCGTCATCGACGGCGCCGTCAACGACGTCGCCGGAACGGTCGGCGGCGCGAGCGAGCTCCTGCGGCGGCTGCAGACCGGATCGGTGCGCGCGTACGCCGCGTCGCTCTTTCTCGGTGTCGTCCTGATACTCGGCTATTACCTCTGGCGCTGATGCAGTTTCCGATTCTCACGTCGCTCGTCGTTCTGCCGATCGCCGGCGCCGCGTGTCTCTTCCTCGTCCGCGACGATGAGCGCCATGCGCCGCTCGTTCGCAACATCGCGCTCGTCGTCTCGGCGCTGGTCTTCGCCGACACGCTGCTCCTCTGGAGCCGGTTCAACGCCGCCTCGGGCGACTTCCAGTTCATCGAGCGGCACGCGTGGATTCCCACGTTCGGGATCAGCTACGTGGTCGGCGTGGACGGCATCAGCCTGCTGCTGCTCGTGCTGACCGGATTCCTGACGCCGCTCGCGCTCCTCGGTTCGTGGGAGTCGATCCAGCGCAAGACGCGCGCGTTCTGCATCGTCGTGCTGCTGCTCGAGAGCGCGATGATGGGCGTGTTCATCTCGCTCGACCTGTTTCTCTTCTACGTGTTCTGGGACGCCATGCTCATCCCGATGTATTTCCTCATCGGGATCTGGGGCTACGAGCGGCGCGTGTACGCCGCGGTGAAGTTCATTCTCTACACGTTGGGCGGCAGCGTGCTGATGCTGCTTGCGATCCTGAGCCTGGCCTCGCTGCACAACGCGGCGACCGGCAGCTACAGCTTCGATCTGCAGAAGATCTACGCGCTGCAGATTCCGCAGAGCCAGCAGGGATGGCTGTTCCTGGCGTTCGCGCTGGCGTTCGCGATCAAAGTGCCGATCTTTCCGTTTCACACGTGGCTGCCCGACGCGCACGTCGAGGCGCCGACCGCCGGATCGGTCATCCTGGCCGGCGTGCTGCTGAAGATGGGCACCTACGGCTTCGTCCGCTTCGCGTTCCCGCTGTTCCCGGACGCGGCGGCGCAATTTGCCCCCTACCTCGCCGTCCTCGCCGTCATCGGCATCGTCTACGGCGCGCTCGTCGCGATGGTGCAGCCGGACATGAAGAAGCTCGTGGCGTATTCGAGCGTGAGCCATCTGGGCTTCGTCGTGCTCGGGATTTGCGCGATGGACACGCAGGGCGTGCAGGGCGCGGTGTACCAGATGCTGAGCCACGGCGTGAGCACGGGCGGGCTGTTCCTCGTCGTCGGCATGCTGGTGGATCGCCGGCACACGCGGCTCATCTCGGAGTACGGCGGGCTGAAGAAGGTGATGCCGCACCTGGTCGCTGCGTTTCTGATCCTGACCTTGGCGTCGATCGGGCTGCCGGGTCTGAGCGGGTTCGTCGGCGAATTCCTGATCCTGCTCGGGGTGTTCCGGTGGTCTCCGCCCCTGGCCACCGTGGCGGCGACGGGCGTGATTCTCTCGGCCACCTACATGCTGTGGATGTTCCAGCGCGTGAACTATGGCCCGGTGACCAACGAGAAGAACACAGGGCTGCGCGATCTCTCGCCGCGCGAGTGGGCGATTCTCGTGCCGATTCTCGCGGTGGCCGTCCTGATGGGCGTGATGCCGAACCTGTTCCTCCGCCCGATCGAGCCGTCGGTCAACCGCATGCTGAACCAGATTCACGCCGTCGCGCCGGTCCGCGTGCAGGTGAGCCACCAGCCACCAGCCGCCAGCCACCAGCCACCGTCGAGCAACTGATGCCTTCCTCCCTGAATGCGATCGTCCCGATGGCGTGCGTCACGGCGGCCGCGATTGCCGCGATGGTCGCCGAAGCGTTCCGCGAGCCGGGCGAGCGGATGCCGATCGGTCCGCTCGGCGTCATCGGCCTGGCCGGCGCCGCGATCGCGTCGATCGCGCTCTGGCACCACAACGCCACCAGTTTCGGCGTCGTCGCCGCCGACAAGTTCGGACTGTTCGTCACCGGGATTCTGATCATCATCGGCGTCCTGTCGCTCGCCATCTCGGCGCCGGCGATCGAGCGCGAGCGCCTGCCGCAGGGCGAGTACTACGCGCTGATGCTCTTTGCGTTGGCCGGCATGATGCTGATGGCGACGGCGACCGATCTGCTCGTCATCTTCCTCGCGCTCGAGGTGCTGTCGCTCGCCGTCTACGTCCTGACCGGGATCCGCCGCGACTCGCCGGTCGCGACGGAAGCGGCGTTCAAGTATTTTCTGCTCGGGGCGTTCTCGAGCGCCTTCTTTCTCTACGGGATTGCGTTCACCTACGGCCTCACCGGCAGCACGCGGCTCGACCGGGTCGGCAGCCTGATCGCCGCGCAGGCGATGGCGCCGACGCCGATGCAGCTCATCGCCGTCGGCCTGCTGATTGTCGGCTTTGCCTTCAAGGTCTCCGCCGTGCCGTTCCACATGTGGACGCCGGACGCCTACGAAGGCGCGTCGCCCGCCGTGACCGGCTTCATGTCAACCGGCGTCAAGGCCGCCGCGTTCGCGGCGTTCTTCCGCGTCTTTCTCGCGGCGTTCGACCCGCTGCACGCCGTCTGGTGGGAAGTCGTCTGGGTGATGGCGGCGGCGACGATGATCGTGGGGACGGTCGTGGGCGTGGCGCAAACCTCCGTCAAGCGGATGCTGGCGTACTCGAGCATCGCGCACGGCGGCTATCTGCTCGTCGCGCTGGTGTCGGCCAACGACGCCGCCAAGGGCGCCGTCCTGTTCTACCTCCTCGCCTATGCGGTGACCAACATCGGCGCGTTCGGTGTCATCACGCTCATGGAGAACACCGACGGCGATCGGCCCAACGATCAGATCCGCGATTTCGCGGGGCTGTGGAACGAGCATCCGGCGCTCGCCGCGCTGATGACGATCTTCCTGCTCTCCCTGGGCGGCTTCCCGCCGACCGCCGGCTTCATCGCGAAGTGGTACGTCTTCACCGCGGCGGTGAACGCCGGCTACTACTGGCTGGCGATCATCGGCGTCCTGACCAGCGTCATCTCGGTCTTCTTCTACCTGCGCATCGTCGTCATGATGTACATGACGCCGAGCGACACGCCCGCGCGTTTCCCACTGGTGCCGAGGATTGCCGGCGCCGCGCTGGTCGTCTCCGCGGTCATCATCGTGTATCTCGGCGTCCTGCCGGCGCGCGTCCTCGACTGGGCCGTGGCCTCGATATCTTCTATTTTCTAACGCGGCCGTCCGCATCTCCCTTATGAGGGCACGCTGGCAATCAATCCAAGAAGCGTCTGATCCTGATCGGGGAAGACGGTCCGCAGATCGAGCAGCACCCGATCGCGCTCGATGCGCGCCACGACGGGCGGTGTCAGCCTTCGCAGACGCTCCTCGAGCGCGTCGGGCGTGAGCCCGCGCTTCTCGATCGCGACGAGCCACGTGGCCAGCTCGACGCCAGGTGCGCTGCCGCCGCCGACCGCAGACGCACCCGCCCGCAGCTCCGCGCGCCATCCGTCGATCGCGTTGAGCCGCGCTGCCAGCGCCTCCGCCCGCACGCGGATCTCATCGGCGCCCATCGTCAACATCCGCTGCACCGGAATCGTCGCCGATGCGCGTCCGGCGGCGTATTCGGCGAGCGTCGCCTCGAGCGCCGCATACGTCAGCTTGTCCACGCGCAACGCGCGCATCAGCGGATGCCGGCGCACACGCTCGACGATCTCCTCGCGCCCGACGATGATCCCCGCCTGGGGGCCGCCGAGGAGCTTGTCGCCGCTGAAGCAGCAGATGTCCACGCCCGCCGCGACGGCGTCGCGCACCGCGGGCTCGATTCGATCCAGCGGGTGCGGGGAGCCCGCGCCGGCGAGATGTCCGCTGCCGAGATCCTCGGCGACCGGCACGCCGAACCGCCGTCCGATCTCCACGAGCTCGCCGAGCGAGGGCCGCTCGGTGAATCCGTCGATTCGAAAATTTGACGGATGGACGCGCAGGATCAGCGCCGTGCGCTCGCCGATCGCCGCCGCATAATCGGCCGCCCGCGTCTTGTTCGTCGTCCCCACCTCGCGGAGCACGGCGCCCGACTGCGCCATCACGTCGGGGACGCGGAAGCCGCCGCCGATCTCGACCAGCTCGCCGCGCGACACGATCACCTCACGTCCGGCGGCCAGCGCGGCGAGGACGATGAGCGTCGCCGCGGCGTTGTTGTTGACGACGACGGCGGCGTCAGCCGCGGTCAGGTGGCGGAGAAGCGTTTCGGCGTGCCGATCGCGCCGGCCGCGGACGCCCTCCGCGGCGTCGTACTCGAGCGTCGAGTAGCCGCGCGCGACGTCGACGATGCGGTCGATCGCCGCGGCGCCAAGCGGCGCGCGGCCCAGATTGGTGTGGAGGACGACGCCGCTGGCATTGATGGCCGGTTCGAGCGAGCGGCGAAATTGTTCGGCGAGCCGCGTCTCGGCTGCCGCTTCGATCCGCGCGACGGCCATCGTGTCGGTCGTCAACGAAGAATCGCCGGCCGCGATCGCCTGACGCATCGACCCGGCGGCGTCGCGCAGCGCTTCGAGAGTCGCCTCTGCGCCAAACCGCGCCTCGAGCGCGCGGACGGCGGGCCGCTGGCGCAGCTCGTCGATCGACGGGATGACGCGGAAATCCGACATGAAATGCTATGCTAACACCCGCACCCACCATGGAGTCCGATCGCCCGAAGTACCGACCGCAGGAACGGTTCTGGCCGTACGCCGAGCTGCCCGAGCAGCCGACGGAAGAGGAGCTGGCCGCGCTCGATCCGGATCTGCACGACGCGTTGTTCGGCGTGCAGCCGCGGCCCTTCTCTATCACGCTGGTCTTCCCGGCGCTCGACTCGCCCGACTTCGTACGCGCCCTCGACATGGCGCGCGCCTCGGCCGAGTACCGCGAAACGGGCAGCGGCGCCGCGACTCGCCATCGCGCGCGCTTCTGGTCGGGCGACGCGCTGAAGCTGCGCGCGCTCTTCGAGATCGTCGGCGGCTCGCCCGACACCGAAGTGCTGATCGATGACCGTCCCCTGCCGTACGCGCGCGAGCTCTGGCTGCCGCTCATCTGGTTCCTGATCTTCCGGTAACCATTCGTGCCCGAACCGACCGAGATCGAACGCGGCCTGCAGCAGATCGAGGTGGACCTCAAACGCCTGGAGGCCGAGTACAACATGTACTTCGCCGGCCGCCTGCCGAAGCCGCCGTGGGAAACCCGCAGCCGCGTCGAGGCGTTGGTCAAGAAGTACGATCGCTCCTACATCCAGAACTACGGCGATCGCTTCCGCTTTCAAACACTGCAGTCGCGCTACGCCGCCTTCATCGATCTGTGGGATCGCGGGCTGCGCGCGCGTGAGGAAGGGCGCCCCGGTCCGTTCGCCCACAAGCCGCGAGCGGCCAAGGAGCCGGAGGCGAAGAAGCCGGAGGATCACATCCTGTACGTCGCCGCATTCCACGATCCGCTGCGCGAGATGGACAAGCTGCACGAGCTGTACCAGTCGCTCGCCGAAGCACGGCGCGAGGTCGGCGAGGACAACGTGCCGTTCCACAAGTTCGCCGATCTGGTGAAGAACCAGGTGAAGAAGCTGAAGTCGAGCGGCAGTCCGGAAGTGGCGTTTCGCGTCGCGGTGAAAGACGGCAAGGTCAACTTCACCGCCCGCGCGTTGAGAGGGGTGCGAAACGAATAATCAGGCGGGAGCGCGGGGGGCCGGGCACCCCGGCGGGCGCCCGGCATCGCGAGGCGACTTAGATTTTGGTCACGTTGCCGGCCTGCGGGCCTTTCGGGCCGTCAACGATCTCGAACTCCACCGCTTGGCCCTCTTCGAGCGAGCGGAATCCATCGCCCGAAATGGCCGAGTAGTGCACGAAGACGTCACTGCCTCCGTCGCGTTCGATGAACCCGTAACCCTTGGCGTTGTTGAACCACTTGAC
>Ga0097691_1000617_pt1 | contig 29978 bp, 27 predicted proteins | sample NGESurdeep072012_8_FD_72858 | JGI IMG/M metagenome (GOLD analysis project Ga0097691, IMG submission 72858) | Arctic peat soil microbial communities from Barrow, Alaska - NGEE Surface sample 210-1 deep-072012 | ecosystem: Environmental > Terrestrial > Soil > Wetlands > Peat ... | reverse complement strand
CACCCGTAGGAGCGGGGGATGCCTGTCCTGAGCCTGTCGAAGCGGCCCGCGAGCCGTTTGGTCGCGGGCATGGCCCGCTCCTACAATTAGTTCAATCAAACTCATCAAGCGAATCCCCTCAAGGCGGCACAGGCCACACCGTAGAACATGACTGCCAGCAGGATCACCACGGCAAAGCCCAGATGGATCGCCAGCAGCGTGGCAAGCACTGCACCCACCACCGAGGCGAAGCCGTTGATTGCCCATGCCCAGGGAATGGCTTGTTCGGCGGTGTCTGCCAGCCGCATCATCGCAGTGGGGAAAGGCACGCCCATGCACATCGCCAGCGGTGCGATCAGCGCGACGGAAATAATTATTTTTGCTGTGTCGGCCAAATGAATCAACTCCTGGAACAGGTACGGCAGGATGGCTAAATAGAGCAGCGATATTGCGCCCATCGCGATCACCGCCAGCGTGACTTTGTTCCTCGCCTGCCAGCGCGCGTTTTGCCAATGTCCGGCAAGCCAGCTGCCCGCGGCGGCGAACACCAGGAACGCGCACAGCACGACCGCCACCGCATACAGTGGGTGGGACAGGAACAGCACGAATTTCTGGATGAAGGCGATCTCCATGAACATAAAGCCAAAGCCGATCGCGAGAAAATACAGGGCCACCGGCGCGCTGGGCAAGGTGCGCCGGCAACGCGACAGGGCCAGCGGTGCCAGGATCAGCAGCACGCTTGCCGCGAACGCCTGCACCAGTGTCGCCACCAGCAGCGGGTAGCTCCAGTCGAGCAGCGGCATGCCGCCCTGCTCGCGCAGCGCGAATAATTCCGCGGCTGAATTCCATTTGAAGAAGCGGAAAAAATGCGGCCGGTCATCGGTCGCCGGCTCGATATAGAATTTGTATTGGTCGATGAAGTCCTGCCGCTGCTGTCCCAGCAGTGCAACGGCTCCCTCAAAAAAATATGCCTGCGCCAGCAGGTTGTAACGGTTCGCCTCATCGGCGCGCATCCCAGGGTAATAAGCCAGGTCGAAAGAACGCGTGCGGCTGAATTCCTTGATCGCCGCGATTTCCGGCGCGGTGAAAGCGCTGTTCTTCACCAGCAGCGTGACGGTCTTCCAGCCCCGTATCATCACCAGCCGCGCGCTGGGGTCGGTCACGCCGCTCCGCTCCAACGCGGTCACCGCTGTCGCAAACAGTTTCAGCGCATCGCGCGGCGGCAGCGTGAGCCAGCGGGTGACGGCCAGCATGCCGCCCGGCGTGAGGCGGCTCAGGTTGGTCTGGAGTGCTTCCACCGTGTAGAGATAGTTTTCGCTCAGGCCGTATAGCCCGGCCGAGGCGGTGCCGAATGAATCCAGCAGCGCCACCTGGATTAGGTCATAGCGCTCACGGCTAGTGTTGACGAAGCCGCGCGCCTCGGCTGCGTATACATGCACGCCGGGCTGGGCGTAAAGGTTGCCGGCATAGTCGCGAAAACGCTGGCTGACCAGATCGGTGACGTTGCGGTCCAGCTCCACCGCATCGACCGCGGCGCTGCCGAAATAGAGCGCCTGCAGCACATCGCTGCCGGCCCCGGCACCCAGCACCAGCACGCGTGGCCATATCACTTCATGAGGGCCAAGTTTATGAGGGGCAAGTTCCTGAGAGGCCAGCACATGATAGGGCAGCGCGGAGGTGAGCTGGTCAAGATAGGCCAGCGGTTCAAGCTTGCCATCAAACTTGGTCAGCGCAGACGGACCGTTTCCGTCCACGAACACGCCCAGCTGCGGCGGCGGTTCGCTCGTCGCGTTAAGGCTCATCCCCGGCGCATCACGCAACGGCACTCGGGTATTTTCCACCACGGTGATCTGCCCCAGCGGACTGCTGCGTTCCTCGACCACCCGCGCCCCGGTGATGTTCAGGGCCTGGCTCAGATCCTTGTAGGCGGATGGATGCACTGGCATGCCGGGCAGCGCCACAGCCGCCAGCACAGCCAGCCCGAGAAATAATTCCATCAACCATTTCGGCCGCATCTTCAGCTCGACGACGGCGATCGCGGCAGCCAGCAACGCCAATGCCGTGAGAACGGTCAGCACCTGTGCAGGCGGCACGAGGAACAGCACGCCGATCACGCCCAGGCTGCCCACACCCGCGCCGAGGATGTCGAAGGCATAGATACGCGATGACTGCTTGCCGAAGTGCGCAAAGACCAGGCCGATGCCCAACCCCCCGCAAAAGAACGGCAACATCATCAGCAGATAAACGGCGAGCAGTTTGGCCGGCTGGGTCTTGTCCCACAGCAGTTCGAGCGGATTGAACGGAACCTGTTGCGCCAGCAGGAACGCCGCCGGCATCAGCACAGCCAATGCCGTTGCGGCGATCACGTACACCGCGGCGAAATGCGCAGCGATTTTTTCTTTCAGCAGGGTCAGTAGCGTGCCGCTCGCCCCGTAGCCCAGCATCGCCGCGCTGATGATCATGTAGGCGAAGTGATGCCACAGCACGATGCTGAACAATCGCGTCAGCAGCACCTCGTAGGCCAGCACGCAAGCGGAGAGCAGGCCGATCGCGAGGAACGGCGGGCGGGACATGACTAATGCCACCCGGTAAGCGGAACGAAAGCCACCGGCAAAATCTGGCGGTTGGTCACTGAGCCGTCCTGCTGTTTTTCCACCAGCATCAGATACTGGGTCATGAATTGCGTGCCGAGCGGGATCACCATCCGGCCACCCGGCTTCAACTGCTTGATCAGAGGAGGAGGCACATGGCTGGCGGCAGCCGTCACGATGATCGCGTCGAACGGCGCGGCTTCGGGCCAGCCATAATAGCCATCGCCCACCCTTGTTTGCACGTTGCGGTAGCCGAGAGATTTCAGCCGCTCGCCCGCTTCTCTTCCCAGCGGCTCGATGATTTCAATGCTGTAAACCGAGCTGGCTATTTCCGCCAGCACCGCCGCCTGGTAGCCCGAACCGGTGCCGATCTCAAGCACCCTGTCGCCAGCCTTGACCCGCATCAGATCGGTCATCAGCGCCACGATGAAAGGCTGCGAGATCGTCTGCCCGTAGCCGATCGGAAGGGGGCGATTGAGATAGGCAACCGCGGCCAGATCGGCTGGCACGAAACGATGACGCTCAACTTTTTCCATCGCCGCGATGACGGTCTGACTGAGCGCGGCTCTGCCGCTGGATGCGGATGTGTCGGCGGCATCGGACAACACTTCCTCCACCATCCTGTGGCGCGCCGCATCGAACTCCCCGCCCTGCGAAGGAAAAACAAAACAGAAGAAAATTAAAGCACCCAAGGCGAAATGGCGTTTCATGATTTTGTTATTGAGCGCACCGAGTAATTGCCGCTCCAAGTATGTTGTTATCCAATCTACTGCCGCTGATACAACCCGATCAGCTCGGATTGAACAAGTATGTGACCTTGCATGGCCTTTTCCAGAGCCGCCTTGGCGGGGTGTTTCATATCCGGCAGCAATGTATCCAGCGCATACAGTTTGAAAAAATAGCGGTGCTTGCCTATCGGCGGACACGGCCCTTTGTAGCCGGTACTTTGCCAGTCATTCAGTCCCTGCAGGGCTCCTCGCGGGAGTCCTTCGGCAGCAATGCTTTCGGGCAAACCAGAGGCATCGGGCGGAATGTTATACAGCACCCAGTGCACCCAGGTCATCTTGGGCGCCTCGGGATCGGGGGCATCCGGATCATCGACGATCAAAGCCAGGCTTTTTGTGCCGGCCGGAACACCGGTCCAGGCAAGCGGAGGGGATATATTCACGCTATCGCAAGTGTAGCGCGCGGGAATCTCCCCATCACGCGTGAATGAAGTGGACATGATGATCAGGGGCATGACGATGTTCTCCTTTTCGCCGCTTAGCAAGCTGGTCCCGGCTTCTACAACAGATATGGCTGCCGCAACAGAGATGCAGATCAGGACGACCCCCAGAACTGCAGCCCAGATCAGGCGTATGCGCCGGGATGTATTTTTCATTTTTCAGGTCACAGTAACAGTCCTGCGATATTCGCCATCCACGTTGGGCAGTTGAAAACCATATGCAGGGGCGCGTTTAATCGCACCGTTATTGCCCCTCATCCACATCTCCGATATCCACATCTTCGCTTTCTTTTGGGCGATTTTTTGGCGCGTGCGTCTTGATGTCGCCGCGCATCTTGCGCGCGTAATCTTCAAGCTGGCGTTTGGCAGCATCGAATGCATCACGCAAGGCCACATAAACATCTTCGGCATGGTCGCGGTTAACTGCGATCTCGCTGCCCGGCACGCCGATGTCGATGCGCACATTGAACTGCTTGCCCTGCTGATGGTGCTTGTGCGGCATCTCGACGACTACCCGGCAGGACATGATGTGATTGAAGAATTCTTCGAGCTTGTTCACCTTGTCACGGATGTGTGTTTCCAGCGCCTCTGAATGTTCCATATCCCGGATGGTGATCTGTAATGGTATTTGCATGATTTTCTCCTAAAAATTAGCCGCGCTAACGTCGGCTCATCGTTTCCTTTTTCTGCTCGTGCCTCACCAGCTTGGCGAGCGCCAATAATTCTTCCGCGAGAAGTTCCAGCAGGTCATCCAGCGTAAGAATGCCAACCAGGCCGCCGCCCCGATCGACTACCGGCACGCGTCGCACCCCCTTGGCGCGCATATACTCGATCGTCTCGGACAGGCCGGCATTTTCCTTGACCGTGGCAAGCTCGGTCACCATGATGTCGCCCACGGTGATGACCTCTGATCGATTGCCGGCGCCATGATTTCCACCACCAGATCGCGGTCTGTGACGATACCGACCGGAACCCTGACACCACCCCGCTCTTCAACGACCACCACATCGCCAACGTGATGCTGGCGCATGAGCTGGGCCGCTTCCAGTATGGTGTTGTGGCGCTGCACGATAACGACTTCACGGTTACAAATTTCACTGATAGGCATGATGGCCTCCGTTTATGGTTAGAATTTACATATCAAATTTCTCAAGCGGTTTGTGTCTCAAGCGGTTTGCAAAGCTGCCTGGTGGCTATGGAGAAACCAGCGGTCCAGCACCACATGGCGGGTAAACCATTTGTTGTCCAGCAATCTCACGGCGAGGAGGTTGCGCAGGAATGTCGATCCGACGCTGCCTGATGACGCCGCATCGCCAAAGCGCGCAACCAGACGACCGGCATAAGGCAGCAACTGCTGACGGCGGTAATCTCCCTGTGCTTCCAGGATCGTGGCGGCAGCCATCAGGCCGGACTCGACCGCCGGCCGTATCCCTTCGCCGCTTTGCGGGTAGGCCAGCCCGGCCGCATCGCCGACCAGCAGCATGCCGTCATCGAGCTGCTTGCGCACCGTGTGTCCATAGAGCAGGTAAGCATGTCCATGGAAGCTGTCCGGGATGTCCCACGGAATCCTGCCGCGCTGCTTGAGGAAGTCGCAAAAATGCTTGAGCTGTTCCGAAAGCAGATGGTTGTCCTCGCGGCCCAGCCCGATATTCAGATGATCGCCTTTCCGGAAACACCAGCCGTATCCCTTCAGATCACGGCAGAAGTAAAGTTCGGGCGTATCCCCGCGCACCTGGCATTCATAGCGTTGCAGTTGATCCATCTCGAATTCGATCTCCTTGGCGGCTATGGCCGGCTCATCTGCCCCGAGCTTCGCCCCCATGAAACGTGCCACCGGGCAGAAATGTCCTCCCGCACCGATGACCAGCGGAGTCGAGATAGCGTCATTGATGATCCACTGCTTGCCGTCTCTGTGCAAAGATTTCAACGGCTGCCCCGGACGCAAACGCGCACCCGAGCATTGCAGCAGATAGTCGTCCAACTCGCTGCGGCGTATGCCATAGCTGACCGTGGTCGAATATCGTGTCTCCACATCGCCGCCATCGATCAAACCGGTACGGAAGGCCGTGATCGGCTGCAACACATTCTGCCGGGCATAATCTTCGGTATCCAGCTGTAGTGCCTGCAGCACCGCAGGCGTGATCCATCCGGCACAGACCTTGTCGCGAGGGAAGCTCGCCTTGTCCATCACCATCACATCCATGCCATGCCGGTGCAGTTGTCGTGCGCAGCTTGAGCCTGCGGGGCCACCACCGACGATGAGCACGTCACAGTTTTCCATCGGATGCTCCCAAAAAGTTGGACTGCGGCTCGTACAGGTATTTCCGGGTCCACGGGATCTGGTTATGGCCCGCGCGTGCGAAGCTCACCTGGAACAATTGCATCCCCCCCATCTTGAAGGCGGTGAGAGATCCGGCGAGGTACAAGCGCCATGCACGCACAAATGCCGGATCGAACATTTCCGTCACGCGCTCGACATTTTCCTCATACCTTTGCAACCAGTGCTCCAGCGTCTTGGCATAGTGCAGCCGCAGATTTTCCACATCCAGAACCGAGAAATCGAAAGGCTCGAATATCTGCATCATCTGCGCCAGACTCGGCGGGCAGGCACCGGGGAAGATGTTGCGCTCGGTCCATGCGTCCATCGGTCTGGGGTAATTCAGGCCTATGCTATGGATCAAGCCGCGCCCGGTATCCTTGAGGCTGCGGTCGATGACCGCACCCAGCTCCCGGTAATGATCCGTGCCCACATGTTCGAGCATGCCGACCGAAACGAAAGCATCAAATTCGCCGCTCACGTTGCGGTAATCGTCCTCGATGAACTCGACCTGTCCGTCCAGCCCTTCTGCGTGAGCGCGTTGCCGTGCGAGGGTAATCTGCTCTCTGGATATGTTGTACGCTGTCACTTTCACACCGTAGTATTTGGCCATGTGCAACGCCAAAGCTCCCCAGCCGCAGCCCGCCTCCACCACTTTCTCGCCCGGCTGCAAACGCAATTTGCGGCATACGTGGTCCAGCTTCGCAAGCTGTGCATCTTCGAGGCTGGTGCCCGGGCTGGGGAAATAAGCACAGGTGTACAGCATGCGTTCATCGAGCCATAGCTTGTAAAAATCGTTGCCAATATCGTAGTGATGATGGATGTTGCGGCGTGCTCCGCTGAGGCTGTTGCGCCGTGCGTCGTAGAACGGGGCCAACTGTTTTTTGCCAATCTTGCCCTGGTTGCGTAGAAGACAGACCCGGTAGACCGCTTCGAGAAAATCCAGCAGATTCCCCTGCACCTCTATGCGCTGTGCCGAGTACAACTCGCCGAAGTAAAGTTCGGGATCGATGACCAATTTGAATAGTGCGCCACGGTCGCGGATCAGAACCCGCGCTACCGGGTTGCCCTGATGATTCGAAATTCCCTGCCCATTCCACAGCACAAGCTGCACGGGCGGATCGCCGATGGCACGCAGCATTCTTCTCAACAGCAGCTTATCCGTCGCAAACACCATATTGCCCAGCGTTCGGCGCTGCTCACTGTCCGATTCTCTGGCTGGTGCCGGGTAATTGATCCCGCTGCTTATCGATTTTCCAGATGTCCCAGTTTGCTCTTGTCTCATGCCATTTCTCCTCGCAATCATGTCGTGATGCTGCCATCAGATAATTCTGCGATGACTCGCTTGCATACTTCGGCCGGGAGTCTGCTCTATCTGTTCAACCCGAAAGCACTCACCCATCCTGAAGTTTTAACGGAATAAAAATCATATTGCCTTCAAGTCGAACCGGTAAGGCAGCGCGCTTCACCCCTTCAGTGCGTCCAACTCACGCGCAACAGATTCTGTTCAGGGTTATAGTGATATTCCAGCTCGCCTTGGTAGGCGTGATGCAACGCTTCGCCCATGCCGCGGGCAAGATGGATATCCGTGGTAGTCACCAGTGCCGTGCCGTCTTTTTCTTCCACCGCCATGATGCGTTTGAGCGGATGTTCGGTCCGTTCGTGTTTTTCATGGTTGTGCACCAGGCGCATGATCTCGTCGTGATGTGAGTGGAAGAACTCGCCCTTCATCGTCAGGAAGCCGGCGGGATAATGGTCATGGATGCGATGGCAGGCCGGGCAGATCGCACGATGCGCGTTTTCCGGAGCTTGCAGCCACTGCCAGCGGCCTTGATGAAACACCGCACCACATTGCGTACATACTGACGGCTCCTGTAACTTGCCCTTGGCCTTGTAAGCATCGTGCACACGCTCCTGGAAAATGCCGTCGTGCCGGGAAATCTTGCGGAAACCGTCAGATACAGTTGCTTGATTCATGATTGTTACTCCTTTGATTGATCGAATAATCAGCTGATTTATTCAGTTACATTTCACGGCACACTCGCTATATTCCCATCTCACCCATGGCCTCAAGCTTGTCCTCATCCTTCGGTAGCTCCGCGATCATCGCGTCCGTGGTGAGAATCAGGCTGGCTATCGAAGCGGCATTCTGCAGGGCACAGCGCGTCACCTTGGTTGGGTCGAGGATACCCATCTCGAGCAGATCGCCGTAGGCTTCGGTGGCGGCGTTGTAGCCGAAGCTGCCCTTGCCCTCCAGCACCTTGTTCAGCACCACCGAAGGCTCGCCGCCGGCGTTGGTGACGATCTGGCGCAGCGGTTCTTCCAGCGCACGCAGCACAATCTTGATGCCGGCATCCTGCTCGTTATTGTCGCCATGCAGCGCTGCAATCGCCGCCCTGGCGCGCAGCAGCGCTACACCGCCTCCGGGCAGGATGCCTTCTTCGACCGCAGCACGGGTCGCATGCATCGCGTCCTCGATACGGGTTTTTTTCTCTTTCATCCCGATTTCGGTGGCAGCGCCAACCTTGATCACCGCGACCCCTCCGGCGAGCTTGGCTGCGCGCTCCTGCAATTTTTCCTTGTCGTAACTGCTGGTCGCTTCCTCGACCTGCTTGCGGATTTGCCTGATGCGGTTCTGGATTAATTCCGGATCCCCTGCGCCGCTGATCAGCGTGGTGTCTTCCTTGCCCACTTCCACGCGCTTGGCCTGACCAATATCTTTCAGCGTGATCTTCTCCAGCGTGAGGCCGACTTCTTCGGCGACCACCGTGCCGCCGGTCAGGATGGCGATGTCTTCCAGCATCGCGCGGCGGCGATCGCCAAATCCGGGGGACTTGACCGCGACGGTCTTCAAAACGCCACGGAGGTTGTTGATCACCAGCGTCGCCAGCGCCTCGCCCTCGACATCCTCGGCGATGATCAGCAGCGGCCGGCCGGCCTTGGTGATCTGCTCCAGCAGCGGCAGCAAATCATGGATGTTGCTGATCTTCTTGTCGTGCAGCAGGATATACGGCTCATCCAGCGCCACGATCTGCTTGTCGGGGTTGTTGATGAAGTAAGGCGACAGATAGCCGCGGTCGAACTGCATCCCTTCCACCATTTCCAGCTCATTTTGCAGGCCCTTGCCGTCTTCGATCGTGATCACGCCTTCCTTGCCGACCTTCTCCATGGCCTGCGCGATGATCTCGCCGACAGCGCTATCGGCATTGGCGGATATCGCGCCGACCTGGGAGATTTCCCTGTTCGTCGTGCATGGCCTGGAAATCTTGTGCAACTGTTCAATGATCGCGGCGACTGCCTGGTCTATGCCGCGCTTCAAGTCCATCGGGTTCATACCGGCGGCAACGAACTTCATGCCTTCGCGCACGATCGCCTGTGCCAGCACCGTGGCGGTGGTCGTGCCGTCGCCCGCCACATCGGAGGTTTTGCTGGCGACCTCCTTCGCCATCTGCGCACCCATATTCTCGAACTTGTCCTTGAGCTCGATCTCCTTGGCCACAATGACACCCGAGTTGGCCACCAGCGGCGGTCCATATGGGCGATCCAGAATCACGTTGCGCCCCCTCGGGCCGAGCGTCACCTTGACCGCATCCGCAAGAACATTCACACCTTCAATTATCTTGGCACGGGCTGCATCATGGAACAAAACCTGTTTCGCCGACATGAGACTCTCCAGAATAAATGCTTCACAGCCGCGACGACTTCACCCTGGTCGGGCTTTTCCCACACTGCATCCGGAATCGGGATTCCGGATTTGGTTTTGCGTACGCTTTTCAGTCACCTCACCGTTACGCGATCATGCAAAAGGCGAAGGTGCCCGAAGTTTGTTCCCATGGCGTGGCACCCATCCCTCTCTCGTGAACAATATCCAGCCATGACGACTATCAGCGGTTGCGACCACCACCGGGTCCCATGCCACCTCCTCCCGGTCCCATTCCCCCACCACCGGGACCCATGCCGCCGCCCGGCCCCATCATGCCGCCACCTCTGGCCGGCGGCTCGTCAGGAAGGGTCATTCCGCGCTCTTTAGCCCGCTCCTTCATGCGCTCGTGGTGTTCGTTGCGAATCTGCTCACGTTCCTCGGCAGTTTTAGCGGCGCGCATTTTTGAACGATACTCTGCGCGCTCTTGCTGAGTCATCATCTGACTGCCGTATATCCGTGATTGTGTTTGGGTTTGCGCTTGAGTTTGCGTTTGAGCTTGTTGCTGTGTGCGCTCCTGATCGGCTGCCAAAGCCAAGCCTATCGAAAGCGCCAAGGCACTCGTTAATGCAGACATCATTAACGTCTTCTTAAACATGTTTTTCTCCTTGGTGAAATAAATAATAATGGTAAGTGGAACATAACAATTCCGGTTAGGCGGATTGAATGTTGGACGCCTGCTTGCTCTTGAGGCCTCGTGTTACTTCAAAGCTGATCTTCTGACCTTCCTTGAAGGACTTGAAGCCGTTCATGTTGATTGCGGAATAGTGCGCAAACATATCCTCGCTGCCATCATCTGGTGTGATGAAACCAAAACCCTTCGCATCGTTAAACCATTTGACTGTACCGGTTGCCATGACTCTTCCTTTTTTTAAAAACGGGAATAGCTCCCGCAAGCATTGTTACGCTACAAATACAAATTGTCTTTCCTTTGTTTCTGCATCATCCTTCGTCGTTTCACGAATATCCTGTAGCATGAAGTTCCTGGACTGGAACAGGCGACTTTCCTTTACGAGCGGCTTCAAAACAGTCCTCAGGCCAGATACAGTTCACTTGATCGCATTCGCCGCTGTAAGCGGTGGCGAAGCAATCGAAGTTACCCTCCTCGGTTTGTATCGTTTTGATCAGCTCGGATTTTGAAAGATGGTCTGGTCTGATACTGTGCAATTTGGCTATGCTGCGTACCTCATCCATTTTCATGATGTTCTCCCAGTTAAAATTGGAACCGGGGAAATTAATCGTGATTACTCATAGGAATTTTCTTGACTATTTCGTTATCACTTTAGCGCCGGGGATTGCGATCACCGTGATTGCGAATACCACCGGCTTGCTGAAACTCTCCGGTTGCTTCCGCGATGGCAGCTTCTGCGATCGATGTCTGCGCGGCGCACACCGTGCCCCGTTTCATCTAACCTGGTTGCGTTGAAATAGCGGTCGCGCCGCAGTGAAAATATCCCTGCCCTAACCGATGAAAACCCGCTATCTGCAGGATTTAACTCAAGCGCATGATCTTCAGACGATGCATCTGCTGTTGAATGAATGTTTTCCGGCATAATCAATTTCCATTGTTCGTAGGTGATGCAGGTTCAACGATCTCAAGCACATGCGGCATCCCATCCTGAGGGTACTGAACCACGCAGCTAATCATCTTCCCTACCCAAGACATTCTCTGTGCGCTAGCACACAGATAGATACTCCAGTGGTCCCGTACGTGCATGACCTGCTTAATTGCGTTAAACTCGCAATTTGTTTATGTTATTTGCCTATCACATCAAGTCTGAAGACTGGGCATCAAGACTGAAGTCAGAAAGTGTGCATTACGAATGCCTTGTTCCCGCCAGATAATCCCCTGTTGGATACACGATTGAAACTTTAACCGTACTTCACTAGTCTTACATCTGTTGTTGAGTTAACGCATAACCTTTAGGAGGCCACACATGGAACACGAATATCTACCCGCAACGCAAATCGGCGCAATCGCAACCACGCAAAACAAGGTGCTGCGCAACACTTACATGATGCTGGCGCTCACGATGATCCCGACGGTGATCGGCGCGTTCATCGGCATGTCCACCAACTTTTCGTTCATGGCACAGCATCCTGTCGTGTTCTCGCTGATGATGTTCGCCGCGATGATAGGCTTGATGTTCGGCGTCACGGCCACGCGCAATAGCGGCTGGGGTGTCGTGCTGTTGCTGGCCTTCACCTTTGTCGCCGGATTCTTCCTCGGCCCGATCCTGCAAGTCGCTCTGCACCTGAAGAACGGCGCACAACTGGTGGGCATGGCGGCTGGCGGAACCGGAATCATCTTCTTCAGCCTGGCGACACTGGCAACCGTCAGCAAAAAAGATTTCAGCTTCATGGGCAAGTTCCTGTTCATCGGGGTGATCCTGCTGATCGTCGCTTCTCTGGCGAACATGTTCTTCCAGGTCCCCGCGCTGGCGCTGACCATCTCCGCGATCGCCGTGCTGATCTTCTCGGCTTACATCCTGTATGACATCAGCCAGATCGTGCAAGGCGGCCAGACCAACTACGTGATGGCGACGATGAGTTTGTATCTGGACATCTACAACATCTTCATCAACCTGCTGAACCTGCTGATGGCATTTAGCGGCGAACGGGATTGACGAGTTGGCGCAACAACGAAAAGGCGACCAAAAGGTCGCCTTTTTTATTGTGTAGCCAGAGTCCAAGACGCAAAACGCATTTGCCACACTTCCACTGTCGTTGTCTTACCAGCGGTAAACAAGCGGGACTGCCACGGCGCGTATGTCTGCTTTCGACCTGTTTATGCGTCGACCGGTTTCTTTGCGTCGACCTTGACACCACTGCCGGAGCCTTCCGCCATGTGCTCGTAAAGGGCGAAGCGCTTCTGCAGTTCGTTCTCGTAGTATGCCTGCACTTCCCCGCCGTCATCATCCATCTCCCGCAACAGTCCGCGGAAGCGCGGCTCGCCCTTGATGAACTCGCGGTAGGACACCGATGGCTTCTGTGAATCCAGCAATAGCGGATTCTGGCCTTCCTGCTCGCGCCGCGGGTCATAGCGGAACAACGGCCAATGGCCGGTCTTGACCGCAAGTTCCTGTTGCTGGAGCTGATTGCCCAGGTCGTAGCCGTGCTCGACGCAGGGGCTGTAAGCGATGATCAGCGATGGCCCGTCATAGGATTCCGCCTCGAGGAATACCCTCAGCGTGTGAGTATCCTTCGCACCGTAGGCCACATGCGCAACGTAGACATGTCCATAACTCATCGCGATCTGCGCCAGATCCTTCTTGCCGGTGTGCTTGCCGCCGGAGGCGAACTTCGCGATGGCCCCGCGCGGCGTGGCCTTGGACATCTGCCCGCCGGTATTGGAATAGACCTCGGTGTCGAGCACCAGGATATTAACGTTGCGGCCCGTGGCAATGACATGGTCGAGACCGCCGAAACCGATGTCGTAGGCCCAGCCATCGCCGCCGATGATCCACACGCTTTTCTTCACCAGATATTCGGCCAGGCTTTCCAGTTGGCGCGCCGTGGCAGTACCGATTCCGGCCAGCTTGCGGCGCAATTCCTCAACCCGTTCGCGCTGCTGAAATATGCCCGCTTCGGTGGATTGATCGGCGTTGAGTATCGCTTCCGTGAATTCGCTGCCGACATTGTCTTTCAGTTGTTGCAACAGCTCGCCGGCATGTTCGGCATGCTTGTCGATACTGACGCGGAATCCCAGGCCGAACTCGGCATTGTCCTCGAACAATGAGTTATTCCAGGCCGGGCCGCGTCCTTCGGCATTCTTGCAATAGGGCGTGGTGGGCAGGTTGCCGCCATAGATCGACGAGCAACCGGTCGCGTTGGCAACAACCATGCGGTCGCCGAACAGCTGACTGGCCAAACGGATATAGGATGTTTCGCCGCAGCCAACGCAAGCCGAGGGAAATTCGAACAGCGGCTGCATCATCATCGCGCCCTTGATGGTGGTGGTTTTTAATTGTGTTCGGTCGTACTCGGGCAAACTGAGAAAGAATTCGAAGTTGTCGCGTTCCTGTTCACGTAAATCCGCCAGAGGCCGCATTTCCAGTGCCTTGTGGCCGTCGACCTTGGAGACCGCCGGACAGATGTCCACGCACAGTATGCAACCGGTGCAGTCTTCGGGCGCGACCTGATAACTGATGTGCATGCCCTGCTCGAAATCCTTGCCCTTGACCTGTATGTGTTTGAAAGTCGGCGGTGCATCCCTGGTCATGTCGGCCGAAAACAACTTGCTGCGGATGGCCGAGTGAGGGCAGACGAATGGGCATTTACCGCAGTGTATGCATAATTCTTCATCCCAAACCGGGATCTCCTGGGCCAGATTACGCTTGTCCCACATCGCAGTCCCGGTCGGCCAGGTGCCGTCATTCGGCAACGCGCTCACCGGCAGACGGTCACCGCGTCCGGACATGATCTCGGCGGTGATCTTGCGCACGAATTCCGGCGCAAATGCGGGAACCGCTTCCGGCATCTCGTGGGTGCTGCTCACTGTTGCCGGCACGTCGACCTTGTGCAGGTTGGCGATCGTCTCATCGATCGCCTTCCAGTTGGCTTCGACCACCGCGCGCCCCTTCTTGGTGTAGGACTTTTCGGCAGCGCGTTTGATCTTCTCGATCGCCACATCGCGCGGCAGCACGCCGGATATCGCAAAGAAGCAGGTCTGCATGATGGTGTTGATGCGGTTGCCCATGCCGGTTTGTTTGGCGATATGGTAGGCATCGATCACGTAGAATTCGATCCTCTTGTCAATGATTTGCCGCTGCATCCTGCTGGTCAAGGAATGCCAGATCTTGTCCGGCGTTGTCGATGTGTTGACCAGGAACACCGCGCCCTCGGCGGCGGAATCCAGCATTTCATAGCGATCCAAAAATATGGGCTGATGGCAGCCGATGAAGTTCGCCTCGTTGTTGCCGATCAGGTATGGAGAATTTATCGGCTTGGGCGAGAAGCGCAGGTGCGAGATGGTCGAGGCGCCCGCCTTTTTTGAATCGTAAACGAAGTAGCCCTGGCCGTAGAGTTCCGTTTCCTCGCCCATGATCTTGATGGTGTTCTTGTTGGCACCCACCGTGCCGTCCGAGCCGAGGCCATAGAACATGCAGCGCATCACGCCGTTGCCGGCGTCGGTCCGGAAATCCGCGTCCCATTCCAGGCTGGAGTGGCTAAGGTCGTCGAGGATGCCGATAGTGAAATGGTTCTTCGGCTGGTCCTTTTTCAGTTCATCGAACACCCCCTTGACCATGCCCGGCGTAAATTCCTTGGAGGACAGGCCATAGCGTCCGCCCACCACGCGCGGCAGCGCGGCAAACTTGCTCATGCCACTGGTGTAGTCCTCGCAAAGTGCCGTCACCACATCCTTGTAGAGCGGCTCGCCGTCCGCTCCCGGCTCCTTGGTTCTATCCATTACGGCGATGCGTTTCGCCGTGGCTGGAATGATCTTGAGCAACTCGTCTGCCGCGAACGGGCGGAACAGCCGCACCTTCACCACGCCTACTTTTTCGTTATGATTATTATTGATGTGGTCGACCACTTCCTCCACCGCTTCCGCGCCGGAACCCATCAAAACGATCACACGCTCGGCATCCTGCGCACCGGCATATTCATAAAGGTGGTACTGGCGTCCGGTCAGTCCGGCGAACTTGTCCATGGATCTCTGCACGATCCCGGGCATGCGCTCATAGAACGGGTTGACCGACTCGCGTGCCTGGAAATAGACGTCAGGGTTTTGCGATGTGCCGCGTATGAAGGGATGGTCCGGTGTCAGGGCGCGGGTGCGATGCGCGAACACCAGCTTGTCGTCTATCATCTCGCGCACTACTTCAACCGGGACCTGCTCGACCTTGGCCACTTCGTGGGAAGTCCGGAAACCGTCAAAAAAATGCAGGATCGGTACGCGCGCTTCCAGCGTGGCCGCCTGGGCGATCAGCGCCAGGTCCATCGCCTCCTGAACAGAGTTGGAGACGAGATAGGCAAAGCCGGTCGAGCGGGCCGCCATCACGTCACTGTGGTCGCCGAAGATCGACAGACCCTGGGCTGCCAGCGAACGCGCCGCCACGTGCATCACGAAGGACGTGAGTTCTCCGGCGATCTTGTACATATTGGGGATCATCAGCAGCAAGCCCTGCGATGAGGTAAACGTAGTCGCCAGGGAGCCGGTTTGCAATGCGCCGTGTATCGTCCCGGCCGCACCGCCCTCGCTCTGCATCTCGATAACTTCCGGAACGGTACCCCACAGATTCTTGAGGCCCTGGGACGACCATCCTTCGGAATATTCACCCATCGGCGAGGAAGGCGTGATCGGGAAAATCGCGATCACTTCGTTGGTCATGTGGGCGATATAGGCGGCGGCTTCGTTGCCGTCGATAGTAACCATACGCGCTTGAAACATCGAACACCCCCCAGTAAATTTACCCAGAAGTTCATGTATAAAAACAGCATATACCTTTTCTAATTTCCATGCTCGGACAATCACATCTAATCCGAAGTGCGGTTGGCCGGTTCTATTGATACCCTGATTACGATCTCTGAACTGAGCAATCGACTCATGCCGGATACTTGTGCCCCATCAGAAGATACTGGCGCTGATATCTTTCATTTCAACAGAGATCAAAGATCGTTGAGGATGCGCTCTCTCGCCTTCTTCGCTTCTTCTTCGGTGATCAATCCTTTGTTCTGGAGATCCTTGATCTTGTCCAGCCGCTGCTCTACGGTTTCACTGCTGCGGGGAGCATCCCTGGATGTCTTTGACGATGCGGGATTCATATCCCCGCAGTCGAGCCTCGCGTGCAACCCGTTATTGCCTATTTCCGCGCTGACTGTCCTGGTGAAATCTGAACATCCTTCCTTCTTGAGAGTTATCCTGCCGTACACGGATTCCTTTTCCTTGGGGTAGGTGTTCGGGAAGACATCCTTATGGCTGATCTTGAGGGGAGTCACGCCGACCTTTTCACCCATCACATAAACCGCTGCACCGGACGGGTCGGATTCGATCTTGATAGGGTTGTCTCCGGCGGCTGGAAAATAACTGCCCATAGACGAACAACCCGCCACGAGCAACAGATTGAAAAGCGCAAGCGCCTTTCCAGAATGCTTCAAGAACATAATTCCTCCTATTCGCTTGGCGATTTCCTGCCGTTCAGACCCCTGACAACCCGAGTTGAGTTTACAGGTATTTTTAATATGCAACTATTGGAAAAAAATATCAGAATGCGGCCATTGAACGACATCCCGATTAACGGTCAAACACCGCCCCAATCCTGCCTCCGGAATTCCTGAATAGATTTACTTCATCAGGCTGGAGCGGCTGGATGCCCAGCCGATCAGGGACAATAGTGCCAGACCGCCGCCGATGAGAAGGATGCCTGTCACCTCGCTAAACCTGAATTCCTCACCCATCATCAGGCGGGAGGAAACAATCGCCACCACCGGCGTTCCGAGCACCGAAAGACTGGCTTCCCATGCGGGCACCCGGTCGAGAATGGTGATCCACAGCCACCAGCACATGGCCGTGCTGATCACAGACATGAAGGCAAGAATGCCGATATACGGCACGGACCAGTCGGTCGGACGTTCCGGGATCATCAATGCCAGCAGCACAAGAGGCACAGCCCCCAGCAGCATCTGCCAGGTGGTCAGGGAGAGCAGATCGACCTGTTGCCGTGAACGCAGACGCTTGACGAGAACCGTTCCGATGGCCCAGCATAATGCGGCCATCAAACCGAGGAACTTGCTGAGCAGGCTGGAATGCATCTCCCAGGGTTCGATGATCAGCACCAGGCCGGTCAGTGTGCTCATGGCGGCCAGCCACTGCTTGCCCCGGATACGCTCCCCCAGAATCGGCCAGGCGATAAGCAGCGTCCAGATGGGCATCGTAAAAACCAGCACCGCCGTCTTGCCCGGGCCGCCTTCCACCAAGGCCCATGTTTGAAACGCCATGAAGCCCGTCACCTGCATCAGACCTATGGCCAGAGTCGGTCCGGGAGCCGCCGGTCTGAGCGGTCGCCCCATGACCCTGACCGCCAGCAGCAGAGCCAAAGCCCCGCCGACACAACGCTCTGCCGCGAAAGCGAAGGGCGGTGCATAGGCTAGCGCCTGTTTAGCCAGGACCCAGGAGTATCCCCATATGATGGAAAGGACGCAAAGGGCCAGCGGTAGTAACCAACGGGCAGAGGGGGAGGAAAAAGGCATCAGACAATCATCGAGAAAAAATCGGAAGGTGTCGCATGATACCTGACCGAGGCGCCCGCACCATCCAAGATTATTCGGATAGCATATCCTCGCTGCATATCCGGCTGATCATCACCAGCCATCCTTGCCAGGTTCCGCTACGACGTCCTTCGTTTTTTTCCAACAGGTGCGCCCGAAGCGATAAATCCGGCGACCGGGAAGCAGTCTTTTCATTTCCTTAACCTTAAGCTATCGACCCTGTTGCTGCAGTTCATTCCACCCAGGTGTAGTTTTGGTAAGCATGCTCTACCGTGATTCGTACCATAGTTCATTCTGCGCAACTGCAGTCTTATCAATGGTATCTGTCGAGAATTTTTCACAGATATTGCAGATCGCTTGGGATATCGATATCAGCAAAAATTCCAGCATGGTCGATCTTTATATCCACGACATTGGATATTTCGCGCTCCAGCAAACGTCGAGCACCATTATTCCCCTGCAGCGCCAGTAATTCTTGGTAGTAATTAGAGGCAAACCCGACCGGATGGCCGCGCCTGCCATCGCAGGAGGGAGCGGCCAAGGCTGCCCCGGCTAACAGCGCATTTCGCACGCCCGCAATTGCTGCCGAAGGAACAGCAGGCATATCGGCCAGCCCGATTAGCCAACCAGCGGCATCACGGTTTGCGCGCACGCCGCAGACGAGGCTGATAGCCATACCCTGTGCGGCATCCACACATTCGATCCAGCGTATCGGCGCTGATTTGATCGCGCCCAGCGCAGTTTCAATCGCACTGCAAAATATTTCTGCCCCCGGTCTGACTACTACTGTGGCATGCCCGAACGTCTCCAACCATGGCAGCAGACTGTGTGCGGCGAGTGGCAATGTCACGCCATGCAGCGTAACCGGATGCAGCAACTTGTCTGAACCGAAGCGGCGCGAGGCTCCCGCTGCCAACACGATGGCGGCGACTTCACCTGGTTCAGCCCCAGAATCAGGCCCCGGATCAGTCCACGGATTAGGCAAAGCTTTCCTGGTCGAACGGCATGCGCCGCAAGCGCTTGCCGGTCAGCGTGAACACCGCGTTGGCAACCGCCGGTGCGATCGGCGGCGTGCCCGGTTCGCCGATGCCGGTGGGCGGTTCACCACTTGCCACGATATGCACCTCGACCCGCGGCATTTCGGAAAAGCGCAACGGCGCGTAGTCATGGAAATTGGATTGCATCACGCGGCCGTTTTCCAGCGTGATCGCACCATGCAAGGCGGCTGAGAGTCCGTAGACGATGCCGCCTTCGATCTGCTGACGCACGCCGTCCGGGTTGATGACCATGCCGCAATCTACTGCAGCGACCACGCGATGCACGCGTATCTTTCCGTTTTCCAGCGACACCTCGGCGATCTCTGCCACATAGCTGTCAAAAGACTTGTGTACCGCCACACCGTAAGCATGACCTGCAGGCAATTTCTTTTTGCCCCAACCGGCATTTTTTGCGGCCAGTTGCAACACGCCTCTGTAACGCGAATCGGCAGGCAGGATGCCGAGCCGATAGGCTACCGGGTCTTTACCGGCCAGATGTGCGAGTTCGTCGATCATCGTTTCGACCACGAACGCCGTATGCGAGTGGCCAACCGAGCGCCACCACTGGACAGGCACGGCATTCTTCGGGCTGTGCAGTTCGACCTGCAGGTTGGGAATCACGTAGGGCAGTGTCGCCGCGCCCTCCACCGAGGTGGCGTCGACGCCGTTATGGGTCATGAAGGCTTCGAACGAAGTATCGGCAACAATGGACTGGCCGACGAGGGTGTGTTTCCAGGCCAGCGGTTTGCCGTCTTTTGCGATTCCCGCCTCGATGTGGTCGGACCACATCGGCCGGTAGTTGCCGCCACGCGTGTCGTCCTCGCGCGTCCACACGACCTTGACCGGTTGTGCGACCGCCATGGCCACCTGCACCGCCTCTATGACGAAATCAGATCTTGGATTGGCGCGCCGGCCAAAACCGCCACCGAGAAAAGTCGTATGAATTTCCACCTGTTCCGGCTTGAGCCCTGCGGTCTTTGCCGCCATCGCGTGGTCCATGGTCTGCATCTGGGTGCCGGTCCAGATGCTGCAATGGTCGGGCTTGAGGTCCACCACCACGTTGAGCGGCTCCATCGCGGCGTGTGCCAGATACGGTATCTCATACTCGGCACTGATGGACTTGTGTGCTGCCTTGAAACCCTGCACGGTATCGCCATCCTTGCGCGCTATGGCACCCGGTTGTTTTGCCAGTTCGAGATATTCCGCGCGCATCTTCGGGGTGGAAAGTGCCGCACCCGGCCCTTCATCCCATTCGATTTCCAGCAGGTCGCGCGCAGTCTTGGCGGGCCAGAAACCGGATGCAGCAACCGCTATTCCGGTAGGCACCTGATAGACACCCTGCACACCCGGCAGCTTGCGCGCCTCGGTCGCGTCGAAGCGCTTCACCTTGCCCCCGAATACCGGGCTGCGCGCGATCAACACAGTCAGCATGCCGGGCAGATAAACGTCGAGGCCGAACTGGGCGCTGCCGTTGATCTTTGCCGGTGTATCGAGACGTTTTGTAGCCTTGCCGATCAGCTTGAAATCCTTGGGCGACTTGAGTGCGACGTTGTCCGGCAGCGGCAGTTTTGCTGCGGCATCTGCCAGTTTTCCGTAACTTAATTTCTTGCCGCTGCCGGCATGAATCACCTGGCTGTTCTCGGCATGGCATTCGCCTTCCGGCACGCCCCATTGTTGGGCCGCAGCGCGGATCAGCAAAATCCTGCCACTGGCGCCTACTTGCCTGAGTTGTTCCCACGACGACGGGATGCTGGAACTGCCCCCGGTCATTTGCATGCCGAAGCCGGTGTGGTTATACACCGCGGCCACCGGTGCGGACTCGACGCGGATGCGGCTCCAGTCGGCTTCCAGTTCCTCAGCGATCAGCATCGGCAGCGAGGTGTAGACACCCTGCCCCATCTCGGACTTGTTGACGACGATCGTGATGCTGTCGTCTGCTGCGATGCGGATGAAAGCGTTGGGGGGGTATACCAGCTTCGGTGGCGCATCGGCTGCATAAGCACGGCCGCTTTTAATCGGCAGGTAAAAGCCGATCACCAGACCGCCCATCAATGCGGTGGATTCCTTGAGAAATTTACGGCGCGAAGGATTTTGTGCGGCCATGTTTTCCATTTGGTTTTCCATTTGGGTTTTCATTTGGCACCTCCGCTTTGTTCAGCCAACAACGGGTGTTTCGCCACCTTCTGGATCGCCGCGCGGATGCGGTTGTAAGTGCCGCAACGGCACAGGATGCCATCCATCGCAGCGGTGATCTCTGATTCGCTGGGGTGCGGATTCTCCTTGAGCAGCGCGGTGGCCGCCATGATCTGGCCGGACTGGCAGTATCCGCACTGCGGCACGTCCACTTCCTGCCAGGCCGCCTGCACTGTTTTGCCCAGCGCGGTTTCGGCAAGACCTTCGATCGTGGTGACTTGCTTTCCGCTTGCCATGGAAACTGGCGTCACGCAGGAACGAACTGCGCGGCCATCCAGGTGCACGGTGCAGGCACCGCACTGCGCGATGCCGCAGCCGTATTTGGTGCCAGTCAGTTGCAGGTGGTCGCGCAGCACCCAGAGCAAGGGCGTATTGGGGTCGGCATCGACCTTGGTCGTTTTGCCGTTGATGATTAGAGAGATCATGAGCACACCTCCTGGTTGTTGGGTTGAAACTGGTTGTTGGGTTGAGACTGGTTGTTGGGTTGAGACTGGTTGATGGATTGAACCTGATTGACAGTTTGAGTAGGACGAGTTGCTTCAGCAGACTGGTTTCGAACGGAGATCAAATGCGCGAGGATGGACACTGCGATCTCCGGTGGAGTACGGCTGCCGATGTTCAAGCCCACCGGCCCGTGCAGCCGGGCGATTTCCTGATCGGTGAGATCGAACAATGCCAGCCGCTCGCGGCGCTTTGCATTGTTGGCCAGTGAGCCAAGCGCACCGACATAGAACGCCGGAGATTTCAGCGCCTCCAGCAGCGCCATGTCATCCAGCTTGGGATCATGTGTCAGCGCGATGATCACGGTTGAGCCATCGACTTGCAGTGCCAGCACCGCGTCGTCGGGCATCTCGCTCGTCAGCGTTGTGTCCGGCACGTCCCAGGTGTGGCGCATCTCTTCGCGCGGATCGCAGACGATCACCTGGTAATCAAGCGCTTGCGCCATGCGTGCGAGATAACCGGAAGTCTGGCCGGCACCGATGATCAGCATCCGCCAGCGCGGACCGTGCACCGTGGTCAATGTTTCGCCGTCAAACACGAAGTTGTCGGTGCGGCTGGCGTTGTCCAGCACGACCTGCAATGTATTGAAGTGCAACGTGCGCCTGACCAGCCGATGTGCCTGGACCAGTTGCAGGACTTGCTCCACCCAATCCGCGTTTTGTATTGGTTCAATGACCAGGCGTATGACACCGCCGCACGGTAACCTGAAACGCTTGGCTTCTTCGCGCGTCACACCAAACGTCAGCACCTCGCAGCGATCGGTCGGTAATTGTCCGCGCTGCGCACGCAGGACCAGGTCATCCTCGATGCAGCCGCCCGATACCGAGCCCACCGCCAAGCCGTCACCGCGCAGGGCGAGCATCGCGCCCTGAGGACGCGGGCTGGAGCCGAAGGTTTCCACCACCGTCACCAACCACAGTGAAAACTCCCCTGCTTGCCACTCTCGCAGGGTTTTGAGTACAGAAAGATCGACGCTATCCATACGTGACTCCTTATGCCGGCGGCTATTCTCCCAGAATTTTGAACTGGTTGCCACTGGTGGTACCCGGAATAGACTCTTTCATTTATGGGCCTATCCCGTTATTTCCTGGTTGACTTGGCCGGCCGCTTTTTAGTCGGGGCTATGCTCTTCGCGACTGGAGGCACAACTGCTGCCTTGGCTGCTGCCTTGGCCGCTGCCTGTTCTGCCGCAGCCTTGGCTGCGATCCGTTTGGTCACGATGTCACCGCTGGCGGCTGCAAAATCCAAAGCGATGGCAGGCGTGGCCCAGGGGCCGCTCACGCGAACCGGCACGGTGACACCCCTCAACTCGGCCAGCTCTCCCGCACTGCGCCGTTTGAGCGTTGAAGAGACTTTGGCGGCGAGTTGGTAATCGATGCGGCCGGAATCGAGCGCAAAGTCGCCTTCACCCGCAATGCGGAACAGCGGCGATCTCATGTCGAAACTGTTGCCGTGAGCGCTGCCTTCCTTGATGTTGAACACGGCTTTCAATTCGGAAAAATCGGTACTTTCGCTGAACCTGGTTTCGTGGACACGCGCCTCGCTCTTGGTCCCCAGGTCATCCTTGCCGCTGATCAATGCCGTGCGCCAATCGATGCCGGACAGCGCGCCGCGCGACAGTGCGAGCGAGACGCTGCCTTTCAGCGACTTGCGTAGCGCACCGATGCTGCCGCCTTCCGTGCTGATGTCCAGCGCAACATCGCCCTTGCCCGAGAGCTTGTCGGCGTCTGCCGTATTGGCGAGCAGCGCTTTCATCTGCAAGCCTTTCAGGTTCTGTTTGAGCGCGATCTGTGGCGTACCCTGCGCTGACGCGCTGATGCTGCCCGTCAACGTGCCGCCGTAAAGCGTGGCCGTCAGCGGCGCTATCGTCAGCGCGGATTGCTCGATCTTGATATCCGCTGCCAGCTTGCTGGCTTCGAACTTCGCCGTCTTGATCTCGCCGGCATGCAGAGTGCCGCGCAGATTCATATCCTTGATGCCGCCAAGATCGAACAGTGTGGCATCGTTCTGATAGCGCTTGATCCAGTCGGCTGAGAGATAACGATCCAGATCGAGGCGGTTGATATTCAGATCGAACGTGTAGGCGGGGTGGCTGAAATCCTGCAGCGCCAACGTGCCGGTGATCTTGCTATCGTCCATTTTTGCCTTGAAACCGAGGTTCGCATTCCGCTCGTCAATATCCGCCTGCATGCTACCTGTCGCCGTTGCAGACAGCTCGCCTGACAGCATCGGATGTTTGGCGGAAAAATTCAGCGCGATCGCACTGAGCAGCAACTTGGGCGTGGTTTCGAAGTCCACACTGGCCGGGCTGGACAACTTGCCTTGCAGCGTGCGTCCATCGCCCTTGAAATCGAAATCGGCACTGAGCTCCGCCGCATTGAATATCTTGTTGGCAAACTCGAACGCCGGCACCTGCACCGCCGTCGTCCACTTCTCATCGAACTGAGACAACGTCGCATCAAGCGTGATCTGGCTACCGCTCAGTATTCCCTTGGCGAATTGCAGTTTGGGAACACCAAGTTTGGCCTCGATGCTGCGCTGCCCGTAATTAGCCGTTCCCGAAACGACGAAGTTCTCGGCCAGCATTAATTCCTGCGCGGGATGAATATTCAGCCCTCCCTTGAATTTCAGATCAAGATTGCTGAACCCGCCCGCCGTGCCTCCCAGCGTTCCCTCAACGTCGGCGAACTCATAACGCCCCGCCTTGCGGTCGTAAAACAAACTGCTTTTCAATTCGATACTGGAGTCGCTGCGCGCCCTTTCGGAATTGAGATGGAAGCTCGCCTTCAGATTGCCCGGCACCCTGTCGGCGAGCCTGCCGGTTTCGATCTGCATATCCTGCAACGCGACGCGCTGCCATTTGACCTCGTCCTGCCAGTTGATGGATGAGTTGGTGATGCGCACCCCGTCGATATCGAACGTCACCGGCGACAGGGTTTCATCGCGGATCAGCAGGTCGTCATAATTGGTGGTGCCGTCCTTGAAGCGGGTCAGGTTGGCGCGCGCGCCGTCTATTTCCACGTGATCGAACACCAGTTGTTTGTGCAACAGCGGCAACCAGGCGATAGAGAACCGGGCATTGTTGACGGAAGCGAATTCCCTGGCGCTAGTGCGCTGGCTCAGCGACATCTTTCCGGATTCCAGTCCCAGCTTGGGGAAAAAGGTCAACTTGAGGTCGCCCTGCAACACCAGGTCGCGTTGCGTCTGTTCCTTGACGAACTGGACAATTTCACCCTTGAAACGATTGGCGTCGACCAGATAGAGAAACAGGCCGATGAAGCCCGGAATCATCAAAACAAGGAGCAGCAGCGCGACCAGCCCGGCGCGCCAATGCTCCCTGGCGAGGGATTCGGCGAAAGGTACCTTGATGCCCACAAAGCCGATCCCGACCCCGAGTATCCCAACCGATCCGAGTGCCGCAGACTTAAGCGCACTTGTTCGTTTTTTCTCTTGTACGGGAGTGGATTTCTTGGAGTCTCGTTTCAATGCCATTTGTCAGCCTCTGTTCGCTCTGGTTTTTCAACACCCTGCTAATGCACAATTTTGGATCAGACCGCAAACAAAACTGTCCTCAGATTGTAACCCTCAGACAGGATTTTGGGCGACTCAACCCGGCGTGCGCGATGTCACTTCAATTCACATTGCATTCTTTATTCGTAGGTCGGGCTACGCCCACCCTGCATCAAGATGTTCCGGGCTTGCGCTGCTCCGGGCTCAAGCGCGACATAAGCAACTCGTCCGCCGCATCGGCATCAACCGGCTTGCCGGCGGCATCCTCCAGCGGTTGCTCGAAATCGTTCCAGCCGCGCATGCCGGTCTTGAGCGAGACCACATTGGTGTAACCCATCTGTTGCATCACGTCTGCGACGAGGGCGGAACGGTAACCGGAACGGCAGATCACCACGATCTCCAGCTCGCGACCGGCGGCCAGCAACGGCACGGTCTCGTCGAAATCCCATTCGCAGGATTGTTCCAGCACCCCGCGCGGCACGTTGATTGCGCCGGGGATATGCAGCATGGCGAACTCTGCCGGCTCGCGCACGTCCAGCAGCACGAGCTCACGCCCCGCGGCGAGAAGCTTGCTCATGTCCCAGGGCTGGATCTCCTTCACTCGCTTGAGCGCATCGGCGACCAGGTCGGTGTAGCGTTTCATGGCTTCTCAAACACCGCGATCGACTCCACATGCGAAGTATGCGGAAACATGTTCATCACGCCAGCGGATTTCAACACGTAGCCGCGTTGCACCAGCTCTGCGGCATCGCGCGCCAGCGTGGCCGGGTTGCACGAAACGTACACGATGCGGCGCGGGGCGTTTTCACCGCCCAAGGACTTCACCAGCTCCATCGCGCCGTCGCGCGGCGGATCGATCAGCAGCTTGTCGAAAGAGCCGAGTTGGGCAAATCCTGCTTCAGTCATCTCGAACAGATTCATTGCGGCAAACTTGGCGTTGTCCGCCAAGCCATTAAATTCAGCATTTTGTTTGGCGCGCGCCACCAAAGCGTCGCTGCCTTCGATGCCGAGCACTTGCGCGCCGCTGCGCGCGATCGGCAGCGTGAAGTTGCCCAGGCCGCAGAAAAAATCGGCGATACGTTCGCCCGGTTGCGGATCGAGCAGACGGATCGCGCGGCTGATCATCACGCGATTTAGCGCGTTGTTCACCTGGGTGAATTCGCTCGGGGCGAACGGCATCGTGATGCCGAATTCGGGCAGGCTGTAAGTGAGCGCCGGTGCGGCTAGCGGATGGAACGGAACGATGCTGTCATAGCCCTTCGATTGCAGCCAGAATTGAATATCGTGTTTATCGGCAAAGGCGCGCAGCGCGGTTTCGTCATCACTGGTTGGCGGATCCATCACGCGCAGCACCAGTGCATCAACATGCTCACCCACGGCCACTTCGATCTGCGGCAGGCGATCGCGGATCGACAGACCGCTCACCAGCTCGGCCAGCAGCGGCAGCAGCCTGGCGATCTTGGGCGCGAGGATCTCGCAGCTCTGCATGTCGGCGACAAAACTGCTGCGCTTTTCGTGAAAGCCGACCAGCGTCTTGCCCTTTTTGATGACATGCTTGACCGAAAGACGGGCGCGCTCGCGATAGCCCCAGGCCTGCCCGTAGATCGGGCGCAGGATGGTTTCCGCCTTGACCTTGCCGATGTGCCACAGGGTGTCTTCGAGGATGCGCTGCTTGACAGCGACTTGCGCCCTTGCGTCCAGATGTTGCATCGAACAGCCGCCGCACACGCCGAAATGTTTGCACCTGGGCTGCACGCGCATAGCCGAAGACTTGTGTATCTGGGTGACTTGCGCCAGCTCGAACGACGGCTTCTTGCGGTACGAGCTGTAACTGACTATCTCGCCGGTCAGCGCGCCTTCGATGAAGATCACCTTGCCTTCGATGCGCGCAACACCGCGACCTTCCTGGTCGAGGGATTCAATTTTTACTCTGTTTTCTGTGGCCATATAATCTGCCGCAACGCGGCCTCAATCAAAATAAACAAACGACCAAACGGGCCAAGCACCAATAGAAAGCCAAGCATTACGCCGATACTGTTTGCCACCATGTCCCAGACATCGAAAAAACGGTATCCCGTCCAGCCCTGCACAAATTCCAATCCAATACCCAGTCCGATAAGCGCAGCTAGCGCAAAAATGCGTGAACATGTTGAAAGATAAATCTGGCAGAACCACAACGCCAGCGAGCCATAGGCAATGCCATGTTCAAGCTTGTCTGCATTGGGAAATGATAACGGTTCTGGCGGGTGCGGGGTGAGCGACAGATACACAATCAAAGCGATCAGCAACCAGCCTCCGGCTAGCCAAACATGACGATGCCTTAACATCGTTAGTTTTTCTGCTCAGGCCAGGCAGCCAGGAATTCTTGCCAGTGCGGCTGATCGAGCTTGCCCAATTCGGCACGCACCAGATCGCATTCCTTCTGGTAGCGCGCGCGCGTCAACACGCCGCGCATCATCTGGAAGCGCGCGAACACCAGCCAGGTGTTCGCCACATCGGTCTCGCAATAGTTGCGTATCTCGTCCAGTTTGCCCTGCTGATACGCCTCCCACACCTTGCTGCCGTCCATGCCCAGCTTGCCGGGAAAGCCGATCAGCTTGGCCAGCTCGTCCAGAGGCGCATTGGCGCGACCGGTATACATCGCCAGCAGGTCCATCAGATCGAGATGGCGCGAATGGTAACGGCTGATGTAGTTGTTCCACTTGAACTCCTTGTCGTCCTCGCCCTGGTCCCAGTAGCGCGCGCACTGCACGCCGTGGATCAGGCCGCGATAATGCAGCACCGGCAGGTCGAAGCCGCTGCCGTTCCACGACACGATCTGCGGCGTGTATTTGTCGATGCCGTCGAAAAAGCGCTGGATGAGGCTGCCCTCGTCTTCCTCCAAGCTGCCCAGCGACCAGACCTTGAAATTGTCGCCCTCGCGCAGCGCGCAGGAAATCGCCACGACGCGTTGCAGGTGGTGAGGCATGAAGTCGCTGCCGGTCTTTTGGCGGCGCAGTTGGAAGGCCATCTCGGCCACTTCCGCATCGCTGACGCGCGCATCCAGTTCATGCAGGGAGCGCAGCCCCGCGACGTCGGGTATGGTTTCGATGTCAAAGACGAGGGTAGGATTCATCGTAAAAATCGGTTGGGTGTTTTCATGGATGCGGATTGTTGCACAAACAGATCGACAGTGCGGCAGTCGGAAATTTCAGGTGCGTTGCAAGTACCGGTCTATATTGTCAGGTATAGGCTAACCGAGATGGTCTTCCTGGAATCTTTTTTGTATGGCCTCCACCTCATCACGGCAATTTACCAAAGCCGCCACGCAGTCAATGTCAAATTTGGTGCCCGCCATGGATTGCAAAAATATGAATGCCCTGTCGTTGCTCCATGCTTCTTTGTATGGGCGCGCGCTGGTCAGCGCATCGAACACATCAGAGACCGCAACGATCTTTGCCTCGATGGGAATATCCTCGTCCATCAGGCCGTTATAACCGCTGCCGTTGATCGCCTCATGATGATAGAGCGCGATATTGCGCAAAATCGCCGCATGCGGAAATTCGTCCAGCCCGAGATTTTTAAGCATCATATCGATGATCTCGCCGCCTTTCGATGCGTGGGTTTTCATGATGTCAAATTCCGAATCGGTCAACTTGCCCGGCTTGAGCAAGATACTGTCGGAGATGCCGATCTTCCCGATGTCATGCAGCGGCGAGAACAAGAAAATATGCTCCACAAGTTCATCGTTAAGCTGATATTTTTTTGCCACCTCTTTGGCGATCAAGCGCGCATAGTTGGACATCCGGTCAGGATACGCTCCTGTCTCGACATCTCGATGCAGCGTGATATTCGCGGCCGTTTTAACGATCGCGTACAGGCTGCGCGTCGTCGACATCTCATGGATCACCAGCAACGACACCAGGTGGCCCACCATATCCAGATAATGCAAGACCTTCTCATCAAAAACATTTTTCAGGTGGGAATTGAAGAATAAAAAACCGCAAAACTCCCCATTCTGGAACATCGGCATCGTGTAGCTGGATTTGTACTGTATGGCAGCAATGCGGCGCGTATGCTCTGCCGGAACATTGTTGAATATATCGAGATCGTTGACTACGCGCGGGCGACCTATTTTAAGTATCTCCTGCATCGATTCCGAACCGGCCAGCTTGGCGGAATATAAAACCAGAGGGAGCTCATCATCGCTACTATGCACAAAAGTCTTCAGCAAATCAGTTTTGGGATCATAAAGCGCCACCGAAATCCGGTCGATAAAATCAAAGCGGTCTTTCAACAAACCATGGACGTACCCGATTTTATCCTGCAAAGGCAATTTACCGTTCAATGCAGAAAGCGCATCTTTATGTTCAAACATGTTGTAGGAAAATCCCAACTTAGTGAATAGGGAGAGCAGTTTATCCAACTTGCACTACAGGTCAACGGGTAAAACAATAACACGATTCTATTGTCAGTACTGTAGGGCGGGCTCTGCGTGTGTTGTCGGGGCTTCAGCCCCATACAACCACGGCGGTGACGATCTTGCCCAGCCTCCGGCTGGTTGCAAGTCGCCTGCAAAGCTACCCCTTGCGGGTGCTACCCGCCGCCGAATAAACAGTCGGGCAAGCTTTGCATAGCCATTCGGCTAAGTCACCAAAAAACGGTGACGTAAGCCGCTGGTTAGCTTTGCATAGCCATTCGGCTAAGTCACCAAAAAACGGTGACGTAAGCCGCT
>Ga0097691_1000615_pt1 | contig 30065 bp, 27 predicted proteins | sample NGESurdeep072012_8_FD_72858 | JGI IMG/M metagenome (GOLD analysis project Ga0097691, IMG submission 72858) | Arctic peat soil microbial communities from Barrow, Alaska - NGEE Surface sample 210-1 deep-072012 | ecosystem: Environmental > Terrestrial > Soil > Wetlands > Peat ... | reverse complement strand
GGGGATACCGTTCGAATGGCAGATCGGGGGGCTGATATCGGTGTGCGCGGCGCCGGTGTATTGGGCGACGCGCTGGCGCGCGAGCGAAGCGGCCGCGCCGGCAGGCACCGCGAAGTGATCCGGGTTGCGGGGATGTTTTTGGCGAGGGACTAGACACTTTCGTTGACCAGCTTCTGCCAGGACCAAGGAAAAGTCCCGACCGCTTGCGGTACAGGGCGGCGTTGGCCTAGCGGCATCCTCAAGTGAGGTGTCAAAAGGGACACGCCTCGCGACAACCGCTGTCATCCACACGCGCTATAAGAAAGTGACGGTGCCAGAGGAGAGCGCGGACAGAACAGTGGAAAAGACACGGACATTTTCGGCACGGAGGAACAACGAATCATGACTTGCGAAGTCGCGGTAATGAACAAGCGGGGCGTGGCGCTCGCCGCTGACAGCGCCGTTACGCTGGGCGACGGGCAGAAGGTGTATCACACGGCGGAGAAACTTTTTCAGCTCTCGTCATCGGTCAGAATCATGACCTTCGGTGCGGCTGACATAATGGGCGTGCCGTGGGAAACCGTCATCAAGTTGTACTCGCAGAAACTTAGCGGCCGGCCACTCGATCAGTTGGAGCATTATGCGCGGGGCTTCATTCAGTTCATCGAAGAATCGGAATCCCTGTTCCCGGAGTCGGCCCAGCGCCAGTCTTTTCGGGAGCTGGTTGGCGACTATTGGCGCGAACGGTATCTCGATCCCCTGATGAAGCGTCTTGAGGGAAACCCAAAAGGGCCGGCGAAACATGCCAGCGCGATATTGGAGGAGTTGATCGCCAAAGACCATGAGGCGGAGTGGAAGGACTCAAAGCCGCTTGAGGAGGTGGGCGACGGCTATGGCGAACGGGTTGTCGCGCGATACGATTCGGTTCTTAACGAACTGGGAAAGGAGATGTTCGGGCGATTCAAACCGTCGCCCCAGGTGCGCGCCGCACTGCGCGCGACGGCCCAATATATGTATGCTCTCGATGGATGGAATCCTGATGCTTCAAGCGGTGTGGTGATGGCCGGCTTTGGTGAAGTCGAAGCGTTTCCTGTTGTCATGTGTTATCAAGTCGGGACGGTTGCGGCGGGCAGGCTGCGGTTCGCGAAGTTCGACGATTGCTGTTCGCACGTGGACCACGAAACCGATGGGGTCGTGACACCATTCGCGCAGAGAGACGTGATTGACACGTTCTATGGCGGCATAGCGCCAGAGCTGAGAGAGAAATTGGCGGACATTGTCGCCAAAGGTGTGGCAGGATGCCTGAAGAAAGCGGGCAAGGGACATGTTCCAGAGCTTTCGAAAAAATGCTGTGATGAGATCCTGAAGGCCCTTGAGAGCGAGGGGCAGCAGCATTACGCGGACCATTTCACCAGCGCGGTCGCAGCCCTGCCGCGCCGGGAGCTTGCGGGGCTTGCTGAGGCGCTTGTTAGCATCACGATATTCACGGCGAAGATGTCGGCGGATCGGCAGGAGACGGTAGGTGGCCCCATCGACGTTGCGCTGATTTCCAAGGGCGATGGGTTCGTCTGGATCAAGCACAAGGACCTCAGCCGCGACCCTTTGGTTCTGTAACCGTGGGGGCCGGCGTGGGCCGCTCGGCCCGGTCGCGTCCGAGCCGGTGCCTTTCGCGAATCCAGTTCCGGCGGTTTGCGCCGAAAGAGGCACGCATCTGGCTCGAACGCAACAGAACGGGCGCGGCGGTCATTTACCCGCCAGAAGGCGAGATAGCTCTTTCATTCCGAGCCAAGGTCGGCGTCGGTGAACAATCCGGTGACAGTTTGAGCACAGAAGAGCGACATCCTTTAGCTTCGTCCCCCGGTTAGTCTTGAGCTCTGCAAGGGGCAACGTGTGGTGGCATTCGATATAGCCGTCGCCTAACGAGCCGTATTTTCGCTTAAAATCGAACCCGCAGGCGGCACAGAAGAGGCGGCGATGCGTTTGCAACGCGAGCTGCTTGGCACGCCGAACAAGCTCGCGGTTACGCTCTCTGCGCTTGTGCCTTACCTCCACCACTTTACCCTCGGGGAACGAGTATTCGACGTCATCGTCGAGGGATTCGTCCGACGCATTCAGGGGATTGCGTTGATTTGCGGCTTTGGGCGCATGGTCTTTATGACGCAGCCATCTCTCTACCGCTCTCCGGGTTGGGCTCTTCTCATTTTGGAGCAATTGAAAAGTGCCGGCGGCGGGCGGCTCAACTCCTATGTCGTCCGGCCAGCGCTCCTTGTCCTTGTCGTACCAGCCAAGAATCTTCACAGGGTATCTGTACCGATACCATCCCCAATGTCCTTCTTTTCTGTGGAAAAAGTTTTCGCCAGTGACTTTTACGAGTGCAACCGGCGTCTTACCGCCTCTGATCAGACCGACAGCGCCGGGGCTTAGGTTGCGAAACTGTTTTAGGTATTTTGCGGCGAGCCTCGAAGCCTTTTTAACCCGGTGCTGAAGCTGACGGCGGCTTTCGTCGGGATGTTGTGTTTTTAATTTCGTGTATACCCCGGCGCCCCCGAGATGATCGATGACAGCATCGCTGAAGTAGATTAGCGGTTTGCCGCTTAGAAGCGATTTTGTTTTATAATCCGTTCGCCCACTTCATTAAAGTCCAACCCGATTGCGTGTGTTTGCTCGAGTCCCCTTTTGGCGTAGAGAGCTATGTCCTCATTTGGCCGGTCGGGATGAAGCTGCATATGAAAGAATTGTTGCTCTGCCATAAACCCCTCCGGGTGACACGAATGGCGGTAACTCAACACGGGACCGAACAGTCAACGGCCCCAAAGCGCATGGTCAACTTTATGTTTGCAGAGTGCAACAGGGTAAACTGACCGTCGCCTTGTCGCATCACTGGTGGGACGCTTCGGGAGAACCGCTTGCGCGGTTCTCCCTGTTTTCGATTCCTAGAACGGGATGGATTGCTTGCCTGCCGCTGCGCCCGAAGTATCGCGGCGTCTGTCGAGAAACAGGATTTGGCGGGCGATGATTTCCGTCCGGTGGCGTTTGCCGCTGCCGCCCTTCGCCTCGTACTCGCGGGTGGTCAGCAGTCCTTCGACATAGACTTGGCGGACTTTGCTGACGAACCAGCCGACTATGCGGCGGCCTGATTACCGCAGGCGCCCCAGCCTTCCCGCCGCCCACGGGCGAATAGTTCAAGCTTGAGCAGTGCCGGGTACATGCACACACGGCGAAGAAAAAGATCCGGGGTCCCTCCGCTCCGCAAACTCCGGTCGGGATGACACAAAAAGAGGACGCGCGGACCCCGGAGGCAGAACCCTCACCTACCGGCTGCTGCGCGGCCGGCCGCCTCTCCCGTGAAATAACGGGCGAGGTAAAATTCGGGTTTCTTCGCTTCGCTCAGAATGACACAAAAAAGTTCTAACAGGGCGAAGCCCGCATCTTTACCGACGGGAAGTCCGAAACCTGCGTGAGGTTTCGGGGCTCCGAGATCGGCGCGCTCAGGCGCGGCGGCGGGAGGCCCTCGCCGATTGCGCCCGCGACACCGCGATATACGCCTACTAGCGGCGCAGGCGGGCGTCCGTTAAAACTTATAGCTCGCGTATTTGGCGGACGCGGAGTCCGCGCATAATCGCCAAGCGCAAGAGTAAAATGGATTTTCCACGAATCAAACGGCTGCCACCCTACGTCTTCAACGCGATCGGAGAATTGTGCCTCATGGCGCGACGAGCCGGCGAGGACATAATTGATTTCGGGATGGGGAATCCCGACGAGCCGACCCCCCCGCATATCGTGGCGAAGCTGATCGAGGCGGCCTCCAAGAACGCCAACCATCGCTACTCGGTGTCGCGCGGTGTGTACAAGCTGCGGCTTGCGATCTGCGATTGGTACAAGCGGCGCTACGGTGTGGAACTGGATCCCGATTCGGAAGCGATCGTTACGATCGGATCGAAGGAAGGGATTGCGCACCTGACGCTGGCGATTCTCGACCAGGGCGACGTGGTGCTGGCGCCGACGCCGACCTATCCGATTCATCAATACGGATGCATCATTGCGGGCGCGCAGGTGCAGGGTGTGCCGATCCGGCGCGGCGAGGAATTTTTCGACGAATTGATGGCGGCGGTGAATCGATGCTGGCCGCGGCCCAAGTTCCTGATCATGAACTTCCCGCACAACCCGACCACCGCGACCGTGGATTTGCACTTCATGCAGCGGGTGGTCGAGTTCGCGCGCGAAAACAAAATCATGGTCGCGCAGGACTTCGCGTACGCGGACCTGTGCTTCGACGGTTACAAGGCGCCGTCGATGATGCAGGTGGCGGGCGCCAAGGATATCGGCGTCGAGTTCTTCACCCTGTCGAAGAGCTACAACATGCCGGGCTGGCGGGTGGGCTTCGCGGTGGGCAATCGCGAGATGATCGCGGCGCTGGCGCGGCTGAAATCGTACTTCGACTACGGGATGTTCGCGCCGGTGCAGGTGGCGGCGATCGCGGCGCTCAATGGATCGCAGAATTGCGTCGCCGAGATCGTCGCGAGATACCGGCGGCGGCGCGACGTGCTGGTGGACGGACTCAACCGGGCCGGCTGGCCGGTGGAGAAACCCAAGGCGACGATGTTCGTGTGGGCGCCAATTCCGGAGCCGTTCCGCGCGATGGGTTCGCTGGAGTTCGCGAAGTTTCTGCTCGCTGAGGCCAAGGTCGCGGTTTCGCCGGGGGTCGGCTTCGGGCAGGACGGCGACGGGTTCGTGCGCTTCGCGCTCATCGAGAACGAGCATCGCACCCGCCAGGCGCTGCGCGGAATTCGTCACGCGCTTAGAGCCGGCCACGCCGAAATTCCGGCGCGGACGGCCAGCGCTTCCTGAGCGCAATCGCAGAAGCAACGGGGGACAAATTGAGACCGATACGGATTGCTCTGCTCGGATGCGGCACAGTGGGCGGCGGCGTGGTGAAGCTGATGCTGGGCAACCGCGACAAATACGAACGCATCCTCGGCGCACCGCTTCAGTTGGCTGCGGTGGCGGATCTGAGGGTCAAGCTGGTCGCCGCGCTTGGCGTGCCGGCGAAATTGATTACGCGCGACGCCGCGGCGGTTGTCACGCGTCCCGATATCGATGTCGTGGTCGAGCTGTTTGGCGGCTACGAACCGGCCCGCGCGTTGATCATGAAGGCTCTGGCGGCGGGCAAGGACGTCGTTACGGCGAACAAAGCTTTGCTTGCAGAGCATGGCGGCGAGATTTTTCGCGAGGCCGCCAAGCGCGGTCTGGCGGTCGGTTTCGAGGCCAGCGTCGGCGGCGGCATGCCGATCGTCCGCACGCTGCGTGAGGCGCTGGCGGGCGATCGCCAACGCGCGGTTTATGGAATCGTCAACGGCACCTGCAATTCGATACTCACCACGATGACAGAGGACGGCGTCGAGTTCAGCGCCGCGCTTGCCGACGCGCAGGCCAAGGGCCTGGCCGAGGCGAACCCCGCGCTCGATGTCGAGGGGCATGATTCGGCGCACAAGCTTTGCCTGCTGGTGGCGCTTGCCTTTGGCGTGCTGGTGAAACCGGCGCAGATTTATACCGAAGGGATCACGCGGATTACGCAGGCCGACATCGGGTACGCGCGCGAGCTTGGCTACGCGATCAAACTGCTTGCCATCGGCAAGGATGACGACGGCACCATCGAGGCGCGGGTGCATCCGACGATGATCCCGCAACGCCATCTGCTGGCCGGAGTCGGCGGCGCGTTCAATGCGATTTATATTCACGGCGACGCGCTCGGCGCGACAATGTATTCGGGGCTGGGCGCGGGCGAGATGCCCACGGCGACGGCGGTGGTGGCCGATATACTGGAAATCGCGCGGCATCGTCTGGCCGAAGGATCGGCGCGAGCGCACGCGTTTGGATCTCCGATCGACCTGATGAAGGGCGCCAGTGTCAAGCCGATGGACGACGTGGTATGCGAGTATTACCTGCGGTTCATGGCGCGGGATAAGCCCGGGGTGCTCGGCGCAATCGCGACGGCGCTCGGCAGTCACGGGATTTCGATCGCGTCGGTGATCCAGAAGGGTCGCGGAACGGCGCAGACGGTGCCGATTATCATGCGGACCCATGACGCGCCCGAGCGCAGCCTGAAACGCGCGCTGGCGGAGATTCGAAGGAAGAAAATCGTGCATTCAGCTCCCGCGTTTATCCGCATCGAGGAGAAGCTTTAGGCGATGGCGTCGGACTTCAAGCGCGGATCGAAACAACCGCGGCTGTCTTACTGGCCCGGACTTATCGAGCATTACCGCCGCTTCCTGCCGGTGACGGATTCGACGCCGGTGGTCACGCTGAACGAAGGCAACACGCCGCTAATCGAGGTGCCCTCGCTTGCAGAGCGGCTCGGGCTAAACATCAAGGTTTACTTTAAGTTCGAAGGCGCCAACCCGACCGGCTCGTTCAAAGACCGTGGCATGACGCTGGCGATTTCGAAGGCGTTGGGCGAGGGCGCGGGCGCGGTAATCTGCGCCTCGACCGGCAACACGGCGGCGTCGGCGGCTGCTTACGCGGGCCGCGCGGGGCTGAAGGCGTACGTGCTGATTCCCAAGGGCGCGGTGGCGCTTGGCAAGCTGTCGCAAAGCGTGATGCATGGGGCGAGGGTGCTCGAGGTGATCGGCAACTTCGATATCTGTCTGAAGGTGGTGCGTGATCTTGCGGAGCGGGATCCGGTCAGGATTCGGCTGGTCAACAGTATCAATCCCGATCGAATCGCGGGACAGAAGACGGCGGCGTTCGAGATTTGCGATCAATTGGGCGACGCGCCGACGCATCATTTTCTGCCGGTCGGCAACGCCGGGAATATTACGGCCTACTGGGCCGGCTACCAGGAATATAAATCGGTGGGATTGAGCGAGCGGCTGCCAAAGATGATGGGCTACCAGGCGGCAGAGTCGGCGCCGATTGTGGTCGGGCATCCGATTGACGATCCGCATACCGTTGCGACGGCGATCAAAATCGGCAATCCCGCGAGCTGGAAGGGCGCGACCACAGCGCGCGACGAGTCGGGCGGGATCATCGACATGGTTACCGATTCGGAGATCCTCGCGGCGTATCGCTTGATCGCCAGCGGCGGCGTATTCGCGGAGCCGGCGTCGGCCGCGTCGGTCGCGGGGCTGCTCAAATACGCGGACGCCGGGATGCTCGAGGCGGGCGCGGTCGTCGTGTGCACGCTGACGGGACACGGCCTGAAGGATCCCGACACGGCGCTCAAGAACTTGAGCAACACGACCGTCGTCGAACCGGAGCTGGCGAAAGTGCTGAAAGTTCTGGAGCGCGAATAAGCGGCGCGACTGGAAGCGGCCGATCGATTCGATGCGATGAAGTACGTCCTCATACACGGCGACGGGATGGCCGATTGGCCGTGCGAGGAACTCGGCGGCAAGACGCCGCTTGCGGCAGCGCATAAACCCAACATGGACCTGATGGCGACGCGCGGGCGGCTGGGGATGGTCGCGACGATTCCCAAGGGGATGCCCCCGGGCAGCGACGTCGGCACGATGACGATGCTTGGCTACGACCCGGCGCGGTATCACACGGGGCGCGCGCCAATCGAAGCGGCGAGCCAGGGAATCGAGATGGGGCCGCGCGACGTGGTGTTTCGAATGAATCTCGTGTCGCTGAAGCCGGGTGACGGCGGCGCGCTGATAATGAACGATTTCACGTCGGGCCATATTAGCAGCGAAGAAGCCGCGCAGATCGTCGCCGACCTGCGCAAACAACTGGCGGGCGGCGGAATCGAGTTTTTCAACGGCGTCAGCTACCGGCATCTGATGATGTGGCGCGGCGGAATCGCGACGACGAATCTCACGCCCCCGCACGACATCACGGGCAAGCCCGTCGAAGCGTATTTGCCCAAGGGCGCGGGGGCAGATTTGCTCCGCGATCTGATGCGGCGTTCGGCGGAGATTTTGCGCGAGCATCCGGTGAACAAGGCGCGTCGCGCTGCCGGCAAAACCGAGGCGACTTCGGCGTGGTTTTGGGGGCAGGGCACACGGCCCGCGGTGCCGACGCTGAAGGAACGCTTCGGCGTCGAAGGCTCGGTTATATCGGCCGTCGATCTGGTCAACGGGCTGGGCCGGCTGGCCGGACTGAACCCGATCAAAGTGCCGGGCGCCACCGGATTTCTCGATACCGATTACGCCGCGAAGGCGCGCTACGGTCTCGAATCGCTCAAAGCGCGCGACTTCCTGCTGCTGCATATCGAGGCTCCCGACGAAGCCGGTCACATGGGCCGCGCCGATCTGAAGAAGGAAGCGATCGAGCGTATCGACGAGTTGATTGTCGGGCCGATGCTCGCGGGGCTGGGCGCTCTGGGCGATTTTGCGATTCTGCTGATGCCGGATCACGCGACGCCGAGCCAGCTCAAGACTCATTCGCCGGAACCCGTCCCGTTCGCGCTGATGACGTCGGCGCAGTGGAAATCGGGCGGCGGCGCGGCGCGCCGCTACACAGAAAGCGACGGCGCCGCGACGGGTCTGCTCGTCGGCGACGGCTATCACCTGATAGAATTGTTGTTCGGACGCCCGTTGGAGACTGCATCGAACTGACCTGGAGGCCCGGATGGAACGGAATCTTGCCCTCGAAGTGGTACGCGCGACGGAAGCCGCGGCGCTGGCGGCGGCGCGTTTCATCGGCAAGGGCGACGAGCGGCTGGCGGATCGAGCGGCATGCGACGCGATGCGCAAGACGCTGAACTCGGTCGGGATGGACGGCAAAATAGTGATCGGCGAAGGCAAAGAGGGTGACGCCGAGTTTTTGTACGAGGGCGAAATCGTCGGCACCGGAGCGGGAACCGAAATTGACGTCGCGCTCGACGCGATCGAAGGTTCGCTGATCTGTGCGACCGGCGGCCCCAACGCGCTGTCGTGCGTTGCGCTGGCGGAGCGCGGGCGAATCCTGCGCTGCCCCGATACTTACATGGACAAGGTCGCGTGCGGGCCGGCGGGGCGCGGCGTGATCGATATCGACAGGTCGCCGACCGACAATCTCAAAGCACTGGCCGAAGCAAAACAAGTTTACGTCGAGGATTTGCGGGTCGCGATCCTCGATCGCCCGCGTCATGAAAAGCTGATCGATGAAGTGCGCCGCGCCGGCGCCGGGATCAAGATAATCTCGGCCGGCGACCTGTCCGCCGCGATCGCCACCACGCGGCCGGAGAGCGAAATCGACATGCTGATCGGAATCGGCGGTGCGCATCAGGGCGTGCTGGCCGGCGCCGCGATTCGTTCCGCCGGTGGCGAAATGCAGTGCCGCTTCGTGCCGCGCAACCCGGAGGAAGCGGAGGCGTGCCTGGCGATGGGAATCATGGATTTGAAGCATCGCTACACGCTGGAGGAACTGGCGGGAGATAACGTGATGTTCGCGGCGACGGGAGTGACCACCGGCGACTATCTGCGCGGCGTGCGATTTTTCTCCGGCGGCGCGATGACCAACAGCGTCGTGATGCGCTCGAAGACGCGCACGATCCGCTTCATCGAAGCGATTCATCGTTTCGATTTCAAGCCCGAGTACTAATCCGGCTTGCGGGAAGGTAGTTGCAAATGTGGCTGCGCGCGACGATGGATCACAAGCCGGTGATGATTAACGGCGACCAGGTGCTGAAAATCGTGGAGATCCCGGGCGCGGAAGAGCATCGCGGATGCCACGTGTATCTCTCGCTGACCGAGTATCTGGTCGTCGATCAATCGCTGCGCGAGATGATGATTTCGCTCGGCTTCGAAGAGCGGCAATAGTCCTTGCCGGATTCGCAGTCCCGGCCGATGGAGGGCGAGGTAGTCGTCCGCCGGCGCTTCTGTACGACAAGCGGATGGTGATCGTCGCCGAGCGCGTTGCGTCCTGAGCGGATGTCGCTACATCATTTGCAAGGCCTGGCAGGTGCTCGAATCCGGCTTGAAGTGGCCGCTGAGACACGCCAGCTTGGCCGCGTCGATCAGCGCGGGCTCGTCCCATTTCGCCGGCCACGAACCGGTGTTGACGGCAGCGCACGCCTGACCGTTGCCCGTCGAGCACCATGAGCTCAACTCACCGTGCAGCACGGCGAGCTGTTGGCATGCGTCCTGTTTGCCGGCATTGCAAGCGGGGGTTTGCATCTGGAGCGGCGCGGTGGATTCGATGGCAACCTTGGTGTCGGTGAGCGCCTGCACGATCGTATGACAGGCGGCCTGGTTGCCTTCATTGCATTTCTCGGTTGATTCAGCGCGAATTTTGTCGACAAAGTGCTGCGCCTGCGGAGTGCATCCGCAAGCAACGACGAGCAAGGTGGCGAGAGCGAGCAGGCCGGCGATCTCGCCGACGCCCGCGGCGGCATAGTCTCTGGATTTGCCTGGCACGTGCGCATTGTTTTCCGCGCGATGAGTTTCACGCAAGCGCCGGCCCAGCAAACTTCGCGCTCCAGCGGGGTTGACAGTCAAAGCGCGCAGGGCGGAACTAGAAACGCGGAATTCTTTCGTCAGGAGCGGGTCGGTGGATCTGAAAAATATTATTTTCGAAAAAGCCGCGATTGCGACGCTGACCGTGAACCGGCCGGTGGCGCTGAATGCGTTGAATCGCGAGGTGCTCGAGGAAATGGCGCGCGTGATTCGCGAGGTCCGCCACGACTCGTCGGTGCGCGTGCTGATCGTCACAGGCGCGGGCGATCGGGCGTTCGTCGCAGGCGCGGATATCGCGGCGATGTCGAAAATGTCGGCGGTTGACGGACTCGATTTTTCACGCCTGGGCCATCGCGTGATGGAAAGTTTCGAGGACCTGCCGATCCCCGTCATTGCGGCGGTCAACGGCTTCGCGCTCGGCGGCGGTCTGGAGCTTGCGCTCGCGTGCGATCTGATCATCGCAAGCGAAAAGGCGCGTTTCGGGCAGCCCGAGATAAATCTCGGACTCATCCCGGGCTTCGGCGGCACGCAGCGCCTGCCGCATCGAATCGGCCATAACAAGGCGCGCGAGCTGATCATGACGGGCGACATGTTCGACGCGAAAACGGCGCTAGAAATGGGCCTCGCAAACCAGGTCGTGGCGCCGGGCGAGCTAATCGGAACCGCGCGCAAGCTGGCGGAGAAACTCGCGGGCAAATCCGCGGTCGCGCTACGCCAGGCGAAGGCCGCGCTGCGGGCCGCGTTCACGATGGAAGAGGATGCCGGGCTGCGCTTCGAGCAGGAGGCGTTCGGGGTAGTGTTCGGCAGCGCGGATCGAGTCGAGGGGACGAGCGCATTCGTCGAGAAGCGGCCGCCCAATTGGCAGCACAAATAGCCTTCGTGGGGCGCGGTCCGATCGTCCCGACGCTCGATTTTCGCCGGCCTCGCACAACGGCCCTACGGCTCGATTAGCGGCGCGGGCGCGAGGGTTGACGACTTCCAGCCCCCTGTGGGAAACTCCGGCCAAAGAGAAGGACCGCGCCGCCGCACGGGCGGCGTTAGTGATTCTATAGCACCATCATTGAACCGTTTGGAGGATCTGTATGGCTGAGCAAGCTCAAGCTACTGACACGGGACCTCGCCCAATTGTTCCATGGCTGAAATTGGCACCCAAGCCCCATCTCGAAGGCATCAAGTGCGCGTGCGGCGCAATGTATCTCGATCCCAAGCGCGTCGCATGCTCGAAGTGCGGCGAGGCCGACAAGTTCAAGCCGGTGGTCTTGTCCGACAAGGGCAAGGTGTACGTGTTCTCGGTCGTGCATCAGTCATATCCGGGAATCAAGACGCCGTATGTGACGGCGATTGTCGATCTGCCCGAGGGCATCAGCGTCCGCGCGAATCTGACCGACGTCGATCCCGCGCAGGCTCAGAAAGAACCCCACAAGATATTCGACCTGCCGGTTGAGTTGGTAACCGGCGTTGCGGCCAAGGATCGCGAAGGGCACGACGTGATAGCTTTTTCGTACCGGCCGACCAAGAATTAGAGCCGCCAGCAAGCGCAAGCGCGGCGAACAATATCACGACGGACCTGAGCTTCGGGCCGGGCCGCCAGGAGGAATCAAGATGCGAAATGTTTATGTTCTGGGAACCGGGATGATCAAATTTGGACGCTATCCCGACAAGACCGTTCCCCACCTCGGCGGCGAGGCGGCGCTGCTGGCGCTCAAGGACGCCGGAATTTCAATCAAGGACGTCGGGATGTTTGCCTGCGGAAATCTCATGCAGTCCAACGCGATGGTCGGACAGAGAATCCTGCAGCAGATTGGCCAGACCGGAATCCCGGTAATCAACGTCGCGAACGCATGCGCCACCGGCTCGACGGCGTTTCGCGAGGCGTATATCTCTGTCGCGGCCGGGATGTATGACATCGCGATGGCGGTTGGCGTCGAGCAGATGGGCAAGGCGGGATTGCTCGGCGGGGCAGGTGGCGGCGATCCCGCGTACTTGACCGAGGGCAAGGTCGGCTCCGGCACGATGCCCGCGGTCTTCGGCCAGGCGGGCATCGAGCACATGCGCAAGTACGGCACCAAGCTGGAGCACTTCGCAAAAATCTCGGTGAAGTCGCACAAGCATGCGACCAAGAATCCGTTCTCGCAGTATCGCAACGAAGTCTCGCTCGAAGACGTGATGAATGCGCGCATGGTCGGGTATCCCAACACTCTTTATATGTGTTGCCCGACCGGAGACGGCGCAGCTGCGGCGATTTTGGTCAGCGAGGACAAGCTGAAACAGCTTGCCGGCGGACGCAAGCGCGCGAAAGTGGCGGCGTCGATCCTCACCTCGGATCCGTGGACCGATCGCGACCTCACGCTGCCCGACGTCAGCACGCTCACGCGGCGCGCGTCGAAGCAGGCCTACGAGAAAGCCGGCATCGGACCCAAGGACATCGCGCTTACCGAATTGCACGACTGCTTCGCCACGGCTGAGCTGGTGCATTACGAAAACCTCGGACTGTGCGGCGATGGCGAAGCCGGCAAGTTCATCGACTCGGGCGGAGGCGTGCATCCGAGCCTCGGCGGTCATGATCCGGTCAACGTTTCGGGTGGATTGCTCTCGAAGGGGCATCCGCTCGGCGCCACCGGCGTCGCGAATATCTGCGAGGTGGTTTGGCACCTGACGCAGGACGATCGCGCCAAAGAGCGCCAGGTGCCTAACGCCAAGGCGGGCCAGGCCCACGTGATCGGGCTGGGTTCCGCCTGCACGATCCACATCCTGACGGTATAATTCAGGAAGCAACGCCTAATCGGCGCTTCGAGAGAGGGCCGCCCAAAAAAGGCGGCCCTTTTTCTTTCCCGATCAGGCCGATAAATTCGGAAGCTCGAACTCGACCGATTGAAATATTCGATGGAACCGAAGGGAAAAATTCGCAATCGCCCGGAAACGATGGCTGAACGACTCGGCTACGCGGCGGACGCGCGTGTGCTCATCATCAATGCGGATGATTTTGGTATGTGCCACGACCAGAACGAGGGCGTCATCCGGGGCCTGACGGATGGCCTGTTTACGTCGTCAACGATTCTTGTGACGTGCCCGTGGTTCGAGGAGGCGGCGGACTTCGCGCGGACCAATCCTGCCGCCGACCTGGGCGTACATCTCACGCTCACCGCGGAATGGGATCGCTACAAGTGGGGACCCGTATTGGGACGGCGCGCAGTGCCGTCCCTGGTAGATGAGCGCGGGTATCTATGGCAGACCGTCGCGCAGGTTTACGAGCATGCCCGCCTCGACGAGGCGGAGGCGGAACTGCGCGCGCAAATCGAAAAGGCGCTCGCGGCGGGAATCGATGCGACGCACCTCGATTCGCACATGGGGACATTGCAATTGCGCGCTGACTATCACGAGATTTACGTGCGGCTGGCCAATGAGTACCGCGTGCCGATCAGGTTGGTGTCGCGCCGCCTGATGCGCGAGGAAGGGATGGGCGCGATTCTCGATCAGCTCGACGCGTCCGGAATCGTCACGCCGAATCATCTCGTGTTCAACGGGCCGCCGTCGGTGGGCGAGACCGAGTCCTACTGGACGAATCTTATTCGCACTCTGCAGCCGGGTGTGACTGAGATTTTGTGTCATCCGGCGCTCGCTCGCGACGAACTGAAGAGCTGTGCGCACGACGCTTTCCAGCGCGAGGCTGACTTGCGGTACTTCACTTCCGAAAAAGCGCGCCGAGTGATCGCGGATGAAGGCGTCGCGCTCGTCGGCTTTCGCAAACTGCGCGACCTGATGCGCGGTAACTCGGCTCGCGCGTGATGAATTGAAAACAGTGTGACCACTTGGAACTGACACGGCTCAGAGGATTTCGAGATCTAATCGGCGCCGACGCGCGTGCGATGAGCCTCGTCGAGGAGCGGGCCCGTGCGCTTGTCGAGCGCTATTCGATGAAAGAGATCCGAATTCCAGTGCTCGAGCGCACGCAACTCTACCAGCGCTCGACCGGCGAGACTTCGGACATCGTCGAAAAACAGATGTACACGTTCACCGATCGCGACGAAGGCGAAACTGTCGTCGCGCTTCGGCCCGAAGGCACGCCCGGTGTGGTGCGCGCATACATCGAGGCCGGGCTCGATCGCACCGAGCCCGAGCAGCGGCTGTTCTACTCGGGTGCGATGTTCCGTCGCGAACGCCCGCAAAAGGGCCGCTATCGCCAGTTCTTCCAATTCGGCGTCGAGATATTCGGCCGGCCCGACGCGGCCTGCGACGCCGAGATACTGATAATGATCGACGAGCTTTGCCGCGACCTCAAAGTTCCGTTCACCGTTGAGATTAATTCGATCGGATGCCAGAAGTGCCGGCCCAACTTTCGCGGCGCGCTCGTGCAATGGGGTCGGGCGCATTGGGAGGAACTCTGCGACGACTGCCACAATCGCATCGATCGCAATCCGCTGCGTCTGCTCGACTGCAAAATTGACGCGAAGCTCACCGAGTCGGCGCCTAAAAGCCTCGATTACCTATGCGATGAATGCCGGACACACTTCGATACCGTCAAGGAATTGCTCTCCGCCGGCAAGGTCCAGTTCGTTGTCAATCCACGCATGGTGCGCGGCCTGGACTACTACACGCGCACCGCGTTCGAGGTGATGGCGGGCGGTCTCGGCGCGCAGAGCACGGTCGTGGCGGGAGGACGATACGACGGGCTGGTCGAGACGATGGGTGGTGCGGCGGTTGCGGGGATCGGTTTCGCGATCGGCGTCGATCGGATGGCGCTGGCTATCCAAGCGGCCGGGATGGCGCCGAGCGCCGCGCCGGACGCCGCGATAATTGCGATGGGGCCGGCGGCGACGCGCCATGCGATCGTGGTGGCGCGCAATCTGCGCGAGGCGAATCTGAACGTCGAGATGCTCTCGCCCGAGCGTAAGATGAAGACGTTGCTTGCGCGCGCGGCGAAGATTGGCGCGCGCGTCGCGGTGATAATCGGCGACGACGAAGTGGCGCGCGGGGTCGTGCAAATCCGCGACCTGAAGCAGAGCACGCAGCGCGAAGTCGCTGTGGCAGAGGCGGCCCGCGCGATAGCGGACGCTCGCGGAGAGTGACTGTTTCACCCGCCCCCGCGCACAGGTATTCTTCGACGACAACCAGCATTTAACTGTGATGGGTAATGCCGAAAACTGAGCAATATTCTCCGCTGCCGCCGTGGCCTCGAACCGATTACTGCGGCGCGATTCGCGCCACCGACGTTGGCCGCGAGGTTGCGCTGTGGGGATGGGTCCAGACCCGGCGCGATCATGGCGGGCTTATCTTCATCGATCTTCGCGACCGCGACGGTATCGTCCAACTGGTGCTGAATCCCAAGCACGACGGCGCCGCCCATGCGGCCGCCGGCGAGACGCGCTCCGAGTTTTACGTTGCGGCCAAGGGCAAGGTCGTGCGCCGCGCCGAGGGGACAGCCAACGCGGAGCTTCCGACCGGCGAAATCGAAGTACTGGTCAGCGTATTCGAGACTCTGAGCGCGTCGGCGCCGCTGCCGTTTCAGATTGCCGAGGCCGACGCGACCGCCGAGGAAATCCGCCTCAAGCACCGCTATCTCGATCTGCGCCGCCCCGAGATGCAGCGCAACCTGCGCTGGCGCCATCAGGCGTTGCAGGCGGTTCGCAGCCATCTCGATCAAAACGGGTTCATCGACGTGGAGACGCCGATACTTTTCAAATCGACGCCCGAGGGCGCGCGCGATTACCTGGTGCCGAGCCGGGTGAACCCCGGGAAATTCTACGCGCTGCCGCAATCGCCGCAGTTGTTGAAGCAGATTCTGATGATCGGGGGACTGGATCGCTATTATCAGATAGCCCGGTGTTTCCGCGACGAGGATTTGCGCGCGAATCGGCAGCCCGAATTCAGCCAGATCGATATCGAGATGACGTGTCCGCGACCCGAGGATATCCAATCGATCGCGGAGGGAATGATCGCGTCGGTTTATCGCAACGTGCTCGACGTTGACGTGAAGCCGCCTTTTGCGCGGATTCCGTATGCCGAGGCGATGGAACGTTTCGGTATCGACAAGCCCGACACGCGCTTCGGGCTCGAGCTGAAAAATCTCACGGCGGCATTCGCGGGGACCTCGTTCAAGGTGTTCGCGGAAATTCTCGCACGCGCCGAATCCGTATATGGAATAAGCGTCCCGGGCGATCATGCGCTGAGCCGCCGCGAACTCGACGAGCTTACCGAGTCGGTGAAATCGCGTCATGCGATGGGATTGGCGTGGATAAAGGCGGCCGAGGGCGGATGGCAGGGACCGATCGCAAAACATTTGAGCGACGGCGAGAGAGCCGCGGCGACTGCGGCCTCCGGATTGAAGGCCGGCGGTACGTTGTTGATGGTCGCGGGACCGCCGGCCAAAGTGCGGCCGGTTCTGGGTGACATCCGTTTGCAGCTCGCCGCGAAATTCGGTCTGGACAAATCCGACGCGCTCAAATTTTTGTGGGTGGTCGATTTCCCGCTCTTCGATTACAGCGCCGACGACAAGCGCATGGTTTCCGTGAACCATCCTTTCACGGCGCCGAATCCCGACGATCTTGCGATGCTCGATTCCGCACCGCTCGAAGCTCGCGCCCTGGCGTATGACATGGTGCTCAACGGCCAGGAACTCGGCGGCGGCTCGATTCGTATCCATAGCCGCGAGCTTCAATTGAAGGTATTTGAATTGTTGGGGCTGACGCGCGAGGAGGCGATGGATCGCTTCGGCTTTCTGCTGGACGCACTGAAATATGGAGCGCCGCCCCATGGCGGAATCGCTTTCGGAGTCGATCGGATTTGCATGATGCTGTGCGGCGCCCAGTCGCTGCGCGACGTGATTGCGTTTCCCAAGACGCAAAAGGCGGTTGACCCAATGAGCGGAGCGCCGTCGGAAGTCGATCCGCGCCAGCTCAAGGAGTTGTCGATCAAGGTGACGTCATGAAAGCCAGTTGGACGGCGGGAGCGGCGCGGTTGGCGCTGGTGGCAGCAGCGTTGTGGATGGCGGCAGGATGCACGACGATCGCGGCGGACGCGGTTAGCTCCACGACCGGGGCGGTCAGCGACGCGATCAACCGCCGCGACGTGAAGTCGCATGCAGTGAGCTCGATCAAAACGCTCACCATCAATCGTGTCGCGGTGATGCCGCTGATAGAAGCCGCCCCAGGCGGTGGCGAGCCGCTGGCTCCAGGAGCCACAGAGGCGGTTAGCGCCGAGCTCTACAGCCAGGTCGCGGTGGCGGGTGGATGGGACCCGGTCGCGGAACAGGATGTCGCGGCGGCGATGCAGAAGATGCCGCCGACCACAATCGCGAACGTCGACGAGAATGCGCTCAAGCTGGGCCATGACGTGTCGGCCGACGGGGTGATCTACGGCACCGTCGAACGCTACCAGGAACGGGTCGGGATGGATTACTCGGCGGCAAGCCCGGCGGCGGTGTCGTTCTCGCTCAAGTTCGTCGATTTCAAGAGCAAGCAAGTCGTCTGGACGGCCAAGTTTGCCAAGTCGCAGGCGGCTTTGAGCCAAAATCTGTTTGACCTCGCCAATTTCGTGCAGCGTTCCGCGCGTTGGGTGCGCGCCCATGAGATCGCGCTCGAGGGCGTGAAGGAAGCGGTCGCCGATCTGCACGGCGATCTCAACCTGAATCAAAACGTCAAGCGTTTCGAAACCGGCACCTACGGCGAGATGAAGTCCGGACAGCAGCGCTACAGCACCGGCCCGCAGGGAATCTACTAGCAGGGGTGACCCCTGCACCCAATGTTAAGACAAAGATGCGGGCGGAGTTTATCCTGAGTACTCGAAGGGGTTCCAGTTAGAAGTGGGCAAGCGGGGAAGTCGAGTGTACAAGCGCGGTCTCCACGAGGAATTTGGCCGGCTTTGGTCGGGACGTGATTCCCGGCTGCACGGCTTTCTGCAGCGATTATTCACCCCGATCCAGTAGAAAGCTTGAGCGCTGCAAGGCGCCTCAAGATCGGTCCATGAAGGCGCTTATATTCGCGCTAAGAGTGGATATTTGGCAGGGTAAAATGGAAATTCCGGTCAAGAGGAGTCGGAGCGATGGCAACTAAAGTGCAGGTGATCTTCTACTCGATGTATGGGCACATCTACAAAATGGCCGAAGCGATCACCGCCGGCGTTCGTGAAGTGCCCGGCGTCGAGGTCAGCCTCTACCAGGTACCGGAACTGGTGGCGGACGCGGTGCTCGAAAGGAGCGGCGCCAAGAAAGCCCGCGACGCGTTCGCGCATATTCCGATCGCGACGGTCAATCAGCTTCCAGATGCTGACGCGATCATCTTTGGCACGCCGACGCGATTTGGAAACATGGCGGCGCAGATGCGCGACTTTCTCGATCAATGCGGCGGGCTATGGGTACGCAACGCGCTGGTGGGCAAAGTCGGCAGCATTTTCGCCAGCACTGGAACCCAACACGGCGGCCAGGAAACCACCATCACCAGTTTTCATACCACGCTGCTGCATCTCGGCATGATCATCGTCGGCGTGCCCTATTCCGCGAAGGGACTGTCGAACATGGACGAAATTTCCGGCGGGACTCCTTATGGAGCGACCACGCTGGCGAACTCCGACGGGAGCCGTCAGCCGTCGAGGAACGAACTCGAGATCGCGCAGTTCCAGGGACGCAACGTCGCCGACATCGCGCGACGGCTGGTTCAGGCTCGATAGCGGCAGATTTGGAGAACGAGATGATTACTTTGCGCAAAGCTTCAGAGCGAGGGCTGACCAAACTCGACTGGCTCAATAGCCGCCACACGTTTTCGTTCGGCGAATATTTCGATCCGAAGGAGAATGGGTTTTCGGTGTTGCGCGTCATTAACGATGACTGGATCGCGGCGGCGAAGGGCTTCGGCACCCATTCCCATCGCGACATGGAGATCATCACCTATGTGCTGGAAGGTGCGGTCGAGCATCGCGACAGCCTCGGCACGCGGAGCGTGATTCCGGCCGGCGATGTGCAACGAATGACGGCTGGAACCGGCATCCAGCACAGCGAGTTCAATCCGTCGCCGACGCAGTCGCTACATCTTCTTCAGATTTGGATTCTCCCCGAGGCGGCCGGAATCAAGCCCGGGTATGAGCAGAAGACTTTGGGCGATCGCACGAAGGGACGATTGAGCCTCGTCGCATCGCACGCGGGTGGCGATGGCGCTCTCAGGATTCATCAGGACGCCGACTTGTATATCGGCGCACTCGATGGTGGCCGGTCGCTGGACAAAGAGCTCGCCGCCGGCCGCAAGGCCTACGTCCACGTCTCGCGCGGCAAGGTCAACCTCAACGGCGTCGCGCTCGCAGAAGGCGACGGTGCGAAGATCGCAGATGAGTCGCGCTTGAAATTCGCCGCGCCCGAAGATGCGGAAGTGCTCCTGTTCGATCTTCCCTAGAATGCGCGCGCGGCCAAGGGGCGCTATTCCCACGGCGAGTGCGGCTTCATCTTGAGCGCCTGAGCGACCGCGGGATGCGCGACATGGCCGTCGAAGGTGTTGAGTCCGTGGCGAATGGCGGGGTTGTGCAGTCCGGCCCCGAGAATCCCGTGATCGGCGATCTCCAGCGCATAGGTCAGCGTCGCATTGGTGAGCGCGTAGGTTGACGTGTGCGGCACCATCGCGGGCATGTTCGTCACGCAGTAGTGCACGACGCCGCCACGAATGAACGTGGGCCGCGCGTGCGTCGTCGGCGCGGAGGTCTCCGCGATTCCGCCTTGATCGATCGATAAATCCACGATCGCCGCACCACGACGCATCCGCGCAACCATCTTTGCGCTTATAAGCCGCGGCGCGCGCGCGCCCGGAACCAGCACCGCGCCAATCACGAGGTCGCTGTTGGTAACTTCCTCATCGATCGTCGCGCGATTCGACATCACGGTGGTCACCCGCCCGCCAAGCAGGTCGCTCAGATAGCGCAGCCTGGTTGGATTGATATCCATGATCGTCACTTCAGCGCCGACGCCGGCGGCAACCCGGCATGCGTTCAGGCCGGCGATTCCCCCGCCGACAACGACCACCTTGCCGGGGCGCACGCCTGACGCTCCGCTGAGCAGCACGCCGCGGCCGCCGCTGCGCGCCTGCAGGCACCAGGAGCCGGCCTGAATCGCGAGCCGGCCCGCGATTTCGCTCATCGGCGCGAGCAGCGGCAAGCTTAAGTCTTCGAGCTGGATCGTTTCGTAGCCGACCGCGGTCACGCGGCGACGAATCAACTCGCGCGAAAGACGCCGGTCCGCGGCGAGATGAAGATAGGTAAAAAGAATCAACCCCGGGCGCATCAGCGGATATTCCGGCGGCTGCGGCTCCTTGACCTTCAGGATCAGGTCGGCGCGGCGCCATACGCCGGGCGCGCCGGTTACGATCGATGCGCCCGCTTTGCGATAGTCGCGGTCGGCAAATCCGCTGCCGATGCCGGCCCCGGCCTGGACCGTCACGCGATGACCGTGCGCGCGCAGCGCGGCCACGCCCGCCGGAGTCAGCGACACGCGCTGCTCGTCGGATTTGATTTCGGTGGGAATTCCAACATTCATGCAGACAGGTCCTCCGTCTCCGCGCGATCGGCCGATCTCATCCGCCTGGCATCGACGATACGGCGCATGACGAGCGGCTGGCAATCGCGGCGGGCGCGATCGCTAATGCGATCGGCGGGCAACAGTCAAGAGTCGCGCGCATGATCGATGCCCGGGAGGGTGCGAAGCGGAACTTGACAAAACTCACGCCGCTGCGCTTCATGAGCATTGATGTGATCGCGATCGGCTTGGCGCGAAGCGGCCGCAAAATGCGCACCGCTCACGATTTTGGGAGGAGTCATGGAGATCCCGCAGGGGCTCAAATATTCGAAAGAGCATGAATGGGTCGCAACCGAAGATGTCGTCGCGACCGTTGGAATCACCGATCACGCGCAAGACCAGTTGGGCGAGATCGTGTATATCGAGTTGCCCGCGGTCGGCGACAAGATCAGCAAGGACGATCCGTTCGGCGTCGTCGAGTCGGTCAAGGCGGTCTCGGATATTTACGCGCCCGTCACCGGAACCGTCATCGAGATCAACGAAGACCTGCCTGAGAGCCCCGAAACCGTCAACGAAGACCCGTACGGCGACGGATGGCTGATCAAGGTGAAGATCACGGACATGAGCGATCTCGAAGACCTGATGGACGCCGACGAATACGCGGAGCTGCTCGCGCGCGAGAAGGAATAATCGCGGCGACTGAGATTCAGGCCGGCGGCCGGGCGCTCGCGCTGGAATCGGGAGCGGTCGCCACCGCAACGGCCTTTGACACCGAGATTCTAATCTTGCCGGCGCCGGCGGGAGGATTTATGAACACCATCAGGAAAGGAGCCGACGCCGATGGCTCCATCGCGAACGCCTTCTGCGGACTCAAGCCCTGAGAGAATTCGATTTCGCGCGGCGTCATCTCGCCAAGCATCTTGGCCGAGAGCTCGTTGCCGCAATAGACGCTCTGGCCGGCGATCGGATGCGCGCCGGCGCCAATCAGATCGGCGTCGATCTCGACCAGATGCAACGGACGCGTTCCGACGTTCTGCGCGTCGCCGCTTATCACCAACGCGACATGGCCGCCCTTGAGCGTGTAATACTCCGAACGGACGTCATGCAGCGCCACCAGCATCGCGGGTACGATTGGGCGCGCGAAGTAACCGCCGATTCGCGGAGCCTCGCTGAGAATGCGCGCGCTGGCGCCGGGCTCGTCGCAGATGAGCGCGCTCGCAGCGAAGAAAACGATCGCTACGAAGAAAAACATCGCGAGAAAAAATCCCGAGGCATGAGTTGCGCCAGCCGCCGCCGATTCAGCGCTCTCATCGCCGACCGGACCCAGCTGGAACCCTGCGGGTTTCGCCGGCGCCGGCGGCGGTGCGAATCGAGGCGCCGCGGCACGCAGAGGCGCAGCCGCGCGACGCACCGGATTGGGCGCCGGGCGCGGAGCCGGTTCGGGCTCGGCCATCATGGTCGGGGCCTGGCGAATCGGCGCGGATTCGAACTCGGACGGCGCATCGCCCACCTGCCATCCGCCGTCGTCGGGCTCGGGGCGCTCGAGCTCGTGCTCCGGCGGCGCGTCGCCGATTTCACTGCGCTCGTCGCTGAAATCGAATTTCAGATTTTCGCCGGTGTCGGCTTTCTGCTCGCGGTCGCCGAAGGAGCGATTGAGCGGATCGTCGGCTTCCGGTTCGTTCCGTACTTTTTCGGATCGATCCTGGGGCGCTTCGGGCATGCTGTGCTCGAAAGGCTCGCGCTGGTCCGGCTCCGATTCCTGGACGCGCACTTCCGGCTGGGGCGGATTGGTTGGCCGCGGCTCCGCGCCAGGCTCGCGTTTGACTACGTCGCTTTCGACCGGAGACTTGAGCGCGCCTGCGCGCGGCCGCGCGGGGCGAATGGTGCGCGCCGGCTGAGATTCACTCTCGGCCGCTTGTGGAGCCGGTTTGCGCACTCTTGCAGGCACCGCGTCCGCGTTGAACACGTGGCCGCATCGCGAGCACTTGAAGGTCGGTGTATCGTCGGGCAGGACCCGCTCATCAATCCGATACCGGGTGTGGCAACTGGTGCATTGAATTTCGATCATTCCACCACCTCACATCCTGTGGATGAAATTATCACACGGCAGGGGGCGGCGCATCTTTTGTGCGCACCGCGCAAAACCCATTCGGCGGCAATGCCGCGGAGCGTCGTTCGATGCGGATAGCGATCCTGACGCGCCGTTTCGATAGCGCGGGCGGCGGCACCGAGCGTGATTTGATCGTTACGGCGCAAGGCCTGCGCGCGGCGGGCCATCAAATTACGATTTTCGCAGACGAGATCCGCGCCGCGACCGGCGACTGGGACGTTCATCGCGTCGGCGCCGGCCCAAGGCTCGGACGCGCCCTGTCCCTGCTGCGATTCGCATGGACTGCTGCGCCTGCGGCGCGCCGCGCAGGAGCCGAGTTGGTGCTGAGCTTCGCGCGATGCGTCGGCGCAGACGTGATGCGCTCCGGCGGCGGCGCGCACGCCAGTTACATCCGCGCGGCGCGAAAATGGCGCGGCGCGCCCGGCGCGCTCGCGATGCGTATCAGCCCGTATCATCAGGTGCAGATGCTCGTCGAGCGCCAGGCCTTCCGAAGTCCCGGCCTGAAGCGCGCGATCGCGGTATCGAATTTCGTTCGTGACGATCTGATTCGGGAATTCGGCCTCGCGCCTGAAAAAGTGGTTACGATCTACAACGGCGTCGATCTCGATCGCTTCCGGCCCGCCGCCGATCCGTCCGAGCGCGCGGCTATCCGCCAGAAGTTTGCACTTCCGGCCAGTGCCCGGGTGATCGTCTTTGTTGGCAATGGCTTCGCGCGCAAGGGATTGGGATTCCTCATCGAAGCATGGCCGCTGCTGGCGGGGGGAGCGTTTTTGCTGGTGGTCGGCGCCGATCGAGCCGCCGGCAAATTCGCGCGCCGCGCTCGCGCCCTCAACGTCGGCGCTCGAGTAGTCTTCGCGGGTCCACAACCCAACGTCGAGGCTATCTTTCACGCGGCGGACGCGTTTGCGATGCCGTCGCTGTTCGAACCATTCGGCAACGTCGTAATGGAAGCGATGGCCAGTGGATTGCCCGTGATGACCAGCGCGTCCTCGGGCGTTGCGGAGTTGGTTCCGCCCTCGATGCGCGGGTTTCGAGTCGAGAACCCCGACGACGTGGGCGAGGTTGCGCTTCGTCTCGGCGCCTTGTTTCACGCGCCCGCAAGTGTTGGCGCTGAGGCCCGCGAGACGGCTGCGAAATTCACCTGGACGCGGTACGCAAACGAATTGAACGCGCTGATTGAATCGACAGGGTAGGGCGCGTGGCGCGTTTCTAGCCGGCCAGGCCGTCGAACATTCCGCGCGCGATTGCGAGCCGGCGTTCCTCGCGCGCGATTCGCGGGATGCCGGCGCCCGTCAACTGCGCAATTCGCAGCCGCGTCATCGCGATCGCGTTCTTCAGGATCACGTCCAGGCTGGAATGCTTCTCATGCAGCATCCGGCACCGGCCGCGCTCGCGCGCAATTCTGATGAATCGTTCGCGATTGGCGCGTGCGGCGTCGACTTCGTGATAGACGAGCGCCTCCGGCGCGTATCCGATTCGAAAGCCCGCGCGCCGAATTCGCTCCGACATCTCGGTTTCCTCCTCGTGCCCGCCCGCGCCCGGACCGAGGCGCTCGTCGAACGGTCCCACTTGCTTAAGCACGCCGGCACGAAAAGCCATATTCGCGCCGAGCACTCCGCGCACCTCGATTACTTTTTCGCCATGGTCGGCGATCGGCAGGTCGAGGTATACAGCCATCGGCCCGACCTTTTTTTCGGGGTCTTCGGCCGGGAGGATCCGCCCCTTCATCGCGGCGAACTCGCGATGGGTGTCAAAGAACCGCTCGACCGCCTCGAGGTAGCCCGGCGCGACGATCAGATCGTCGTCGAGGAAGACAAGGATTTCGCTTTCGCCGGCCGCATCCGCGATTGCGCGATTCTGAATGCGGCATTTTCCGGCGCGAGGTTCGTGCAGATGCTTGAGCGTCGCGCCTTCGAGCGACAGCTCGATCGGTGCCGGGGTGCCGTTTTCGGCGACGATTATCTCACGCGAACCAGTCGCGAGTTCGGGCGCAAGGCTTGCCACCAGCCGCCGAACCGAGTCGGGCCTGCCGTGAGTCGCGACGATGACGGAGGTCTTCAATGCCCTTCAATCTTGACGCGAATCGGAGCTATCCACCTTGCGAAATCGCATGATGATATTTTCGTCCATCAGCAGGCTCGCGCTGGTCATGAACCCCAGCAGCTCGCGATTGATTTTGCGCTGTGCCGGTTCTTTTGTGCGCCCGTAGAGCATCCACGAGAACCCCGCGATCAACGGCCACAGAATCGGCGCAAAGATTCGCGATCGCAACTTGCGCCGGTTGCGCCCGAGCGCCTCCATCCGAAGTCCCGCCCCCCATGCGATCCAATGCAGGTCGTTGAGGCCCATCACGTGCCAGTTGCGGCCGTCCGCGACGCGATAGCGGTACGCCAGCGGCGCACGCCGTCCCTTGTAGTAGCCGCTCAGCAAGTAATGTATTCGCGAGCTGACGTTCAGGCGATTGGGCGTGGTGACGATCGCGACCCCGCCGGGCCGCATCACGCGCGCTATTTCACCGAGCGCGTGCGGGATGTCGGCGAGATGCTCGATCACTTCGAGCATCATCACCAGGTCGAAGCGCGCCGGGCGAAACGGGAGATCGTGATCGAGGTTGACCGCCACCCAGCCGGGTTTGCGGGTTCGATACTCGGTCGATACTACCCGCCATCCACGCTCCATAAGGAGACGGCTCGACAGGCCGTCGCCCGCACTCAAGTCCAGCGCGAGCGTTGACGGCCCCGGCGCCGGCACAAGCGCGATCGCGCCGCGAACCCGACCACTCATCGTAACTGCAGATTGTCTTTCACTTTTTCACTTTTTCACTGGCGCCGCGTGCTCAAGCCGGCCGCGCGAATTTTGGAATCCCGTCTTGAATTGGAATCATCAGCCGGTTAAACCCTATACTCTTGGCCTCGCACGCGAGAGTGGCGGAATGGCAGACGCGCAAGGCTCAGGACCTTGTGAGCGCAAGCTCGTAGGGGTTCAAGTCCCCTCTCTCGCACCAATCCCCTTTTCACTGGCGCCGCTGGGTCGCGTTTTTCACCGGCGCCGCGAGGCCGCGGCGTGCTCAATAGTCCGACGGGATCGCGGCATCCGAGGTCTTGTTGCCCGACTTTTCAGTTCCGTGGCATTTTGCGACATCCTTGACGCTGGCGCCGATGGCCGACGCGATCTCAGCATCCGAGCGACCCGATTTCGTCTGCAACTTCACGACGTTGCAATCGACGTGGTCGGTGGAAAGCGAGCTGCAACCCGCCATTCCGCCGGCAATAAGCAACGTTCCAAGCGCGGCTGCCATACCCAGTTTGCTAAACGCGTGAGCCATAGAAATTTCCCCTCCGGAGTCGAATTCAGCCCATCCCCACGGGCATGCGCACGATATTATTAACCGGCTCGCTTTTACAAGCCATTTGATCGCCGGGGCGGCTTGCCGTCAAGGGATCGCGCTTGAGAGGTGACCGGCGGGACAATATGATTTGAGACGAAGGGCGCGCCGCGCCCCTTTTTCGACGGAGCGATTGCGGTGGATTTGCCCAAGACATTCGATTCGAAGTCCGCTGAAGAAAGATGGTTTCAGAAGTGGATCGATCTCGGCTACTTCAAGGCCGATCCCGCGCGCGAGGGCAAAGCCTTCTCGGTCGTGATTCCGCCGCCGAACATCACAGGTCAGCTCCATCTCGGCCACGCGCTCAACGTCTCGCTCCAGGACATCATCGTGCGCACGCGCCGGATGCAGGGTTACAACACGCTGTGGCTGCCCGGCACCGATCACGCCGGAATCGCGACGCAAAACGCGGTCGAGAAGGCTCTCGCCAAGGATGGCAAGGACCGTCATATCCTCGGCCGCGATGCATTCGTCGATCGCGTCTGGCAATGGCGCGCGACTTACGGCGATAGAATCCTGAACCAATTGCGCAGGCTGGGCGCGTCATGCGACTGGAGCCGCGAGCGCTTCACGCTGGACCCGGGTCTTTCGCGCGCCGTGACGAAAGTCTTCGTCGATCTTTACAACAAGAGTCTCATCTACCGCGCCAAACGGCTCATCAACTGGTGCCCGCGATGCGAAACGGCACTGTCCGATCTCGAAGTCGATCACAAGGACGTTCAGGGCAGCCTTTGGTACATCCGCTACCCGTTTGCTGACGGCAGCGGCTCGATAACGATTGCGACTACCCGGCCCGAGACGATGCTCGGCGACACCGCGGTCGCCGTGAATCCCGGCGACGAGCGCTACAAGTCGTACGTCGGCAAGACGATTCGCCTGCCGCTGGTGGGGCGCGAGATAAAGATCATTGCCGACGCCGCGATCGATCGCGAATTCGGCACCGGCGCCTTGAAAGTTACTCCCGCCCACGACCCGGTGGATTTCGAACTGGGCAAACGTCACGGCCTCGAGCAGATCCCGGTGCTCAACGGCAGGGGGCGGATGAATGAAAACGCGGGCGCATATCGCGGGCTTTCGCGCGAGGATGCGCGCAAGCAAATCGTCAAGGACCTCGAGCAGGCCGGACTGCTCGAAAAGATCGAGCCGCATTCCCACGCGCTCGGCGTGTGCTCGCGATGCGACACGGTCGTCGAGCCGATGCTCTCCGAGCAATGGTTCATGCGGACGCGGGAGATGGCCGATCGCGCGATCGAAGCGGTGCGCAAGGGCGACACGACCTTCCATCCGAAGTTCTGGGAAAACACGTTTTTCAACTGGCTCGAGAACATCCACGACTGGTGTATCTCGCGCCAGCTATGGTGGGGCCATCGGATTCCCGCCTACCGATGCGCGCGATGCGACCATCTGATTGTCGCGGCCGAGCGGCCGGCGCGATGCCCCGAGTGCGACGGTTCCGACATCATCCAGGACGACGACGTGCTCGACACCTGGTTCAGCTCGGGCCTGTGGCCGATGTCCACGCTCGGATGGCCGGACGATACGCCCGAGTTTCATCGCTACTATCCGACCAGCCTGCTGCTGACGGGATTCGACATCATCTTTTTCTGGGTCGCGCGCATGATGATGTTCGGGTTGGAGCTAACGGACAAGGTGCCGTTCAAGGACGTGTACATAACGCCGCTGGTGCGCGACGAGCTTGGCAAGAAGATGACCAAGTCGAAGGGCAACGTCGTTGACCCGCTCGATTTGATGGAACAGTACGGGGCGGACGCGGTCCGCTTCACGCTGGCGCAGTTGGCCGCGCAGGGGCGCGACGTAATCCTGTCGCACGACAGATTCGCGGCGTCGCGCGCATTCGCGAACAAAATCTGGAACGCGGCGCGGTTCGTGATGATGAATCTCGACGGCGCGGCCGCGCCGATCGCGAGAGTCGAAATCGCAAAGCTGGGATTGGCCGAGCGATGGATTCTGTCGCGGCTCGACGACACGACTGGCGAAGTCACCCGGTCGATCGACGCTTACGAATTCAACGTCGCGGCGATGAAGCTGTACCAGTTCATCTGGCACGAGTTCTGCGATTGGTACATCGAGCTGTCCAAGGAGCCGCTCAAGGCCGGCGGCGAGCGGCAGGCTGCCGCGCGATGGGTGCTGGTCAACGTATTCGACAGGATGCTGCGCTTGCTGCATCCGTTCATGCCGTTCGTGTCGGAGGAAATCTGGCAGGTGATTCGGCCATACCTCGACGAGCCGAATCTCGCGGCGCATTTGCCAATCGCGAAATATCCGGAGGCGTCGGCAACGAATCCGCTATCGCCGGCGGAAGAAACCGCGATGAATCACTGCATCGAGGCGACCGAGGCGATCAATTCGCTGCGCTCGCTGCTCGGATGGCATCCAGGGCAACGCGTCCGAGCGTCGATCAAGCGGGCTCGAATTGAGGGACGAGAAGAACTCGAGTTGTGGCGCGTTTATGCCATTACTCTCGCGAAATTGGATAGTCTCGATTACGAACCCGCTCCGAATGCTCGAGTGGTGTTCTCACAATTGCCTTGGGCAGATGTTGGAGTCGAGGCACCTGAAGGCCACGACTTCGACGCCACGAAAGAGAAGCTCCGAAAAGACCTGGCGGAAGTGGTGAAGCACGCCACTCAACACGCAGCGCGCTTGGATGATCCCAAGTTCAGGTCCAAGGCAGATCCCTCGACTGTCGCGGAAGTCGGAGAGCGGTTGGTACAACTGAAGAAAGAGCAGCGGATGCTCACTGAACAACTGCAGCAGCTCGGCGAAAGCGCATGAACCCTCCGTGTCATTCTGAGCGCAGCGAAGAAACCCGGATTCGGGTGCTCGGCTGTGCACTGCTGCCGGGATTCTTCGCTTCGCTCAGAATGACAAACAGGGCGTAGCTCGCAGGTACTCGTGGAACTGCTCAAACAACTCGACCTCACCGAGCTCATCAAGCGGGCGCTTGCTGAGGACGTCGGCCACGGCGATATCACGACGGCTGCAACCGTCGCGCCTGGCGCGAAAGGCCGCGCGCGAATCGCCGTCAAAGAATCGCGGATGATTCTCGCCGGAGGCATCCTGATTGAGCCCGTGATGCGACAGGCGGGCGCCGAGCCGCGTATGGTTGCGCTCGCGCCCGAAGGCGCCGAACTGAAGGCCGGGGTCGTGCTCGCGGAAGTCGAGGGCAAGCTCGCGGGGCTGCTGATTGGCGAGCGCACCGCACTCAACTTCGTGCAGTTGCTCTCAGGAATCGCGACCATGACGCGATCATTCGTCGATGCGATCACTGGCACGCATGCGAAGATCCTCGACACGCGCAAGACTCATCCCGGTCTGCGCGTCGTCGAGAAGTACGCGGTCCGCGTCGGCAGCGGACATAACCATCGCCTGGGCTTGGACAGCGGCGTACTGATCAAGGACAACCATATCGCGGCGGCGGGCACGGTGACGAAAGCGATCGAGGGCGCGCGCCGGTTAGCTCCGCACACGCTCAAAATCGAGATCGAATGCGAGACGCTCGCGCAAGTTGAAGAAGCACTTAAGGCCGGTGTCGATGCGATCCTGCTCGACAACATGACGCTCGACAACGTCCGCAAGGCTCGGGCGATGGCGGGACCGAGAGTTCAGCTCGAAGTCTCCGGTGGCGTGACGCTCGCGACCGTTCGCGCAATCGCGGAGGCGGGCGTCGATTTAATCTCCGTCGGTGCGCTGACTCATTCGGCG
>Ga0097691_1000612_pt1 | contig 30150 bp, 31 predicted proteins | sample NGESurdeep072012_8_FD_72858 | JGI IMG/M metagenome (GOLD analysis project Ga0097691, IMG submission 72858) | Arctic peat soil microbial communities from Barrow, Alaska - NGEE Surface sample 210-1 deep-072012 | ecosystem: Environmental > Terrestrial > Soil > Wetlands > Peat ... | reverse complement strand
GGTGAGATCCATGGCCCAGAGCAGCAGTCGGGCGGTGGCGAAGTCGACGCTGCCGGTGTTCACGACGCGGAGGACTTCGGCGCGGTTCAAGGCGAGGTCGAGCCGGGTCGTGGGTACGCAAAGCCGAGGGATGCAGGCGAGGCGGCGGGCGCGGGCCAGGTTGTGGAGGCGGGTGCGGGCGTCGAGATGATGGCGGCAGCAGGCACGTCCGCTGACGGCGGGGCCTTGGCAGTGGTGGCCGTCGGAAAGAGTGTGGCGGCAAAGACGGATGATCAGGTGCGAGTTCATAAAGACCTCCGCAGGGTCATTTGGTCAGGGTAGGCGATGGTGGGGATGGAGTGAAGGCGAAAAGTAGAGGTTGACGTTACGAGGGTAACCAGATTTCCCGAAATGGGACGAATGCGGGAGCTCGGGCTGAAGCCCTCGTCGGCATCTGTCGTCCCCGCAGGGACTCCCCATCTATAAAACGAGCTTTCCCAGCGTTGAAACGGTGGGCTTTCTTATGCCGTCCCGCCGGGCGGGACGGGAGTGTCGCGGGTACGGGGGCGATTGGTGTCCCTGGGCTGCATCGCCCACCCCTTCGACTTCGCTCAGAGCAGGCTCTGTCGCTGCGCGACAAGGGTGGGGCACCTGGCGGCTGGTAGTTATTGCGCTTTTCCCCGGGGTTCTCCTGTGTCTTTTTTGAGGCCGTGCTACCATGCCGCCGTGTTCAATTTTGGCAAACCGAAAACAGTTGGCGACTGGATGGTTCATGTCGCGGGTGCCGTGGTCGCATTACTCCTCGTATGGTGGATGCTGCGGAGCTATGTTCTGTAATCCCCGCTTGCTTGAATAACGAAATAACGATTTCGTCCTTTCCGGTTGTGTTGCTCTTTTGCCACTGTTACCCGTGCTGAAAGCTGTACGCCCGCTACCCATAGTTGGCGATAAATCGCCATGGCATAGGCAATCCGGCTGCGCGTCGCCGTTCGGGATTACGGGTTGGCAAGTTGCCGTCTCGCGAGTGATCCCGGCCGCTGTTCCGTTTCGTGATTGGCTACGATATGGCCAGATCAGGCCAGCAATCACTAAGTGGCCCGACTGGCGCTACAGATGAGCTTCCTGCAAGCCGACTTCCCGTTACTGAATCCGCTCGGTGGCCACCTGGATTACTTCCGGATCGCCGACTACCGGATACCAATATGGACAATTTCCCCGCTTCGGGTGGGCGATTCAGAAAGTTGTTAGTGCAAAACTCGGAAACCTTTAACTCTAAAGGGCTTACGATTGATTGGCAAATTTCGCCAGTGATGGTTACAGCGCCTAACGGAAGGATATCGTTTTGCACCCCCTGTTTTGCACCCCTCGACAAACATCGCCCGAGCAGGTAGCCTACCTCTCTACAGGCAGATCGGAGGACTGGATGAAACAGGTTGTTGAGCGCCGTCGTCCCAGACCAACCGCTGAGGTAATGTCAACCGTCTGCTTCCGCGTCACGCGTGCCTGCAATCTTGGTTGTTCTTATTGTCAGGCGCCTCCGAATCAGCGACAGCTCCCGTATTCTCAACTTGTCGAATCATTAGCATTTCTCGCTAAACGCGGAGCCCAGCGCATCAAATTCACCGGCGGTGAGCCGTTCGTCCATCATCAACTCCTTCCTCTAATTTTCGAATGCCGAAAGAAAGGGATGGAGCCTACGATCGTGACCAATGGCACACTGCTTACCGAAGCTCACCTAGAGGCGCTGCGAGCAGCGATAGCGCGGGTCAAAATATCCCTCCATGGTCCTCGGGAAAGACACGATAGTCTGCAAGGCAGACCTGTCTACGACACGATCCTCGCGAATGCAAGGAAGTTGATCTCTGCTGGCATCGAAACCAGCGTGCACACGTTACTTCATCGAGAGTATGAACTCGACTTGCGGAAGTGGATTGAATTTCTTGCCAGCGAAGAGGTACACAAGGTGAGTTTTATGACCTTCGTTCCTCGCGGACGCGGCCGAGAATTGGAAGAGCGCTGGGCTTTTAACGATGAGGAACTGGAAGAACTATCGCAACATATTGCCGAGTTGACCGAATTCTACCGGGAGCAAATCACAGTTCGTTTCCTTGATTTTGCGCGGCAACCCTATCTCGTGTTCGAGACTGACGGTCGATTTGTTTGGGAGGTCGGACCGGAGACGCTCGACGCACAATTACAAGATTCAGATCAGCTCTATCCTCTGAACAAGATCCGCGGGCTATAGTCTCCAACTACTCAATCCGTGAGTCGGTGTCGATCCAATGGACTGATTTCAACTGGTGACGGAACTTTGTCTTGTACCCCGTGCGTTGAAGAGTGATCCTTGCAGCGCGTTGGAGTTAATCGAGGACGTGCACTGCCATGAGAAGAGTGGGAAAAGCCGGTTTTGCTGACATTCTGCTTCCCCTTGCGACCTCGATCATCACTGCTGTTTTCGTAGGCATACTGTCCAACATACTATTCACGGGCGAGAAGTTTTTTGTGGCGCTCGGTCGGCTAGGGCTCTGGAATTTACTACTGCCTTTGTGGCTTATTCTGGTTGTGCTGAGTGTTACGCGCACTCGCAAGTCCCGGAAAGATGTAGATGTAGCGGTTGCCGATATCCGAGCAAGGTTCAGTGAATTGCTCCTCTATACCGTCAATCACTTGCTTGAGCTATCGGCCGAAGCCTTCGTCTATTCCAGCAAAAGTGCGAGACTGAACATACATTTGTTTTTTCGTGGCGAGGTTGAGGGGAAGGAAGCACTTATTAAGGACAGACGATTCTTTTTCGAACAAGAGAAGCTTCCCGGAAATTATTCGATGGATTGCGCGTTTCCCGCTGAAGATGAACTCGTGATTTGTAACTCTTTCAATCGGGATAATCTCATTTACCAAGAGCTTCCGGCAACGCATGTCACCAAGTACAATGAGAGGATCGTTGACCGAGTAGACCCGGCAGTTGCGTGGGTTCTTGCCTGCCCATTGCATGTGCAAGGACGAAAACCACTCGGCGTCATTTGTTGCTTTGGTAGCAAATTGTTGTTCTCCGATGTAGCTGAGAGAAACGCCTTTGAGAGTGTGATTTTGCAGATTAGCGAAGTGATTGTTCAGCTTAAAGAGTTTGAAGCAGCGGGGTCGGCGGCATAAGATCAGGCTATCGGTTTCGGAGTATGCGATGAGTTTTATCCTTGGATTGGCAGGTCCTACTGGGTCTGGCAAATCAACGCTTGCGCGATTGTTGGCGACCCACCCCAATGTGGGACTGGTTCCTGAGCCCCTGCCTCTGGCTGGATTGGAACAGTCTGCACTGTCAACGAGAGAATTCGGTGAGATCTTGCAAGAGCAGGTCCTCTCGACGAAGCTTGCGGATGTGTTGAACGTCAAACACTACAAAACGGTTGTTATCGACAGAATTGTTCAAGAGGATCGGGAGGTCTTTCTGCAGTTGCACTTGAGATTAGGCTTTCTTACGCCGCCTCAAGTAGAGAAGCTTTCGGAGCGGGCGTCCGAGGCAGAGAGGTTGATTGGAATGCCGCAGGCTGTCGTGCTTCTGAAAGCAGATTCAACGGTGCTGCGAGAACGTATGATTCGGGATGGAAGGCCTGCTTGGCTGGTGGAGAGTCTCTATATTCAGCTAGATCTCTATTCCCACTTCGAACGGCGACTGGATGTACCTCATCTCATTGTCGATACGACGGACGTAACATGTGAGAAACTGACCTCCCTCGCGGATTGGATCCTCGAGACAGTGCGGGATGCGGCGACTGGGCATTACGCTACAATCCAAGAGTTCAAGGCAACGTGGGAACCTCCCTGCAAGTAGACCTTCACACCAACGGCCCAAGTGTTGGGAAAGGCCATTACCCGGATTTAGTGTTCTTCTTGTAGAGGAATTCGAGAGGCAATCCGGCGGACAAGGATCGCCTCGTTGATGGCCGTCGAGCTACCACGTTGCAAAAGAACGCCCGCTCGCGATCGTCCTTCTGCTGTCTGTCCAGAAGGACCACAGTGATTAACATCTCATAGCCTCCGTTTCGAGCCGCCAGTCGACACCAAGAGCAATCTGCTTTCAACAGAATACCTGGTGAAAAGGTGAAAACCACAGGATCATCTTCTATATACCTCCTCGCCAGCAGCTAAGGGGCGAGTGACGGCAAACCGGAAGTTCTCTTTTTGTCAGTCGGGATTCGTACCGGCAAACGCCCTTCTGGCAAGCACCGAACTGTTTCTGAGCGGGTCGCGACTAAAGTGACGCGATCACGAGTGATGAATCGCCATCTGGCAAGTAATCTGGCCCTGTTTCCGTTGCGCCGGTTACTGCGCCAGCAGGGCAACTCCGCCGGCGATGCAGAGGGCGGCCATCCAGCGGCGGCGATCGACGTTCTCTTTGAGGTAGATGTGAGCCACGAGGGCGTTGGCGAGGAAGGTGAGCGACGCTGACGCCGGGCCGACGATGCTCACGTCACCCCACGACAGGGTGACGAGCAGGCAGAAGAAACCTACGGCCATGAATGCGAGGCCGATCATGAAGCGGGTGTTGGTGGTGACGCGGCGAATGACTGCCCCCAGGCCTTCCGACTTGCGAACCAGTCCCAGGTCACCGATTTCCTTCATGGCGCGGGACTGCAAAATGTCGCCCACGGTCGAGGCGATGACAACAGCGGCGATGCCACCCCATACGGCGAGGTGGTTCACGGCTCAACTCCTGAGTCAGCCGCCTCGCCCAAAGCGCCAACCGGGCCATATACGGTCTCGATGCGATTGTGGCGGTGCGCGCCGGGAGTTGCCTCGGGACCACTCGCCACGAAGCCGACTCCGGTGACGATGAGGGCGACGCCGAGCCACCGCCAGACGGTGACATGCTCGTGCAGGAAAAACTTCGCGAGCAGCACCATCAGGATATAGCTGAGCGAGGTGGCGGGAAGCACATAGGTCAGATCGGCCCAGGAGAGGGCGGAGAGATAGCTTACGAAGAAGCCAATGAGGAGGAGAATGCCGAGGCCGACCCAAGGGTTGAGCAGCGCGGTGTACAGAGTTGGAAGATTCGCCAGCGTGACCGCGCCAAAAGCCTTCATGCCGCGGGCGAGCGAGACGTCGCCGCAGGCAGCGCAGACGATGACGACCAAGAGGACGAGATATTTGCGGATGGTCAAAGTGATGTTCCGAAACGAAAATTGAATTTCGTCGAAGGGTAAACCCCGTCGTCCGTGCAAAGCGCAGGGGAATGGAAGATGCTCGAAAGCAGGGGAACCATCTGTCGTCCCTGCCGGGACTCGATCGGTCACTCTTCAGCTTATCCAGCGCTGAAGCGCTGGGCTATGATCTGTCGTCCCTCCGGGACTGTGCCATAGCTGGTGTCGCCGCTACGCGGCTCGAACATTTTCCCACTTTGACCGCGGGCTTACGCCCGCGTCTAACACAGATGTCGCCGCTGAGCGGCTCAGGCCAGCCGAGATTCAGTCATTTATTCCACCGTACTTGTTCCAATCGAGCTATGACACCGACCCCTCCGGGACTGTGCTGTCGCGGAAAAACCCCGCTCAAGCTACGTGTCGCTTGAACGGGGCACCCGTGAACTAGACGTTGACCGTTTCCACCGGCTCTGGCTTTGTCTCAGCCGCTGCTGGAACCGCTCCCTGCGCCGCCGCAGTTGTCAGAGTGCCTTGGATCTTGCGGGCTTCCTTGACGGCCCGGTTCCGAGACGCGCGGAGAGTCATGAACTGCTTGGCTTCGACATAGAGGCGCTTGCGTTCCTCGTTGTTGAATACGGCTTTGCGCACGATGCGGTAAATGGCCTGCGGCCGGAAGTAGTACTCGTCGTAGAAGCGGTGCACCATCTCCATGACGTAATCGCGGGGCAGTCCCGGATACTCGATCATGGCAACCTGGTGGCCGGAGTCATCGACCATCTGCGCGCCTTCATTCAGGATGAAGCCGTTCGCCTTCGCGTAATCGTAGAGTTCGGTTCCAGGATACGCGTGAGCGACGGATACTTGAATGGTCTCGCAGTCGATTTCTTTGGCAAAGTCGATGGTGGTGCGAATGGTTTCCTTGGTCTCGCCGGGCAGACCGAGAATGAAGTCGCCGTGGACGAGCAGGCCCAGCTTCTTGCAATCCTTGGTGAACTGGCGCGCGCGTTCTACCGTCGCGCCCTTCTTTACATTCTTCAAGATCTGCGGATCGCCTGATTCATAGCCAACGATGAGCAGGCGGCATCCCGCTTCCTTCATCGCCTTGAGGGTCTCGTAATCGGTGGTGACGCGTGAAGTGCACGACCACGTCATCTTCAGCGGCTTCAGCTTCTCGCATAACTCGATGGTGCGGGCCTTCTGAATGTTGAAAGTGTCATCGTCGAAGAAGAACTCCTTCACCCAGGGCCAATACTCCATGGCCTTCTTCATCTCGGCGGCCACGGCGTCGGAGGAGCGCTTGCGCCAGGGATGTCCGCTCAGCGTCTGCGGCCACAGGCAGAACGTGCACTGCGCCGGACAACCACGCGTCGTGTAGAGCGACACGAACGGATACAGCAGGAACGGAACGTTGTATCGGCGGGGATCAATGTCGCGCTTGTAAACGTCCACTACATCGGGCAGAGCGTCGAGGTCGGAGACCGCAGGGCGGTCAGGATTGTGAATCACTGTGCCATTCGGCCCGCGATAGGATGCGCCCAGAATTTCACTCAGCGGCTTGCCATTGGCGTATTCGACGGTGGCGTAGTCGAACTCGCGGCGCACGATGAAATCGATGGCCTGTCCGTCAGCCAGCGACTTTACGGGTAGCGTCGTCACGTGCGGACCCACAAAGCAGATCTTGAGCTTGGGGTTGGCCGCTTTCATCTGCGCCGCCAACTTGATGTCCCCGGGGAAGCCCGGCGTGCTGGTGAACAGCACGAGGAAATCGAAGCTCTTGCCAATTTCAATGGTCTCTTCGGCGCTCACATGATGCGGCGGAGCATCCAGCATGCGGGAGCCTTCCAGCATTCCAGCCGGGTAAGCCAGCCAGACCGGGTACCAATAGGACTCGATCTCGCGGGTTGCAGGCCAGCGCGAACTGGCGCCGCCGTCATAGTTCTCGAACGAGGGTGGATTCAGGAATAGCGTCTTCAAAGGCATAGTGGTATCTATGATTTTACCATTGTTTAGACGCCGCTTGCCACGTGGAAGCTCTTGAAAATGTTTCAGTTACAGCGCTTTTGTGACATGCAGCGAATGGCAATTTATGGGGATGGAATGGCCCAATTTTCGAGTTCTCCGGTAAGCCGTAGCAGTTGGAGGCCAGCGCGCGTCAGTTCGAACTCGGCATCAAGATACGCAGCATACTTGTCGTTGACCTCAAGCTGAGCAATTTGGGCGTCGCGGGTGCTGCCAGTTCCGGCCTGAATTCGGGCTTGCACAGTTTCCAAATCGCCCTGCGAAACCTGCCACTCGAGCTTGGCAACGTCCCTTGCAGCCTGTAACTGCCGCAGTGATCTTTGCAGCTTCAGTGCGTTCTCGCCAACTTGGTTCCGTGTGAGGTCGGCTTGTTTGTGGGCCACGATGGTATCGGCGTCGGCCTGTGCCGCCCTCGCCTTCTGCACCGGGTTCATGAATGGGAACTTTATGTTTAGGCCAGCAGCGAGATTGTTGCTCGAATACCGCAAGAAGTATTGGTCGTAATTGTTGAAGCGCGCCAGGTACGCGTACTGGGACGCGATGTCGGCATACGGCAGGGTCGCCCGGTGCTCACCCTTAGCGCGGGCGGCGGCGGCTTCGACTTTCTGGTCGGCCAATTTGACCACTGGGCTGTTGGAAACGGCCCGCGCCGCGAGATCGTCTTCCTGTGAGAAGAGCGGCAATTGTGGCATGGACTCTGGATCAGGCTGAATTTCGGCCGGCGTCAGTCCAGTCAGCTTTGCCAGATGCTCGCGCAGGACATCGACCTGGCCTTGCGCGTCGGCAATACGCAGTCGAATACGTGCCGATGCGAGCTGGCTCTTGGTGAGATCGAGCTTACTGTCGACGCCTTCGTGAAGGCGTTGTTCCGTCATGAATTGCGCCTTCTCGGCAGCAGACTGGGCGTCGGCGAGAGTCGCAAGCTTGCCCGTCAGGTTCACTAGTTGCGCGTAGGATAGTGCGGCATCGAGGATCACCTCTGCGCGCTTGTCTTGCACGTCGAAAGAGGTGGCTTTCCAGTCGATCTTGGCCGCCTTCAAGAATTCTTTCAACGAAAGGTTGAACAGCGACTGGGTCGAGGTGAAATTTGCCACGGATGGCGCGGAGCCTTCGAGAGTCAGAGGAAATCCATAGGAGTAGCCGAGTCCGGAGCCGACGGTAAGTTGCGGCAGCCAGTGGTTGCGGACCTCCTGATAGGCCTTCTGCGAGCGCCACTGGCTTACGGTGGCAATACCCATCACTCCGCTGTGCTGAAGCGCCAGATCGACGGCCGTGCGGAAACGAAGCGGTTCAGCTGCAGGAGCGCCATCCGCGGCAAATAGTATTCCTGAAAGCGACAGCCCGGCGCAGGCGAGAGCAATCAGCCTCACAGCACGGCGGATGCGACCCATCCCGAAATACGGGGATGTCGGCGACTTGCCTCGCGGGATTGAGCGCAATCTCATGAAGGAAACCGTTACTGCACCCGGCCCAAGGCCTTGCCGGCGGGTGCAAACCCAGACGCCAGCGCCAGCGACGATTTGTACTCGCTCACCGCGCCAGATTTGTTGCCCATCTTTTCATAAAGCTGCCCCAGAAGGTAATGGGCGCGAAACGCGGGAGCATCTTCCGCCATGGCATTGGAAGCCAAATACGTCTTCACGTATTGCACGGCGGTGGGGAAGTCCCGCCCTGACTGGAGAAGTTCGCTCGCCGCATTGTAATTAACCTCACTGCTCTTGTTGGGTTGCGCGATGGCCTGAGAAATCGCATTCTGCATGTCATCGAGCCGTGAACGTCGCCGGAAGAACGAGGCCAGGTTCATCCAGTACTGTGCCGGATTCTTGGCGACCTTGATGGCTTGCCTGAGTTCATTTTCCGCGTAGGGGTAGCGCTTGTCCTTTTCCGCGACGATCGCCAATATCCAGTGTGACGTTGCCTCATCGTAACTGGCGACCTGAGTGGCCTGGTCGCGCGCTTTGTCGGCGCCGCCGCCCATGATCGACGGCGCTTCTGTGTAGTACTCAGCCAGATCAGCGTGAGCTTGCACATTGGCAGGGTCGAGCTTCACCGCCAGTTCGAATTCACTTTTCGTTTTGCGTGCCAGCGAAGCCGCCGAGAGCGGGTTGGCGGCCGACGCCTTCTCGCCGTATTCACGTCCCAGCCACAGGTGGCACATGGCATTGTCTGGACTGGCACTGACGGCCCGCTCGCCATTCTTCACAGCATCGTCCCAATGTTCGATAGCGTAATAGGCGCGCGAAAGCAGGTTCAGGGACGCCGCATCATTCCGGCTGGAGAGGGTGCGAATGACCTCGTCGATGCTGCCGGATGCCAGCATCTTCTCGACTGTTGCGTCGGCGGCCGCGATTATCACGGCGCAGAAGAGAGCCAGCAGCATGATCGAATAGTTACGCACGAGAGATCTCATCAGATGGGGTTCTTCACCGGCATCCCATCGCGGAGCGGCTGCATGTTGACTGCGCCAAGCGCCAGCACCGCGCCGTCTGAGATGCCTTTGGTGATTTCCACCCGGGTCAGGTTTGATACCGAGGTCTGCACGTTGCGCCGCTTGAGCTGGCCGTTAACGACCTGGAAAACATACTTTCCCTCGGCATCCTGCCGCACGGCTTCTCTTGGAACGGTGAGCGCGTTTTCGTGGCGCGCGAGTACAACGGCGACGCTCACGTTGGTATTAGGAAGCAGCTTGAGGTCGTCGTTGTCGAGCAGGCAAGTAACTTCCCCCACCATGCGAGTTCCACGCTGGACAACATTTGTGGGCAGGTTTTCGATCGTGGTCTTCCACAGGCGACCGGGAAGCGCGTCCCAGGCGAGTTCGACGGGCTGGCCTTTTTGCAGGCGTCCGATCTCCGGCTCGTCGACAAAAGCACGCACCCGAATGCGGTGCAAATTAGCGACTTGAATAAGAAGATCACCCGCCGCCGCAAAGGAGTCTTTGCGCACCGGCAGGTTGTAAACCATTCCGGAATGAGGCGATGAGATGTTCAAATTGCGTACCAAGTCGGTGGCCGCCGCCAGAGCGGCGCGCGCTTCCGCCAGTTGAGCTTCGGCGTGACCGATTTCCGGCTTGGAGAAGCGGTCGTGGAGCTTCTGCTCCAGCATGTGAAGGTTGGCCTCCGCCACGTGCAGTTGGACCTGAGCTGTATCGACTTCTGCTTGCGACGCTGCGCCGCTTTGCAGCAGTCGCTGCATCGCCTGTAGGGTCTTCTGTGCGGCATCCCGGTCCGCCTGTGCCTTCACTAAGGCGTTGCGAGTGGTGAGAACTTCCTCTTGCGTGCCGCCCGCTGATACGGCAAGCAGTTCGGATTCGGCGCCCTTCACTTGTGCCTGAGCCCGAGCTACTTGGGCCCGCGCCTCAGAGTCGTCCAACTGAATCAGCAACTGGTTTGCCTTTACCCACTCCCCGGGGAGGATCGAAACCCGCTTGACCCTTGTGGACATCGGGGCATGGGCTTCGAAGTTGTCGATAGGCTCGACCTTGCCGTTGGTGGCGATGCTGGAAGTGATGGTCTCGCGATAGGACAGGGCGGTCCGGACCTGGACTTGGGTGCGCCGGAAAGCCAGCGAAAGCGTCAGGATCAACACGGCCAGTGCGACACCGATGAGGATGATCCAGCGAGGTTTCCAAGTCAGACGGGTGCGGCCGCTATCAATTGACTCTGCCATCGGCGTCCAAAGACTCCAGTATAGCCTAGCTGGCGGCTGCCTCCGAGGTTGAGCTTCGCCCATTCCCGCCGATTACAATAGCCGCATGGCAAAAAGCAAGAGCTACACGCCCGAGCATGCAGAATCGGGTCTCGACGCCAAGCTGCCGGAGATTGAAACCTGGCCGAACCAGTTTCCAGATTACGAGATCGTGATTGACGTTCCCGAGTTCACGTCGGTCTGCCCCAAGACCGGGCTGCCTGACTTCGGAATTCTTTGGATCCGCTACGTGCCTGCCAAAGACTGCCTGGAACTGAAGTCCCTGAAGGAGTACCTGACTGCCTATCGCAACCTGGGGATCTTCCAGGAGAACATCGTCAATCGCGTGCTGGAAGACGTGGTGCGCGCGTCCAAGCCGAAATGGGCTGAGGTGAAAGGCGAGTTCCGTCCGCGTGGCGGGATAGGTACTGTGGTCATCGCGCGCTATCCCAGAAGCAAAAAGCGGCCATAGTCTCAACGACGGCCACGTGGTATTCTCCGCCAACTGATGACTTCCAAGACCAATGCCTGGGTTGCGCTACTGCTGTTGACTGGGCTGAATTTCGTCAACTACATCGACCGGTCGATCCTGTTTGCAGTACAGGAATTGGTAAAAGCGGAATTCGTCCTCAGCGATAAGCAAGTGGGGTTTCTGACTTCGGCATTTTTCGCCTGCTACATGATCGCGGCACCACTGATCGCTCCACTGGCCGACCGTTACCCCCGCAAGTGGATCATGGCCGCAGGCGCGCTGGTGTGGAGTGTGGCAACACTTTTATCGGCCGTCACTCATAACTATGACGAGTTGCTGCTCCGCCATTTGATCGTCGGCATCGGCGAGGCTACGTTTGTGGTCATCTCGCCGGCATTCATCGCCGACTTGTTTCCCGAGAACCGCCGCGGGCGAGTTCTGTCGATCTTCTACCTGGCGATTCCGGTAGGCACAGCCCTGGGATACCTGGTCGGCGGATACCTTGGGCACCTACATGGCTGGCGCATGCCGTTCCTCATATGTGCGATCCCGGGTATGGTTTTGGCCTTGGGAGTCTGTCTTTTGAAAGAGCCGCAGCGCGGCGCCAGTGACCATTTGGCAGACAGCGTTGAGCGGGGCACGATATTCGGGCTTTTCCGGAACAAGGCCTACTGGACCGTCAGCCTGGGCATGGCGATGATGACGTTCGCCGTCGGAGGCCTGCAGGTCTGGATGCCTACGTTCCTGTCACGCATGCGCGGCGTCCCACTGGAGCACGCCAACCTTGTGTTCGGCGTGATGACGCTGTTCAGCGGGATTGTGGCAACGCTTTTTGGCGGATGGCTTGGAGATCGCCTGCTGCGTCGCACCCCGGCTGCGTACCAGTTGGTTTCGGCGGTCGGAATGGCGCTTTCGATTCCCGCCATGGTGGTCGCCATCTATTTCATCGGGACGCCGATGTACGTGGCGATTATGCTGGGGGAATTTCTGTTGCTGCTAAACACAGCTCCCCTGAATGCTGCGCTGGTCAATAGCGTAAGCGCTCGAATTCGCGCCACAGCTATCGCGGTGAACTTATTCACGATTCACATTCTTGGCGACGCGTTTTCGCCGACGCTGATCGGATGGATCTCCGATAAGACCAACCTGCAGACGGGATTCTTCTCTACCATCGTTGCGGTTGTGCTGTCGGCCATTATCTTGTTTTACGGCATGCGCTTCGCGCCCGCGCTTCCGAAAGGCAATCCAAGTCGCGATGCGACAGGCGGGGAAGTGCCGGCCTGATGATTTCTGATTTTCTGCAACATCCTGTGGTGTGGTCCTGCAGCATCTTCTTGGGCGCAGTGTGGCTGTCACGGCTATTTGCCGTTGGCCTCAACATGCATAAGATCGCGGAGATCACCCGGCCGGAATACGATGCTTCGCCAGTCGATGCATCGGGACGCGTGCCACGCATCAGCATTGTGGTTCCGGCCCGTAACGAAGCGGAGCACATTGATGCTGCTTTGATCTCGTTGCTGCAACTCGACTATCCCGACTACGAAGTCATCGCCGTCGATGACCGTTCGGAAGATGCTACCGGCGCCATTCTCGACCGATTGCAGGCGCAGTGGAGGGAGAGGGGAGAGGCTTCGCATCACCGGCTGAAAGTGCTGCACGTTACGGAACTGCCACCGGGTTGGTTAGGTAAAACTCATGCCATGTGGCAGGCCGGGAAACAGGCGACTGGAGATTGGCTGCTCTTCACAGACGCCGATGTTGTGTTCCGAAACGATGCACTTCGCCGGGCGGTGGTGTACGCGGAACGGGAGCAAGCCGATCACGTAGTGTTGTTTCCAACCATGGTCATGAAGTCGATGGGTGAACGCACGATGATGGCGTTCTTCCAGTCGCAATTTGTGTTCGCACACCGTCCCTGGAAAGTTGCCGATCCAAAATCACGCGATTCAATGGGAGTAGGTGCGTTCAACCTCATTCGCCGCGAGGTATACGAGCGCATCGGCACCTACCAGCGACTGCGCCTGGCTGTGCTCGACGACATGAAGCTGGGTGAGTTGGTGAAGCAGGAAGGCTTTCGTCAATGCTGCGCCTTCGGCCGCGATCTGCTCAAACTGCGTTGGGTGTTCGGCGCGATGGGCATGGTGCGCAACCTGACTAAGAATTTCTTCGCCATCCTCCACTTCAATACCGCCTTTGCCGTACTGGCGGTCTGCGGCATCCTGATCGTGAACCTTGGACCATTCGCCGGCATTTGGATCGCCCAGGGGTGGGAGCGCGCGGGCTTCCTTGCAGCACTGGTAACGCTGGTGGCGATCTACGTTGGCATGTCGCGGCGCAGCGACATCTCGCCTTTCTACGTGCTACTGCATCCTGTCGGTACGCTGCTGTTCAGCTATGCCGTCGTACGTTCTGTTGTCTTGACCCTCGCCCGAGGTGGCGTGGTTTGGCGCGGGACGTTTTATTCACTCGCTGAATTGAAAAAGTTCAGCCGGGAAGCACCTCGCTGGAACTGGCTATAAACAAGGGGCCGCCGGTTTATTTCGTCGGCTCCATCCTCAGGGCGTCATTGAAGCGATTGAAGTAATTGAACAGCCCGATGGCCGCCAGCAGTTCGATAATCTCGCCCTCGTCATAGTGGAGGCGCAATTCTGCCCAGAAGGCGTCATCTACTTCGTGTGGGTCGCGCGTGACCCGTTCGGCCAACTCGAGAGCAGCCTTTTCCGCCTCGGTGAAATCGGCGCGATTGCGGAAATCGGCGAGGTTGTCGATCTGGTCGTCGCTCCAGCCGTGCCGCCTTGCCAAGGCGGTGTGGGACGACAGTCAATACTCGCAGCGGTTGATCTGCGAGGTGCGGACGATCACCAGTTCCTTCAGCTTTGCCAGAACGGTACCGGTGTTCATCACCGCTCGAAAATGGGCGATCATGGTCCGGAAAATTTCCGGCCGATGCGCGGCGGTACGGAACATGTTGGGTACGTTTCCGCGCTCCTGCAGATAGACGTCGTAGATTTTCCTGGTTTCGGGATCGACCTGGTCATTATCGAGTCGCGTTATTCGGGGCATGAAGCGATTGTAAGGCAAGCGGCGAGCAAGCAGCGGACGCCTCTCGGCGGCAGGCGAAAAGGCGTCCGACGTTGCTGTGCCGAGATCGGCGGGAAGGTGCCAGTTATTTAGCGAAAGACTTGATAGCGTTGGCTTCGTCTTCCTGCACATCGAACACCGTGTAAAGTTTGGTGATCTGCAGCAGGTCGTGCACTTTCTTGGTCAGGTGCAGCAACTTGAGTTCGCCGCCCTGACGTTGCACGGAGGTAAACGCGCTGACCAGTTCGCCGATACCGGAGCTGTCGATATAGCTGACGTCGCCCAGATTCAGCAGGATATGCTTGGCGCCTTTGCCGAGAACGTCCTTGATGGTGTCGCGCAATACCACGCTGCCTTCGCCCAAAGTGATTCTCCCGCTCAAGTCAACGATGGTCACACCATCCACTTGCCGGGTGCTTGCTTTCATGCTCACGTGGAAGCCTCCTGTCGGTCCAGTTCAGTACCTGGTATCCGTTTGATCAATGTAATTTCAGTGCCCGGCTCCAGTTTTCGGAACCGTACTTCGTCCATAAATGCCCGGATCAGGAATATACCGCGGCCGGACTGTTTCATCAGGTTCTCCGGCGCGAGGGGATCAGGGACTTCATCGGGTTCGAGACCCTTGCCTTCATCCCCAATGGTAATTATCAACTCCCGGCCGTTTTGTTCAAACGACAAATCGACTCGCTTGTCGGGATCGTAGGCGTTGCCATGCAAGACCGCGTTGACCATGGCCTCGCGAACAGCCATGGTCAGGCCGCCCCGAACGTCCTCATCGAAGCCAGCCTGAGTGGCGACCTGCTCGGCCATCTCTTCCGCTTTGTTCACGCTTTCCAGCGTGGATTCCATCCGGTACGAAACCTTCGATTGCGCGGTCATGAATTGGCCGTTTCCGCATGGCTCACTCTTAACCGAGCCTTCGGAACACATTCCTCAGGATTCTGCAGTTTGCCTTGTCAGGCGGATACTTGTCAACGTAAGCGTCAGCGAAGGGTCAACTTCCGCGCGTCACGCCGGAATTGCCAGTAAAAACCGGCTGTGAAGACAAGCAGCACAGGCACGATGAGTGGAGTCCACCCGGGCAACAGGCCAATGATGGGGATTTGGTGAAGCAGGCTCAGCGGGTCCCATCCCACAGCGCCGCCCGTTTGAGGCGGATTGGCGATCGCGGAATAGACCAAAGCCACCAGCAGAGCCGTGATGGGAATTAAGACAAGAACCAATATCAGGGCGGCAATTCCAGCCAACACGCGTTTCAAGTATTTCATGAGGTCAGACGTCCTCTCGGACCGCTCTCTTCTGGCGCCAACGGAGTAGCGGCAAACAGAGTGCGTATCGGGTCGGGTCGTTGTGTTTCCGGTAGAACAGGGGGCATTTGTCCAAACGCCGAGGAGGTGTTAAATTAGAACGAACGTTCGAATGAAATTTGTGGGGCCGCCCGCAACTCAGGAACCAGTCCATGACAGCGTCGACGATCCCGGTCCAGCCTCGCACTCCCGGTCAGGATACCCGCTTCGATCGCAGATTCTCCGAAATTCTCGACTATGCCGCCGAGGTTTTTGCCGAGAAGGGTTACGAAGGCGCCTCCATGCGCGACTTGTCGCGGCTCAGCGGCATGTCGCTCGCGGGACTCTACTACTATTTCGACTCCAAGGAAAAACTGCTCTACCACATCCAGAAGCACACCTTCACCACCATCGTCGATCGCCTGCGCGAGCGTCTGGCTGCAAGCAGCAACCCGGAAGAGCGCATCCGTATATTCGTGCACAACCATGTGGACTATGCAGTGAGCAACCAGACGGCCATGAAAGTCCTCTCGCACGAGGATGATGCTTTGAAGGATGGTCATGGTGCGGAACTGGCGGCCATCAAGCGCGAGTATTACCGAATCTGCATCGGGCTGGTGGACGACTTGGCCAAGGCAGAGCAACTCACGCGACTGGGGCAAAACACAGCCGCAGCCGGCGGCGTATCGACGCGCACCGCCGTCATGGGCCTGTTCGGAATGATGAACTGGCTGTACACCTGGTACAAACCGCGGGTTGATCCGGGTGCAGAGGTCATTGCGCGACAAATCAGCGACATCTTCTTACAGGGCGTGCGCGGCGGACGCGAGTCGGCGTGGCAACCTGCACAACGGGTTGACGCCATCGCGGGAGAATCCACTGCGTCGTTACCCAGGAAACGCACCCGGAAACGGTCCTGACACCATGATGACACTCGTCAGCAAGCCCGCCTTCAATCGCATCAACGTTGACCTCGGAGCTTCCGTGGTTCGCATCACGTTGAACAACCCACCGCTCAACGTGATTGACATGGAGATGATGGGCGAGCTGCTGGCTGCCTTGGAGCAGATCGAGGTAATCGCAGACGTCAGCACGATCGTGTTCGCAGGTTCTGAGCGTGCGTTCTCCAGCGGCGTTGACATTGCCGCGCATGACGCCCAGAACGTGCGAAACATGCTGACGGCGTTTCACAGCGTGATCCGGGCCGTGGTCGCGACGAAGAAAGTCACCATTGCAGCCGTGCGACGCCACTGCCTGGGAGGTGCGGCGGAGTTGGCGATGTTGTGCGACATTGTTTATGCCTCGCCGGATTCCGTCTGGGGATTCCCAGAGATCAAACTGGCGTGCTATCCACCGGTGGCGGCTGCGGCGCTGGCGTCGATTGTTGGGCAAAAGCTGGCTGCGGAGATGATCCTGACGGGACGCACGATCACCGGTCAGGAAGCCTTGGCCGCCGGATTGGTCAACGGGTTGGCCGACGATCCGGAGACTCTGGTTACCGAGTGCATCGCGCGGGTGTCGCAGTTAAGTCCAGCCGCGATGGCTGTGGCCAAGAAAGCGTTGTACGCGTGGGATTCAATTCACTTCGACAAGGGCCTGGCCCGCTCCGAACAGATCTATTTCGACGAACTGATGAAGACCGCAGATGCGCAAGAGGGTATCCAGGCGCACCTCGAGCGACGCAGGCCGAAGTGGACCGGGAAGTGATGTTACGTCTGACATTGTGGAGGCTCGATGGATTACGAGATTTCAGTCGCTGAAGTGAAATCCATGCAGGATGCCGGTCAGGGCTTTGAATTGGTCGATGTTCGCGAGCCCTGGGAGTATGAGGTCGCGCACTTAGCCGGCAGCAAACATATCCCAATGGGCGATATTCCGGCGCGCTTTAACCAGGAGCTCGATCCGGAAAACCACATCGTAGTCGTGTGCCATCACGGCGTGCGCTCTATGAGTGTGACAGCATGGCTGCGGCAGCAGGGGTTTGAGAAGGTGCAGTCGTTGCGCGGAGGAATCGACCGCTGGTCGCGCGAGATCGACCCGTCGGTACCGCTTTACTAGAGGATTATCTGGACATGAAGAAGGAACTCATCGAACTCCGCGTCAACGGTCGCGCTCATGAACTGGCAGCGCAGCCCAATAGCCTGCTGCTGGATGTGCTGCGCCAGGACCTTGACCTCACGGGATCCAAGCGAGGATGTGATGATTCGTCTTGCGGTGCCTGTACGGTGCAGGTTGATGGAGTGCCGATGCTCGCCTGTACCATGCTGGCGGCGAGCTATCAGGGATGTGAAATCACCACCGTTGAAGGCATCTCGGAAGGCGGTGGGTTGGCCGCGCTGCAGAAAGCGTATGGCGATTTCGGCGGCTCGCAGTGCGGCTACTGCACGCCTGGATTCATGATGACCGTGCGCTGGTTGCTGGCCAACAATCCCGATCCCAGCGAAGCAGAGATTCGCGAGGCTTTGAGCAGCAATTTGTGTCGATGCACCGGGTATTCGCAGATGTACCAGGCGATCCGTGCCGTGATTGAGGCCGAGCAGCAACGCATGGAGCAGGAGTTGGTAGGGGCGAAACATTCATGAGCGAGTTTTCCGTAATCGGCAAGTCGATCGCGATGGTGGATGCCGCAGGCAAGACCACCGGGGCGGGCAAGTACACAGACGACTTCAGCCTTCCGGGAATGCTGGTGGGCAAGATTCTGCATTCGCCGTATCCCCATGCGCTTATCAGAAGCATCGATACCAGTCGGGCCCGCGCGCTGGAAGGCATGGTCGCTGTTGTCACCGGAGACGACGCGCCCAATCAGTATGGAATTCTGCCGGTTGGGCATGATGAGACAGCGTTGGCCGTCGGCAAAGTGCGGTACGTCGGCGACAACGTTGCCTGCGTGGCGGCGGTAAGTGAAGACGTTGCCGAGCAGGCACTGGAATTGATTAACGTTGAGTATGAGCCTCTCCCGGCGTACTTCGATCCGGAAGAGTCGATGAAGGCCGAGCGCGACCTAATCCACGAAAACCGGCCGAACAACATTGAAAAGGACTACCACCACGTCTTCGGTGATCCGGAGAAGGGTTTCGCGGACGCAGATTATGTCGCCGAGGCGCGCTATATCGCGAATGAAGTGACGCATGCGGCGATGGAGCCGCACAGTACGCTGGCCAGCTTTGAGATCGACCCGCACACTGGCAAGCAGGGACGGTTGACCGTGTGGTCATCCACGCAGGTGCCGTATTACCTGCAACACAAACTATCGCTGGTGCTCGAACTACCGATGTCGCAAATCCGCGTGATCAAGCCGCTGGTGGGCGGAGGCTTTGGCGGCAAGAGCGAGATCATTCCGCTGGAAATCATCGCTGCCGTTGCGGCACGTGCGGCCAAAGCGCCGGTGAAGATCACCTATACCCGGGAAGAAGTATTCTGGGCGCATCGCGGACGTCCGCGCACCATCATCGACCTGAAGACTGGCGTCAAGAACGACGGGCGGGTGACTTCAGTCGCCTGCAAGGTCATTCAGGATGGCGGCGCGTATTGCTCTTACGGCATCGTGACGATCCTGTATTCGGGCGCGCTGCTCGGTGCTTTGTACGATATCCCGAACATTCGGTATGACGGCTTTCGCGTTCTAACCAATAAGCCGGCGTGCGGAGCCATGCGCGGTCACGGCACGGTGAATGTGCGGTTTGCGTTCGAGTCGCAGATGGACGAGATTGCGGCCAAGCTGAATCTCGATCCGGCGGCGGTGCGCCGCATCAATCTGCTCAAGCCCCCAACGGTTACGGTGAATGGACTGCGCGTGTTGAGCTATGGCTTGCCGGAATGCATCGACCAGGTCATCACACGATCCGCGTGGAGGAAGCGTCGCGGCACGTTGCCCAAGGGACGTGGGTTGGGTATGGCCTGCAGCCACTACGTCAGCGGAGCGGCCAACAGCATCATCCGATCCGACATGCCGCACTCGACGGTGAACATCAAGATCGACCGCGATGGCGGCGTCGTGGTTTACACGGGTGCATCGGAGATTGGCCAGGGTTCCGACACCATGATAGCCCAGGTCGTTGCCGAAGTTTTGGGATGCAGTTTGTCACGGTTGAAAGTGATTGCAGCCGATACCGATCTCACGCCCATCGACCTGGGTTCGTATTCCAGCCGAGTCACGTTTATGGCCGGAAACGCAGCTCTGCGCGCGGCTGAGGACGTGAAGAAAAACATTGTAAGCGCGGCCGCGCGGCGCATGAACTGTGCACCTGAGGATGTCGAGATACGCGATGACCGCGTATCGAAGCGAGGCACGAGCCCGATCGAATCTTTCGCTGTTCGCCCCGAGACAGAGGCGGCGAGTGGTCACGTGGATGGGCAAATCCTGCGCGGTTCGGTACTGCAGACCCGCAAGGATGATGCCGCCAGGGATTACATGAGCTTTGAAGAAGCTGTGGTCGCGGCGATCGATGTGCACGGTGGACTCACAGGAACGGGATCGTACGCTCCTCCGGTTGAGGCGCGAGGCGGCAAACACAAGGGAGCGGGTGTCGGTCCCTCGCCAGCGTATTCCTACTCGGCACAAGTGGCTGAGGTCAGCGTCGACGAGGACACGGGTGAAGTGACAGTCCACAAGATTTGGGCGGCCCATGACTGCGGGCGCGCACTGAACCCAGTGGCAGTCGAGGGACAAGTGATTGGATCAGTGTGGATGGGACTCGGCCAGGCGCTGCAGGAAGAAATGGTGTGGAAGGACGGCTTGCTGATGAATCCTGGACTGCTGGAGTATCGCAGTCCGTCGTCGGTCGAATCCCCTGAAATTGAGTGCGTGATTGTCGAGAGCATCGATCCTGAAGGCCCGTTTGGGGCTAAGGAAGCGGGAGAGGGATCGCTGGCAGCCACGATTCCCGCGATCTCCAACGCCATCTACGACGCAGTGGGAGTTCGGTTGCGTGAGGCACCTTTCACTCCCGAGCGAGTTTTGGCTGCGCTGCGGGCTAAACGAGGCATGAAGCGAATCGAGATGACAGAAGGAGTTGACCCGACGCAACCGAAGAAATTCCGTGAACACGGCGGCTCGCTGTGGTTTCGAGGCAAGGGCCCAGAGCGACATCCCGCCGATCCGGCGCGGCGAGGTGTTGCAGCGGGAGGTGTCGAGTGAGCCTGCCGAGTTTCCAGTTGCTGAGGCCGAAAATCCTTGACGCGGCCGTTGCCTTGCTTTCGAACCACGCCGACGAAGTGAAGGTCATCGCCGGCGGCACCGACCTTCTGCCATCGATGAAGCAGAAGTTGTTCACGCCTCCCTACGTGCTCGATCTACGCGGAGTGTCTGAATTGCGTGGTATTTACGCAACGCCCGGCGGTGGCGTGACCATCGGTACGCTTACAACGCTGGCTGCCATCGAATACTCTCCGCTCGTCCGGCGTGAATATCCCGTGCTGTACCACGCGACCAAGACGGTTGCGTCTCCGGTGCTGCGGAACATGGGTACCCTGGGCGGCAACATCTGTCTCGATACGCGCTGCCTCTGGTACAACCAGTCGCTGTTGTGGCGCAAGAGTTGTGGATTTTGCCTGAAGAAAGACGGCGACTTGTGCCATGTTGCGCCCGGCGGAAAGACTTGCTGGGCGGCCTTCTCGGGCGACACTCCTCCCGCGCTGCTTTGTCTTGGCGCGGAGATCGAGATCGCTGGTCCCGATGGATTGCGGCGCGTCCCAATGGCAGACTTCTACGTCAACGACGGCATCGTGCGCCTGCATCTTTCATCACAGGAAATCGTCACGCGAATCTATCTCCCCGAAGCGTCGAAGGGGTGGCGCGGCAGTTACCAGAAGCTCCGCGTGCGAGGCAGCATCGACTACCCGCTCGCTGGAGTGGCCGTCGCCTTGAAGATGCGCGAAGGTCGAGTAGAGGATGCGCGGATGGCCATCACCGCGGTCAATCCGGCACCGCACTTGGTGAAGGATGCCGATGCGCATCTCATCGGCGCTGCACTGGATGAAGAACTCGCAGAGCGGGTTGGCGAACTGGCGTCGCGAACGTCGAAACCACTCACCACTTCAGCGCTTACGCCGGAATATCGGCGGGAAATGGTCAAGGTCTTCGCCAAGCGCGCGCTGCTGGACGCCGCAGCCAACTGAGATGATCACCGACTGCCACGTTCATATCGCTCCCATGGAGCTCTTCAGGCCCGAGGCGCTGGCCCTGATGAAGAAGTCGCGGAAAGACTTCGATCGGATTGAGCAATTCTGCCAGTCACCTAAAGCGTTTCTCAAACATCTGGATGCGATCGGCATCGACCGCGCCGTTCTGATCAACTATGTCGCGCCCGAGGTCATCGGCTTCACGCCGGCGGTCAATGAGTGGGTCGCCAACTATGTAAAGGAAGCTCCAAAGCGTTTGATTCCATGCGGCAGCGTGCACCCGCGTCATACCAAAAACGTATTGGCCGATATGGAGCAAATTGTTCGTCTCGGCATTCGGCTGATCAAGATTCACCCGCCGCATCAGCTCCTATATCCCAACGATTATTTGAATGGAGTCAAAGAGCTGGAAATCATCTACCGCGCCGCGGAAGCCAATGGGATTCCGGTCATGGTGCACACCGGCACTTCGATCTTTCCGGGCGCGCGTAACAAGTACGGCGATCCCATGTATGTGGACGACGTGGCCGTGGATTTTCCCAAGCTGAAAATTCTGCTGGCGCACGGTGGGCGTCCGCTGTGGATGGACAGCGCGTTTTTCCTGGTGCGCCGGCACCGCAACGTATTTCTCGACATCAGCGGCATTCCGCCGAAATCGCTGTTGAACTACTTCCCGCGCCTTGAAGAAATTGCACACAAGACCCTGTTCGGTACCGACTGGCCCGGACCAGGCGTTCCTGAAATTGCCAGCAACCTCGCCGAGTTTCGCAATCTGCCAATTTCGGAAGCCGCGAAACAGCAAATCCTGACTCACACAGCGCTGGAAATCTGGCCCGCGTAGTTTATCCCGCTTCGGAATCTGAAGTACGGGTAGCCCCGGGCGGATCGATGTGCGCGGCTGCTTGAATGGCGCGCCACAGTTGAACATGTCCTACCCGCGACTTGGACGAGAAGGGAATGATCGCCTCGACGGCGACTCCGAGCGATTCCGACAACTTGGCGAGTGACTTGCGCAACAGATTGTTGGAGATGCGATCTGCCTTGGTCGCCACGACGAGATAGGGCCGGTCGTGGTGGCGTAACCACTCATGAAGCTGAATGTCCGATTGCTGCGGGGGAATCGAAATGTCCACCAGTGACACGCAAAGCGCCAACGACTGGCGCGATTCGAGATAGGGATCGATGAAGCCTGACCATAGCGTAGTAATCGCTTTCGGCACACGCGCGTAACCGTAACCCGGAAGATCAACGAAGAAGAATTCCGGATGAGGTTTGCCGGGCCGCCGCAACTCAAAAAAGTTGATGGTCTGGGTGCGTCCGGGAGTGTTGCTAGTCTTCGCGATCTTGTCGGCCACGAGCGAATTGATCAGGCTCGACTTGCCGACATTGGAGCGTCCCAGGAAGGCGATTTCCGGTGCGCTGGGCGCGGGGAACTGCTTGGGATCGGCTGCGGACGTCACGAAGCGTGTTTGGACCTTCATGCTTTCACTATGGCTGGAAGGGCGGGAAAGAGCAAGGCAGGCGCGCCTCCCCCTCCCCCTCCATTTTGCAAAGTCGCTCAAACAAAGGACTTAGCAAATCACTGGTCCGCAAAGTCGCAGAAACATTGGACTTAGAGGCAAAGTCGCACAAACAAAGGAGTTAGCTTGCAGGGTCGGAAGGGCGCTCCTTTAGAATCAAGGAGTTGCCAGCTGAAAGAGTGCAAAGTCGCAGAATTACATACTTAGCTGGGAGCTGGTCTCGAGATTATCAAAGAACGCGGCTGCTAGGGCAACCGAGCCCAATAGAGTCCGTGTGAGAAACCTATATCGTCCCCGGGGGACTCAAATCTTCTTCCCACTTTACCCAGCACTCCGCCTTCGGCTGCGTGCTGGGCTATCATGTCCCCGCCCCCATGGGGCTGGACTTCTGGCAGCTTGTACCACCGTCGCAACCCGAACGTTAGTTCTCACACAGACCCGATAGGGCTGGCCGAATTTCGGCCGACCTATGAATACCGTGACTGGTGGCGATGGGGCAAGGAAAACAGGAGGCGGACAAAACGAAAGTAACCAGAAGTCCCGGAAGAGGAATAGATCAATCCAGTTTCAAGGGCCGCTTGTCTTCGACGTCGTCGATGCGTACGGGGCGGAGCTTATGCCAAAAGTAGAGAATGACGGCCACGATGATGGCGATGCCGAGGCTGATGGCGAAGAAAATGCGGTAGGCGGGCAGCAGGATCAGAAGGGCGACGACGGTGCCAATGGCGACGACAAGGGCGGCACTGCCTTTCACAGAAAATCGGAGTTGTGAGTGGCCAGCCATGCGGCTCTATTGTAGAGCGGGTTGGGTCGGCGTATAGGACGAGTCGTTTGAGGTCAGGGCTTGTGTGGGGCACCGGCCAGCTCCTACACGTCGCGGGAAACTCAAGCTAAGACAAACGGAACGGAAGCAATCACCAGCACCAAGCCGAGAAGAAGCGCCCACGACCAACGGTTCGCGAAATTGAACGTGTAACCCAAGCCATCGCGCTTCTCGACGAACAGCGCTCCGTCGTTGGGATTGTAGTAAAAGACATCGGCCTTCCAACACTCGTTCGGCGTCGGATCCATGGGCTCCCAGGGTTCGCTCATTTTCCTTGTCATTACGATGATGAGTAGAATCAGGATGACCATAGGTGAGAGCACGATCGCCCAAATCGGAATGGCTGTGAGCGGTTGAACAGCGATTAGCGCGAACAACAGGCCGAGTATGTATTCGATAGCAATTACGCCTCCGAGCATGACCGGCCGGGACCGCGACCGACGAGAGCCGAACCAACCGGCCAACGCCATGATCAAAACCCAAGAGCAAATCTCCGTGCCAAAGAACAGCGGGCCATACACTCCTTTGATCGTGCGTTCAGCCCAGCGGTTGGCTTGGCCGTCGGCGCCGAAGTGCACTGGAAATCGCGCCGGGATTCGGTCCCAATGGAGATACAACCAAGTGGCAGCGGCCGCCAAGACAACGAATGGACCGCCCGCCAACCACGCGAACCGCGGTAAGTCGTCTGGCGCGACGCTCATTTCCACTTCGCGGGAACCAGTAAATTGAATAGCCGCCACAGCCAAGGCATGATTCTGCCAGCGGAAGGTGATTACTCCGGCAAGCACAATGGCAATCGGTGCAACGGCGGCAGTCATACTAAGGAAACTAGCTGGGGACAATAGCATCGCACCGGCCGCTGCGGCCACGACCATCACGATGACCAAACGGAACATCCGGATGGCATGCTGGCCCGCGCGGCTCTGACGGAAATCCGGTGGAACCGGAACAGCAAAGAGTAGCTCGCGGCGGGACATATTCGGTGACGCAAACACCAGCGCCCCTATGAAGATGTAGACGGTGCAGAGGATAAGTCTCATGATCATTTCACCACCTTTGCGATGGCGCGCAATTCGTCTGCGATACTGGCCGCCGAAATGCCTTCGGCGCGCAACTGTGCCACCAACCCGCGCAGCCGGTTGTGTAAGTCGTCATGCCGAGCCCTATTGGTAACGACTGGGACGTTACGCGGCACTACTACCGCACCGCGCCCATGTTGCAAGTCAAGCCATCCTTCGGCAGCCAACTGGCGGTACGCTTCCGCCACAGTATTGAAATGAACACCTAACTCCACAGCGACTCGGCGGACCGATGGGAGCATGGTTCCCGGAATAAGTTGGCCCTCGACGAAAAGAACCCGCAGACTGTCGACAATCTGTCGAACGGCCGGAATACCGGAAGCTGCGTCGATCCGAATTCGAGGGCCCTGCGCCATTCGCTGTTTAGTGTACATATACACTATACAGTTGTCAAGGGCGGAGCCCGCGAGGCAAGAGCAGCGCGAATCAGGGCGCCCGCTGGGCCTGGGCTGCGACCGTTACCCCTGCAGGCCGAGGGAGTCGCAATTCATATGACGATCTCGGTGTAGACGAATCAGTCCCATCCTTTGCGCCATAGTCGGGCGCAAAGGATGGGGCACCCTAATTCTTATAGGTGTCGGTGATTACTGGTGTGCCGCAGGGGCTTCGGCGGCTGGAGGCAGTGCGCCAAGCCCCGGGGCTTCATCAGGCACATCGGGCAGAGGACGCTCCAGCGCGAACGCCAGCACGTCATCCATGGTCTTCACGAAGCGCAGCTTCATGGCGGCGCGCAGGTTCTCCGGAACCTCAGGCAGATCCTTCTCGTTATCGGCGGGAAGGAGCACCTCCATGATGCCCGCGCGATGCGCCGCCAGCAGCTTTTCCTTCAGACCCCCGATGGGCAGCACCTTGCCGCGCAGCGTGATCTCGCCAGTCATGGCGATATCGCGACGCACAGGAATGCGGCTCAACGCGCTGGCGATCGCAGTCGCCATAGTGATACCGGCCGACGGGCCGTCCTTGGGGATTGCGCCCTCGGGAACGTGCACGTGAATGTCGAGGTTGCGATAGAAGTCGCGTGGCAGTCCCAGGCGATGCGCGCGGGAACGCACGTATGACATGGCCGCCTGCGCCGACTCCTGCATGACGTCGCCCAACTTGCCGGTTAGGGTCAACTTGCCCTTGCCGTCAACGATGGCGACTTCGGTGGTGAGAATCGAGCCGCCAACTTCAGTCCACGCCAGCCCGGTGACGAGCCCAATCTCGCTGCGCTCGTGGGCCTCGGTGTCGCGATACTTGAGGACTCCAAGATATTCGGAGACGTTCGCGGCTTCGAGGGTTACGGAGTATTTGTCGCCTTCCTTCACTACCTTGCGCGCTACTTTGCGGCAGATGTTGCCAATCTCGCGCTCCAGGTTGCGGACACCGGCTTCGCGCGTGTAATTGCGGATTATCGTCTGCAACGCTTCGTCGGTGAAGACGATGTTGGCTTCGGTGAGGCCGGTCTGTTCGCGCTGCTTGCGGACCAGGTACTGCTTGGCGATCTCCACTTTTTCGGGCTCGGTATAGCCGTGCAGGCGCAGCACTTCCATGCGGTCCTGCAACGCCGGAGGAATCGTGTGCAGGACGTTCGCTGTCGCGATAAAGAACACCTGCGAAAGGTCATATTCAACATCGAGGTAATGATCGACGAACATGAAGTTCTGTTCGGGGTCGAGCACTTCGAGAAGCGCCGCCGATGGATCGCCGCGGAAGTCCATTGACATCTTGTCAACTTCGTCGAGCATGAACACCGGGTTCTTGGTGCCAGCCTTCTTCATCATCTGGATGATCTGGCCGGGGAGTGCGCCGATGTAGGTGCGGCGATGTCCGCGAACTTCAGCCTCGTCGCGCACGCCGCCCAGCGACATGCGGACGAACTTGCGTCCCGTAGCTTTGGCGATGCTCATGCCGAGCGAGGTCTTGCCCACGCCCGGAGGCCCGACGAAGCAAAGGATCGATCCCCTTGGGTTTTTTACTAGTTGGCGAACTGCAAGGAATTCGAGGATGCGCTCTTTGATTTTCTCGAGGCCATAGTGATCTTCGTTGAGCACCTTCTCGGCCACATCGATGTTGCGGATCTCTTTGGAGCGCTTCTTCCACGGGACCGCCAGCAGCCAGTCGAGGTAATTCCGCGAAACCGTCGATTCGGCGGACATCGGCGGCATGGCTTCGAGTTTCTTCAGCTCCTGGATGGCCTTCTCGTGGGTTTCGCGTGGCATGCCGGCGGCGTCGATCTTCTTCTTCAGTTCGTCGAACTCGCTCTTTTCGCCCCGGCCCAGCTCTTTCTGGATGGCCTTGATCTTTTCGTTGAGGTAATACTCTTTCTGGGCGCGTTCCATCTGGCGCTTGACCCGCGACTGGATGGAGCGGTCCATGTTGAGCTTTTCAATCTCCACATCGAGCACATCGCCGATGCGGCTCAACCGCTCGGCAGGATCGAAGATTTCCAGCAGTTCTTGTTTTTCTTCAATCGACAATTGCAGGTTGGCTGCGACGGTGTCGGTCAGCTTCGACGGATCGTCGTTGCGTACTGCAGCGATCATGGTCTCGTAATTGAGCGACTGGCAGAGCTTCACGTATTGCTCAAACAGTCCGGTGACGCGCTGCATGGCCGCTTCAATCTGCGGGGTCAGCTCTGTGCCGTATTTCGCGGTACGGACCGTGGCCTCGAAGTAGCCGTCGGTATCGACGACCTGCAGAATCTTGCCCCGCTCCAGCCCCTCGACCAGGACCTTGATATTGCCGTCGGGCAGCTTGAGGCTCTGCACGATGTTGACGATGGTGCCAACCTGGTAGATCTCGTTAGGTTTGGGCTCGTCGATGCTTGCGTCGTGCTGGGTTGCGAGAAAAATCTTCTTGTCGCCGGCCAACGCTTCTTCGAGGGCGCGGACACTCGACTCCCGGCCGACGACAAAGGGCGTCATCATGAACGGAAAGATGACAACGTCCCGTATCGGCATCATAGGGAGTTTCTTGGTTTCAAATTTCTCTCGCTGGGTCACAGGAACCGCCTTGTCGTTCAGAGCTCCACTGCTCTGAGGAAGAAGTAGCCGTTAAATAGCCGCGCCACGCGGAGTCCGAGTGACGGATAGCCTTGCGGCAGGCTTACTGGCGTCTAGGATAACACGCGCTACGACAGGGTTTTGAGGAGTCAAACCCTTATGTTATCTGCGCTGGTGAGCCTGTCTGAGAGGGGGAAAGGTTCTCAATAACGAACGGCGCGACCGAGGCCGCGCCGTTTCGATAGCTGAATTGCAACCGAGGATTATTACCCCGCCTTTTCCATGATGGGGAAATTGACGTTGCGGTTCTCTACCATTTCCTTGGTGACCTCGAACTCCTTTACCCGCTTCTGGCTGGGCAAGTTGTACATAAGGTCGAGCATCAATTCTTCGAGGATCATCCGCAACCCGCGTGCGCCAACCTTGCGCTGCATGGCTTCGCGAGCGATGCAGCGAAGGGCCTCGTCCGTGAAGCGCAGTTTGACGTTCTCGAACTCGAACAGCCGCTGGTATTGCTTGATGATGGCGTTCTTCGGCTTGGACAGGATTTCCACCAGAGCGTCCTCGTCGAGGTCGTTTAACACGCCTACGACGGGAAGCCGGCCAACGAATTCCGGGATCAGCCCAAACTTGATGAGGTCCTGCGGTTCGGCCTGGGCCAGCAACTCGGTGTCACGCTTATTGCACTCGGTGAAGGCCGCCTCTTTGGCTTCATCGGTTCGGAAGCCCATGGAGCGTTTACCCATGCGCCGTGCAATGGTGCGCTCGAGTCCGACAAAAGCTCCACCGCAGATGAACAGGATGTTGGTGGTATCGACCGGCGTGAATTCCTGGTGTGGATGCTTACGTCCGCCCTGCGGCGGCACGTTAGCAACGGTGCCTTCGAGGATCTTCAGCAGTGCCTGTTGCACGCCTTCACCCGAAACGTCGCGGGTGATGGAAGGGTTCTCGTCCTTGCGTCCGATTTTGTCGATCTCGTCGATATAAATGATGCCAGTCTGGGCGCGGGCGACATCGCCGTCGGCGGACTGCAGTAACTTCAGGATGATGTTCTCGACATCCTCGCCGACGTAGCCAGCTTCGGTCAGAGTTGTGGCGTCCACAATCGCGAAGGGAACGTCCAGCATCTTGGCCAGGGTCTGGGCCAGCAGCGTCTTGCCGGTGCCGGTCGGGCCGATCAGCAGGATGTTGGATTTGGCCAGTTCGACGTCGTTATTCTTCGCCGCGTGGTTCAGCCGCTTGTAGTGGTTGTGCACCGCGACAGCCAAGACTTTCTTGGCATGATCTTGGCCGATGACGTAATCGTCGAGAACTTCACGGATTTCCTTAGGAGTCGGAACGCCGTCCTTGGACTTCACGAAAGCGATCTTGTGCTCTTCACGGATGATATCCATGCAGAGTTCGACGCACTCGTCGCAGATGAACACGGTCGGGCCCGCGATAAGCTTGCGAACCTCATGCTGGCTCTTGCCGCAGAAGGAGCAATACAGCGTGCTCTTGGTGTCGCCGCTTGCGGCTTTCGTCATTGTCGCCTCACTCCTCGACGGCGCGCGCCCGACCTGCGCCAACGTCGTCCCCGTCCGGCCGTTCCCGCCAGACCATGCAGGATACGCGCCGGGGGTTGTCTAATCCTTGACATTCCCCGATCCGACGCACGATCACAAGCGCTACGATGCGACTCGATCGCGCAACGAGGCCGCACCGCGGCATTCATCCAACACATCATATGCTCGACCGGCCAGGAACAAAGATGGGTGACGCAGGCGATCTGCGCCAGGGTGAGTCGGTCTATCGTCCGATCGTGGCCTTCGATTTCGACGGAACCTTGACCGTCCGCGACAGCTTCACGGCGTTTTTGCAGTGGCGGGTCGGTCCCGCCGCCTGGTGGGCCGGCTGGGCCAGGCTCGCGCCCGCGCTCGCGCGCTATGTGCGGGATCGGGACAGGGGGCGGCTAAAGGCCGCGGCCAT